>OBVO01000297.1_pt1 | contig 33023 bp, 27 predicted proteins | sample 1495151 | NCBI WGS metagenome assembly OBVO01 (sample SAMEA2580019, study PRJEB22360) | human gut metagenome | reverse complement strand
GCAATTGTAGAATAAGTATCTGTTCCTGAAGATGTAACAACATGCGTTGTAAATTTTGAGTTATTACCACCGCCATGATCCATATGAAGAACAAGAGCCATATCAAGGATCTTCGCCTCAAGTTCTGTATACTGACGATCTTCTCTGAGCATCATCAGAATATTCTCTGCCATAGACAGTTCTTTTTTCGGTGCATAAATATACAGGTCTTCACCCATTCTATAATTGTAAGCAAGATAGCTGTAAACCATAAGCATTGGGAACTGGCTGATCAGATTCAGACTCTGGCGCAGTACATTCGGAATGCTTGTATCATCCGCTTTGTCGTCGTAAGAATAAAGCTGAAGAATACTTCTTGTAATACTGTTCATCATATCACGGCTCGGAGCCTTCATGATCACGTCACGTACAAAATTCGGTGGAAGCATCCGGCGGTCAGCTATCATATCCTTAAAATTCTCAAGTTCCTTCTGATTCGGAAGCTCTCCAAAAAGAAGCAGATATGCAATCTCCTCAAATCCAAAATGTTTCGCCTCAAGGAATCCGCTTACAAGATCTTTAATATTGTAACCTCTGTAATAAAGATTACCTGCACACGGTACGGATACACCGTCTACAATCTTTGTTGCACACACATCGGATATATTCGTCAATCCGGCAAGTACACCTTTACCGTTCAGATCTCGAAGTCCTCTTTTTACCTCGTATTTGGTATAGAGTTCTTTGTCAATTGCATTGTTCGTTTCACATTTCAGAGCAAGTTCTTCAATCTCCGGAGTGATGTCAAAAAATATGCTGTTAATATCTTTGGCCATGGGCTCTTCCTCCTTCTCTTGTTTCTTCTAATGTCTTTTATCTTTTAATTATACTAGATATCCGTCTAGTAAACAATTAACTGAATATTAAATCTTTATGAATCAAAAAGTGAAGAAGAATAAAGTTGCTGTCCACTACATTTTTGTAAACAGCAACTTTGTAAATTCCTTTAATATTATTTTATCTGCAATCATAAAGAAAGTCTGCCAGCTTTGCAAATTCTTCCAGCGTAAGGGCTTCCCCTCGAATAGATGCACCTCTTCCGAGTGCTTCAATCGCTGCCTCGATTTCTTCCTTCGTGTAGTCAAGTTCTGCCGAATTCTTCAGTCCATTTGCCAAAGTCTTTCTTCTCTGGTTAAAGGAGGCACGGATAATACGGAACATAAGCTTTTCATCCTTTACCTTCACCGGTGGTTCTTCATAACGTTCCAGACGGATTACCGCAGATCCAACCTTCGGACGAGGCATAAAGCAGTTCGGTGGTACATTTGCCACAATATATGGTTTCGCATAATATTGCACAGCCAGAGACAGTGCACCATAGTCCTTCGTTCCCGGTCCCACCTGCATACGGTCTGCAACTTCTTTCTGAACCATAACTGTAATACTCTTGATCGGAACATGATTCTCAAAAAGTCCCATAATAATCGGCGTTGTAATGTAATATGGCAGGTTGGCCACAACCTTGATCGGTTTTCCTCCATTTTCCTCTTCTGCAAGCTTTGCAATATCTACTTTCAGGACGTCATTGTTAATAACCCGGGCATTGTCATAATCTGAAAGCGTATCTTCCAGAATCGGAATCAGTGCCTTGTCAATCTCAACTGCAACAACTTTTCTCGCTGCACATGCCAGATACTGTGTCATCGTTCCGATTCCCGGTCCGATTTCCAATACAAAATCATCTTTCGTAATCTCTGCTGCCGCAATAATTTTGTCCAGTACATGTGTATCGATCAGAAAGTTCTGACCGAACTTTTTCTGGAATACGAAATTATATTTCTGTAATACTTCTATCGTATTCTGTGGATTTCCAAGTGTTGGTTCTTTCATCTCATCTCTCCATTTCTTATAATTGATATAAATCCCTTGCATTCTTCTCTGTCTGTTCGATCACCTGCTCCGTAGAAATGCCTTTTAACTCTGCAATCGCTTCTACAACATATGGCAGGTACAAGGACGAATTTCTCTTCCCTCTGAACGGTGTCGGTGCCAGATACGGGCAGTCTGTCTCAAGAACAATTGACTCCAGTGGAATTTCTTCTACAATCTCTTTTAACCTCTTTGAGTTCTTGAATGTCACAACACCGCCGACTCCGATGTAATATCCCATCTTTACATATTCTCGCGCCATCTCAAGGCTGTAAGAATAACAGTGTATCACACCTTTGATTCCTTTTCCATGTTCTTTCATAATTTCCATCGTATCAGCTGCCGCCTCACGGCTATGGATCATCACAGGTTTGTTCATCTCTCGTGCAAGATCCAGCTGTCTGATGAACCAATGTTTCTGCAGATCATGCCCTTCTTTATCCCAATAATAATCAAGTCCGATCTCGCCAACCGCAACGATCTTTTCTTTCTTTAATAATTCTCTCATTCGAGCGAAATTCTCTTCATTCAGTGCACCGACTTCATCCGGATGTACACCTACTGATCCATATATAAATGAATATTTCTCTGCGAGTTCTACTATCTTATCCCAGGACTCTACTGTCGCCGCTGCATCCACAATTGTTCCAACGCCGCCTGCTGCCATACTGCTTAGTAGCTCATCTCTGTCTGTGTCAAACTGCTCATCATCATAATGCGCATGTGTATCAAATATCATTTTATTTACCGCCTATTTTCAATATTTCCAGTCTTATGCTTTAGTTTAACACATGTTAGCTCTAAAATACAACTATGAGAACAAAGCAGCGAGATACAGGTCATTTCCCATATCTCGCCGCTTTTCTTTCATTTTATCATATTTAATGATTGACTAATGATTTCTATAGTAATTGATCAGACATCCGTCAAGAATAATCTCACGCTCTGCGTCTGTCAGATCTCCCAGCTTAAGGTTCAGTTCTTTGAGTTCATCACCTACAACATAAGCTTTGATCACATCCGCTTTCTCTTCCACTGCTTTTCTCACATTAGGAACAAAGATGTAATCTCCGTTCTTGAAGGAAAGTGCTTCATGATCTTCTTCTGTCAGGAATGGGAGCATTCCCCAGTTGATCAGGTTGGAACGATAACGCTTTGTTGCATACTCTGTTGCGATGTTTGCCCATCCGCCAAGTACCTTCTGACAGGAAGCTGCCTGCTCACGAGCAGACCCGTCTCCTGGTTTTACTGCGAAGATTGTACTTCCGACACCAAGGTTACCCTTGCCAACTTCCGGATATGTCTCGTGAATCTTATCCATCACCGGTTTCAGTTCTGCAAGAGCATCTACCGGACATTCATCTGCTTCAATTGCTTTCTGAGCTTTCTGTACTTCTTTCGCACGTCCGACATATGCAGGGTCTTTTCTTGAAAGAGCGAACTCTGCAAGTCCCAGCGGATTAGAACGGTAAGAAGATGTCTCTCCGGACGGAATCAGCTCATCTGTTGTTGTAACAGGATCATGGATCTCAGATACAACCTTCACAAGCAGGTTCTGTGGAAGTGCTGACATTGCCGGCCAGTCCTTAATGTTTGGTCCAAATTTAATCTCAACGCTTGGATCAGCAACACCCTTGCTGTCAAATACACGGTTTGCATAAATGTTCTTATCAAAGTGATATTTCTGTCCTTTGTACTCTACATCCATTGCTGTTGCCGGTGTTAAGAATCCCTTGTTTGCTGCTGTTGCTGCGATAGAACGAGCATCCATCAGTGCTACAGAAGAGATCTGTCCGTTCTGCAGCTTACTTCCTTCACGGTTCGGGAAGTTTCTTGTTGTATGACGGATAGAGAATGCGTTATTCGCCGGAGTATCTCCTGCTCCGAAGCACGGTCCACAGAATGCTGTCTTCACAACAGTTCCTGCTTCCATAAGATCTGCAATTGCACCATTCTTAACAAGTTCCATATAAATCGGTGTACTTGCCGGGTAAACGCTGAATGTAAATTCATCTGCTCCGATGTTCTTTCCTTTGATGATATCTGCAGCTGCACAGATATTTTCAAATCCACCACCTGCACATCCTGCGATGATTCCCTGCTCTACATAGAACTTACCGTTTCTGATCTTATCCTGCAGAGAGTAATCAACTGCACCGTCAAGACTTACAAGTGCTTTCTGCTCTACATCATGAAGGATGTCTGCCAGATTTGCGTTCAGTTCATCAATTGTATAAACATTGCTTGGGTGGAACGGCATTGCGATCATTGGCTTGATCTCGCTTAAGTTCACATAAACCATACCGTCATAATATGTAACTGCTCCAGGATTCAGTTCTTTGTAATCTTCACTTCTTCCGTGAATATCATAGAACTCCTGAATCTTCTCATCTGTTTTCCAGATAGAAGACAGACAAGTTGTCTCTGTTGTCATAACGTCGATTCCGATACGGAAATCTGCACTAAGCTTGCTGACTCCAGGTCCAACAAACTCCATAACCTTGTTATTCACATAGCCGTTCTTGAATGTAGCTCCGATGATTGCAAGAGCAACGTCCTGCGGTCCTACACCTTTCATCGGCTCTCCGTCTAAGTAGATTCCGATCACGCCCGGCATCTTAATATCATAAGTCTTGTTCAGAAGCTGTTTCACAAGCTCCGGTCCACCTTCACCCATGGCCATCGTTCCGAGTGCTCCGTAACGTGTATGGCTGTCAGATCCAAGGATCATTTTTCCTCCGCCTGCAAGCATCTCACGGGCAAACTGATGGATAACTGCCTGATGCGGTGGTACATACATACCGCCGTACTTCTTCGCACAAGTTAATCCAAACATATGATCATCTTCGTTGATTGTTCCACCAACTGCACAAAGACTGTTATGACAGTTTGTAAGTACATACGGCATCGGGAACTTCTCAAGTCCTGACGCACGTGCTGTCTGGATAATTCCAACAAATGTAATGTCATGGGATGTCAGCTTATCAAAACGGATCTGCAGACGCTCCATGTTCTCGGATGTATTGTGTGCCTTTAAAATACCATATGCCATTGTGTTCTGAGCGGCTTCTTCCTTCGTCAGCGGAACCTGCACATTTCCTGTGTCTTCTACTATCTCTGTTCCATTGAGAAGATATACGCCATTCTCGTACAATTTAATCATGTAAAGACCTCCTTCAATCTGATCTATAGTTTTGAAATAACTGCTACCATATTAACATATTTGAGTGTTTCGGTAAATCTAAATTTTCGCAATTCAGCATTGTAACTCAATAAAGTGCAATTTTTACTGATTTTTTAGATAGAAAGCGGAAATCTCATCTCAATAATAAACTCATTTTTCTCTGTCTTTGCGCTGATTTCTCCATTCATACGTTTCACAAGTTCCTTTGCAATAGATAGTCCCAATCCAGTAGATGTTTTGCTCCTTGCCACATCCGCTTTATAAAATCTGTCAAAGACATGTTCTATATCAATCTGCTCCGAATGTATCACCTGATTCCTGATTCGCAATACTGCATGCTCCTGCTTGCGCTCTAACACAATACTTATCTTCTTTTCTCCATGATCCAGGCCATTTTTAATTACATTCTGAATAACACGGTGGAGTCCTTGTTTATTTCCGGCTATAGATAGCAGTTCTTCTGTAATCTGAATATCCGGCTGGATTCCTCTTCTTACCCAGTCATCATAATAAGAAAACACCGTTTCTTTCAGAATCCGGTTGATACAGCAAGGCGTCAGTTCCAGATTATAGGATTCATTTTTTAACTTTGTGAACATGAAAAGTTCTTCCAGCATTTCATTCAGACTGTGTATTCTTTCATGAATAATATTCAGATAACGTTTCTGGTCTTCGACATTTTCGCATTCTTCCATAAGCTGAAAATATCCATCCAGAGATGTCAGCGGTGTCCGGATATCATGGGAAAGGTTCGTATAAGTATCCGCAATCAGAGCTTCTTTCTCCTGATAACGCTGCTTCTCTTTTCTTTGTAATTCCAGAAGTTCATTCAATCTGTCTGAAAGCATTCCGATTCCACCCAAATCAAACTCGCGTTGAATCAACATGTTACTGTCATGTTTCATCAAGAACGCCAATTGGCGGCAGATGTCCTTCACCTGCCGCTGATATTTCCACATAATAATAAATTGTAAAATGATAATTCCTGCTAATATTCCAATTACGATATACATCCGCTAAATATCCCTCTTTTGAAAAACAGCACTGCTTGCAGCTATCATTATAACCGCAAACACAATCGCCACGCCGAATGCTGCCAGACACTCATTTCCACTTGGATTCATAGAAAGCAGTGATAATTTCCCGGTTATCGTATATTTATAAATCTGGAAATTCTGGATTCCCATTTTCCGAACAGCACTGTTTATTAATCCGTATACGATACTCATTATATTCATTGTAAGACAAATCGCGATGACCATGCTGATCACATTATTTTTCAGAATAATTGCAATCGCCATGCAGATCAATACGAGGGCGCAATGAAGTGCCAGCTCCGTCAGGAAATAAGACAGAACAGCTTTTGAACTTCCCCATGTCAGTTCTCTGAAGACAATATAATTCGCCACTGCCTGGAGCAAGAATGCTCCTGCCATTGTCAGCACCGTAAAGACCGCCAACGCAATGGATCTGGAAAAAATCAGTGTTCCTCTTTTTTGAACTTGACCGCCAATATTTTTAATATAACCGCTTCCGATATCCGCTGTTGAAAACATCACAGCAAAAATCACCAAAAACAACGCATAAAATTTCCCCTGAGAATTTGCAAAGAAAATGTCATACACCGTAACCTTTTCTCCCGGTTCTGTCGGCAGCGTCACCATCATTCCCACATTAATATTCTCTGCAGTCGGTTCCGCAAACTGCTCCTGCCGCACGGTATCTTCTTTACTTAATGAATCATAATCTGTTTTACACATAAACGTTGTAAACAGTACTGACACAGCCAGCACGATCCATACTACATACATACTTTTGGTGCGAAACATCCGGTACAAATCCATTTTTATCATATTAAGCATGGCTGGCACCTCCTGTCAGATTCAGGAAATACGTTTCCAGTTCTTCACTCGTTATAGAAAGCCCTTTTACCGGAATTCCTGCCTTTGCAAGCTCCATATTCAACGCTGCGCTTTCATTCAGACGTTCAAAAATGTAAATATGTTCTTTGTCTGTCACCTGATAATTCGTGAATCCCATGTCATCCAACACCGGAATTGCCAGCTTCGGATCAGCCAGTGTTAATTCCATCCGCTCACTGCATCTTCGCATTAATTCTTCTCTTGTAAGCTCCTGCAATAAACTTCCATTGTGAATGATTCCATAATCGGTAGCAATCTTCGATAATTCTTCCAGAATATGACTGGAAATGCAAATCGTCATATTTCTCTCTTTCTGAAGTCTCTGAATCGTGTCCCGGACCTCAGCAATCCCCTGTGGATCCAACCCATTGATCGGTTCATCCAGGACTAACAGATCCGGTTCCCCAACCAACGCAAGACCAATTCCCAGACGCTGTTTCATTCCAAGAGAAAAGTGTTTTGTCTTTTTCCGTCCCACATGCTCCAGACCTACTGTTTTCAATATCTCATCAATGTAACCTGCTTTCTTTATCCCAAACAGCTTACATTTGATATTCAGATTTTCATATGCGGTCATATTTCCATATAATCCCGGTGCTTCAATCAGACATCCCACACGGGAGCGGACCTTCTGTAAATCCTTTCCCTTGTATCCGAAGATCTCAATCTCTCCGCTCGTTGGCCTGGAAAGTCCACTGATCATCTTCAGGCAAGTCGTCTTCCCGGCTCCATTTCGTCCGATAAATCCATAGATAGCGCCCTTTTTAATATGCATGCTGACACTGTCCACAGCTTTATGATGTCCATACCGCTTCGTCAGCCCTCGTGTTTCCAATAACATCTCACTCAAATTTTTCATCTCCTTTTTCTTATCTGCATTTATCATAAAAGATGAATCTTAATCAAACGCAAATAAATAGTAAAAAAAGAGTAAAGATTACGCATGAAGACGATAACCGATTCCCCATACTGTCTCAATGTATTCCTCCGAAGTCACTTGTTTGATCTTCTTGCGGATATTGCTGATATGAACGTCCAATGTCTTTGTCTCACCCATATAAGGCTCGTCCCATGCATATTCGAAAATATCCTCTTTACTGAAAACCTGTTTCGGATTTCTGAGCAGTAATTCTAAAATCGCAAACTCCTGTTTTGTGATCTTCGGAAGTATCTTTCCAGCAATTTCAACCTGAAATGTATTTCTGTTTAATACCATATCTTTAAATGAAAGCGTATGCTGTTCCTCTGCTTCCTTTTCTTCTTTATGGCGGAGCTGTACCTGAACTCTTGCCAGCACTTCCCTGATTTCAAATGGTTTCGTTATATAATCATCCGCTCCGCTCGTTAAAACCTCTACCTTTTCATCCAGGCTGTCTTTTGCAGTCAACACAATAACCGGAAGATTTCCCTTTTTCCGTATTTCCTCCAGAACTGCCTCACCTGGAATTCCGGGCAGCATCAGATCCAGCAGAACAAGTGCGTAATCATGATCCTGCATATTTAGAAGCAGCTTTGCTTCGGTCCCGGAAAATGCCTGCTCACAGGAATAGCCTTCTTTGGATAATGCCTCCTGAAGCAAGTTATTAATATTTGTATCGTCTTCTACAATCAGTATTTTCTGCATGATATTGCTCCTTTATCTTCCTCATTCGGCCATGATTTTCTGAGTGCTGCATAGGAAATCAGGAAGTTTGCAAGCCATCCGGCCGGTACTGCAAGCCAGACAAATGCAATTCCGAACCGCGGTGCACAAATCAAAGCGACAGACAAACGGATCGCAAGATTTACCATATTCGCAATGAGAAACGGACGCATGATTCCAAGTCCGCGAAGAACACCATCGGTTGCCATCTTAATACCCATGAAGATGAAAAAATACCCCAGCCATCTCATATAATCACCGGATACCTGATACGCTAAAGCTGTTCCATCTTTTCCAAGGAATAAAGAAGAAATCTGATTGTGCAGTGATTCAATGACTAGAAAAGCAAGGACTGCAAAACATATATCCAACACCAGTGCCGCATGATAGCCTTTTTTGAGCCGTTCGATTTTCTTTGCACCAAGATTCTGGGATATATACGGCGAAATCGCATTGCCGATGGATACAAAAATCAGTGAAAAAACATTTTCCACTCGCATTGTTGCTGAATAACCTGCGAGTGCCTGTGTACCAAATGGATTTACAACTGCCTGTACAATCATCATACCGATCGACACTGTAGACTGCTGGAGAACTGACGGTATGGCAATTTGAAGCATCGAATATAACTCCTGTCCGTCAAACCATTCAAACTGACATTTATACCGTCTCATTCTATAAAGGAAAATCAGAAATGAAAAGACTGCGGAAATTCCCTGTGCAATAAGCGTTGCCAGAGCCGCACCAAATACGCCGAGACCAAGTCCGGCTACCATCCAAAGATCCATAAAAATATTTAATACAGATGAAAAAATCAGAAGAACCAATGGAATTCTGGATTCACCGATGGATGTGAACATCGTTGAGAGGATGTTGTACATAAACAGAAATGGGAATCCCACAAAATAAACCCGCAGATACAATACTGCTTCATCCAGTATATCCGCAGGTGTTTGTAATAAACTCATCATTGAATGCGAAAAGCAAAAACCAAAGATTCCAAGTAGTATGCTCAGGACTAAAAAGCTGATCAGTGATGTCGACACAATTGTTTTCATTTTACCATAATCTCTGGCTCCAAAATAACGGCTTACGAGTACACCTGCGCCTACACCGGCGCCCAGAGCTACACAAATGAAAACATTCGTAAGTGCAGCACAGGCGCCGACAGCCGCAAGTGCCGAAGAACCAACAAACTGACCGACAATGATCGAATCAGCCATATTATATATCTGCTGAAAAAAACTGCCTAAGATCATAGGCATTGCAAAAACAGTTAACGCTTTCAGGGGCGCATCTGTAATTAGATATTCATCTTTTGACATGATCATACTTCTCCTCAATCAAAATCTCTGGTAATATTTGTAAGCCATTTCTTTCTGAAATAGTGAATAAATACCACTGGCATTTTCTCGAACTCATCTAAAGTCATTACAAAGTAAACCCAGACAGGCGGTAATTTAAAAACATATGCTGCAAGGAAAGTTGCCGGAACTGCAACAAGCCACATAAATATGGAATCTACGATCATTCCAAATCTGGAATCTCCGCCACCTCTGAAACAACCGCATATAAGGCAGGTATTAATCCCTTCTCCCACAAGACGCCAGGTTGTCATAATTATAAAAATGCTAAGATAAGAAAGGGCAGTCTCGGTCAATTTATCCCGATAGAAGTCCAGTATCAGAGGACGAATCGCCAGAATAATAACGCATCCGATCAGGCTTACAGCAAGTGTTATCCTAAGCATCCGTTTCCCGTATTCTCCGGCTGTATCAATTTGATCTTTCCCTAACTCCTGGCTGATAATGATAGTAGTAGCGTTGGCAAAACCTCGGCAGGCAATAGCACCAATATTTACCACCATAACAGCAACCGCATTTGCGGCAACCATGTCATCTCCGATATGCCCAAGAATTGCTGCAAATGCTGAAGTGGCAAAACTCCAGACAACATCATTTACCACGGCTGGAGTGGCAATTTTCATAAAGTCATGAAACAAAATACCTGATTTCGCAAAGAAATATTTTATCCGGAATCTGACATCTGAACTGTTTAATGAATAGATGAGACAAATTAATACCTCTGTAATTCTGGCAATCACAGTACCAAGTGCAACACCTGTAACGCCAAGCTTTGGAAATCCAAACAGACCAAAGATAAATGTGGCATTACAAAGTACATTGACACAAAGAGAAACAATGTACGTAATAGAAGGCAGCATTATTTTTCCAATACTTCGAAGAGCGCTCATAAAAACCTGCGAGAACCCCATAAACATAAATGAAAATGAAATCACCTTCAAATACTCACTTCCGGCAGCAATCGTATCCGGACTATTTGTGAAAATCTTCATAACCGTAACCGGCATAGTAAAGGAAATAACGAAAAATATAAGCGAGACGATCAGTGAAATCCGTTCCGCAAGACCGAGAATCCTTTCTACTGTCTTTTTATCCCCTTTTCCCCAGTACTGGGCACACAGAACCGAAGTTCCTGTAGCCATACCGTAATATAAGCAGAACAGAATAAACGTATACTGGTTCGCAAGTGATGAAGCTGACATCGCCGTCTGGCTTACGTATCCAAGCATTACCGTATCGGCAATGTTTACCAATGTTCCAATCAAATTTTGAATCATGATCGGAAAGGCTAATTTTGATGCGTATTTTAAGAAATCTTTTTTATTTAGCATACAACTGTTCTTCCTTAATTCTATAAATGTTTAATCTACAGTACTGTTTTTGCAGCATCATCAGCCTTCCTCTTCTCCGTAATGTTTACTCAAAGAGAAGCCTCTTCCTCGTACCTCTGTAACTCTGCTGATGATCATAAATGCCTCCGGATCAATCTGTCTGATCAATTTCTCAACTTGTGGAAGTTCTCGATTAGACACAATACTCAATACAATCTGCTTTTGTTCTTGTTTGTAACCGCCTTCCCCATACAGCATCGTCACGCCTCTGTCTACCTGCGCAAGAATTGCCTGACGTACTTCTTCCACCTGTTTGCTGATAATCTTCACTTCCGTCTTGGTATTTCCCATCACTAACACTTTGTCCAGCACTGTCGTGTAGATCATTACCAGTAAAATTCCGTATAAAACGCGTTCCGGAGGATTATATAGAATCTGCGGTAACAGAATCAATATATCAAATACATTCAGACTCACTGACACCGGAATTCGAAAATACTTATTCAAAATCAACGGTGGAATATCCATACCTCCGGTAGAAGCTCCTGTTCGAATTACAATACCAAGTCCAATCCCGATTCCAAGTCCGGCAAAAATCGTATTCAGCATTGGATTATCCGTGATCACCAGATCCCCAAAAATATGATTGGCCGCTTCCAATGCAATTGGATATGTGAAAGAACTGAGAATTGTCGTCAGTGCAAATTTCTTACCAAGAAAAATCACTCCAACTATCAGCATCACAATATTAAATGCTAAGACAAATCCAGAAATTGATGCTCCCGTAAAATGCTTCACTACCAGACCAATACCGGTTGTTCCTCCTGTCATCAGATTCCCCGGTAAAAGAAAAAGTTTGATTACAAAAGCATAGAAAACATTTCCAAAAATGACCTTTGCAACGGTACTTGCCCGCTTTAAATATGCCTTATCCATAAATTCCTCCCATTAGCCATATGATTTTAATTATCCCCAAAAACGTCCGTTAGAGAATCTTCCCTAACAGACGTTTTTCAAAGTATTTCCTAATACAGTGATATTATACTGAGAAATGCGGTCAGTTTCAATAGGATTTTTCAAGGCACAACATATTTAAGATAATACTTTTTTGTATATTTGCGCACTAATAGAAAAGCCCGCAGAACCGAGGTCCTGCGGGCATATTTCATTTTAAGTATCGATATTAAATCTATCTAGATATTAATTACTCGATGATTGAAGCAACTGTACCTGATCCTACTGTACGTCCACCTTCACGGATAGCGAAACGAAGACCTTCCTCCATAGCTACTGGATGGATCAGTTCAACTGTCATCTCTACGTTATCTCCAGGCATACACATCTCGATTCCTTCTGGAAGCTCGCAAACACCTGTTACGTCTGTTGTTCTGAAGTAGAACTGTGGACGGTAGTTGTTGAAGAATGGAGTATGACGTCCACCCTCGTCTTTTGTCAGTACGTAAACCTGGCATGTGAATTTCTTATGGCAGCTTACTGTACCTGGTTTGATAAGAACCTGTCCTCTTTCGATCTCTGTTCTCTGAATACCACGAAGAAGTGCTCCGATGTTATCTCCAGCCTGAGCCTCATCAAGAAGCTTACGGAACATCTCGATTCCTGTTACAACAGTCTTCTTAACGTCCTCGTGGATACCGATGATTTCAACTTCGTCAGATACGTGAAGTGTTCCACGCTCTACTCTACCAGTTGCAACTGTTCCACGTCCTGTGATAGAGAATACGTCCTCTACTGGCATAAGGAATGGCTTGTCTGTAGCACGCTCTGGTGTTGGGATCCATGTATCAACAGCGTCCATAAGTTCCATGATCTTGTCTCCCCACTCTCCGTCTGGATCTTCAAGAGCCTTAAGAGCTGATCCCTGGATGATCGGTGTGTCATCTCCTGGGAAGTCATACTCGTTAAGTACTTCACGGATCTCCATCTCTACGAGTTCAAGAAGCTCTTCGTCGTCTACCATGTCACATTTGTTCATGAATACAACGATGTATGGTACGTTAACCTGACGGGACAGAAGAATATGCTCTTTAGTCTGAGCCATAACTCCGTCTGTTGCAGCTACAACAAGGATAGCTCCGTCCATCTGAGCTGCTCCTGTGATCATGTTCTTAACGTAGTCAGCATGTCCTGGGCAGTCAACGTGTGCGTAATGTCTACGCTCTGTCTGATACTCAACGTGAGCTGTAGAAATTGTGATACCACGCTCTCTTTCCTCTGGAGCTTTATCGATATCCTCAAAGTTCTCTACTACGTTTCCTGGAACTCTCTCTGCAAGAACTTTAGTGATAGCTGCTGTTAATGTTGTTTTACCATGGTCAACGTGTCCGATGGTACCAATGTTACAATGCGGTTTTGTTCTCTCAAACTTAGCCTTTGCCATTTTAAAATGTCCTCCTTAAAACTTGGCTCTATCAAAATTAGAGCATTTTTTCAGATTTAAACTTGCTAACCTTGATTATATTGCAAACCAAGGTTATTTGCAAGCATTTTATTATTTTATATCAGATCAGTCCTTTTTGGAAAGGATCTTCTCCTGTACAGACTTCGGAACCTGCTCATATTTCTCGAAGAACATAGAGTAGTTACCACGTCCCTGTGTTCTGGAACGAAGGTCTGTAGAATATCCAAACATTTCGGACAATGGAACGAATGCACGAACGATCTTACCACCACCAAGGTCATCCATACCTTCAATACGTCCACGACGGGAGTTGATATCTCCAATGATATCTCCCATGTATTCCTCAGGCATTGTTACCTCTACCTTCATGATTGGCTCAAGAAGTACAGGAGAAGCCTGTTTCATAGCATCCTTGAACGCCAGAGATCCGGCAATGTGGAATGCCATTTCATTGGAATCGACTTCATGGTAAGAACCATCGTATACATTTGCGTGTACACCGACAACCGGGAATCCTCCAAGGATACCAGATTTCATTGCCTCTTCGATACCTTCGCCAACTGCTGGGATGTATTCTTTCGGAATTGCACCACCGACAACAGTAGATTCAAATTTGTATACTTCCTCACCGTTGACATCCATTGGCTCGAATTTAACTTTACAGTGTCCGTACTGTCCACGTCCACCGGACTGTTTTGCATATTTGCTGTCGATATCCACTGCTTTTGTGATGGATTCTTTGTAAGCAACCTGTGGAGCACCTACGTTTGCTTCTACTTTGAATTCACGCAGAAGTCTGTCTACGATGATCTCAAGGTGAAGCTCACCCATACCAGCAATGATTGTCTGACCAGTTTCCTGATCTGTATGCGCACGGAATGTTGGATCTTCTTCTGCAAGTTTTGCAAGAGATTCTCCAAGTTTACCCTGAGAAGCTTTTGTCTTAGGCTCGATAGCGAGCTCGATAACCGGCTCTGGGAATTCCATGGACTCTAAGATAACCGGATGCTGCTCGTCACAGATTGTATCTCCAGTTGTAGAATATTTAAATCCGATTGCAGCTGCGATATCTCCTGAGTAAACTTTATCAAGTTCTTCACGCTTGTTGGCATGCATCTGAAGGATACGTCCAACACGCTCTTTTTTCTCTTTTGTTGCATTCAGAACATAAGAACCTGAGTTCATTGTTCCTGAGTACACTCTGAAGTATGCCAGTTTTCCAACGAATGGGTCTGTCATAATCTTAAATACGAGAGCAGAGAATGGTTCGTCGTCTGAAGAATGTCTCTCTACTTCGTTTCCATCTTCATCCACACCTGTGATAGCCGGGATGTCTAATGGAGATGGCATGAATTCGATAACTGCATCCAGAAGTTTCTGAACACCTTTATTTCTGTAAGCTGTACCACAGCAAACCGGAATCGCATCACATGTACATGTAGCTTTTCTCAGTGCCGCTTTCAGTTCCTCTACAGAAGGCTCTTCTCCTTCCAGATATGCCATCATCAGATCGTCATCTAATTCACAGATCTTTTCAACCAGCTCTGTATGATACAGTTCTGCATCTTCCTGCATCTCTTCCGGGATATCAATGATAGAAATATCATCACCTTTATCATCGTTGTAGATATATGCTTTCATTTCAAAAAGGTCGATGATTCCTTTGAATTCATCTTCTTTTCCAATTGGAAGCTGAATGCAGATTGCATTTTTACCAAGTCTTGTCTTGATCTGTTCTACTGTTCCGTAGAAGTTTGCACCTAAGATGTCCATCTTGTTGATGAATGCCATTCTTGGTACATTGTAAGTGTCTGCCTGACGCCATACGTTTTCAGACTGTGGCTCAACACCACCCTTTGCACAGAAAACGCCGACAGCGCCGTCCAGTACACGAAGGGAACGCTCAACTTCTACTGTAAAGTCAACGTGTCCCGGAGTATCAATGATGTTGATACGGTGCTCTAAAGCGCCCTCTTTTGGTTTGCAGTTTTCCTGCAGAGTCCAGTGGCAAGTTGTAGCCGCAGAAGTAATTGTAATACCTCTTTCCTGTTCCTGCTCCATCCAGTCCATGGTAGCATTACCTTCATGAGTATTACCAATCTTATGATTAACACCGGTATAGTAAAGAATACGCTCTGTTGTTGTAGTTTTACCTGCATCAATATGAGCCATAATACCGATATTTCTGGTTCTCTCTAATGGATATTCTCTTCCAGCCAAGATTTTTTCCTCCTAAAATAATTAGAAACGATAGTGAGCAAACGCCTTGTTTGCTTCTGCCATCTTGTGCATATCTTCTTTTCTCTTTACAGCTCCACCTGTGTTGTTAGCTGCATCAAGAATTTCATTTGCCAGTCTTTCTTCCTGTGTCTTCTCGCCTCTCTGACGTGAATACATAGTTAACCAGCGAAGTGCGAGTGCCTGTCTTCTGTCAGCTCTAACCTCGATCGGTACCTGGTATGTTGCTCCACCGATACGTCTTGCTTTAACTTCAAGAACTGGCATCATGTTATTCATAGCCTCTTCAAACACTTCAATAGCCGGCTTCTCAGCCTTAGCTTCTACTCTTTCAAATGCTCCGTATACAATCTTCTGTGCTACGCCTTTCTTACCATCAAGCATGATGTTGTTGATAAGTTTGGTAACAACTTTATTGTTGTATATTGGATCCGCTAATACATCTCTCTTCTGAGTATGTCCTTTACGTGGCACGGTCCTTCCCTCCTTAATCATATTTTCCGGTTTTTCCGGGATTAATTCATCGGTACTCACATGTGTCTTTCTATGAGATCACATTCCATGTGCTCGCAGCCGCGAAATCTATATAGCATCCGCAACCTACGACTAATCATAGTTCTGTTTGTGATACGATTTAACTATTAGTTACACTTATCTAAAATACTATACTGCAATCCGCGACTTCTTATTTAGCGTCTTTCGGTCTCTTAGCACCGTATTTAGAACGAGCCTGTCTTCTCTTAGCAACACCTGCTGTATCAAGTGTTCCACGGATAATGTGGTATCTTGTACCTGGCAGGTCCTTAACTCTTCCTCCACGGATCATAACAACGCTATGCTCCTGAAGGTTGTGTCCTTCACCTGGAATGTAGCTTGTTACTTCGATTCCGTTTGACAGACGAACTCTGGCGATCTTTCTCAGAGCTGAGTTAGGCTTCTTAGGTGTAGCTGTCTTAACTGCTGTACATACACCTCTCTTCTGTGGTGCAGATGCATCAGTTGCACGTTTCTTCAGGGAGTTATATCCTTTCTGAAGTGCCGGTGCTGTAGATTTCTTCTCAGAAGTCTGACGTCCTTTTCTAACTAACTGGTTAAATGTTGGCATTCTTTTCACCTCCTATGAATTATTCGTTACCTTGGGCTTATGCCTCAAGGGGCTGCGGATAATCAATTCGTTATCCTGATTTGCGCATCAAAAGAACAATGTCTTTTTCCACACGCCTGTTTAGTTTATTACGTTTAGCGCCGAAAGTCAAGGCTTTTTTCGCATTTTCCATATTATTTTTCATACAAAAATAACAGATGGCACTCTCTTTTTTTCTTAAGAAACCATCTGTTATTTGTTATTAAATCAAATTCTTTTTTCTAGCAACTATGAAAGTAAATCTCTTCTTTATTTTCAACGAAATAAATTAGTACGCTTTGCCCCAGTATACCATATGCTTCGCCGGTTTTCCGCAGCATACACATACGTCTGAAAGATGCTCTTCCTCTTCCGGAATACATCTTGATGTAGCTCCACCTGTCTGAGCCTTGATCTCATCTTCACAAGCTTCGTCTCCACACCACATTGCTTTGATGAATCCAAGGTTCTCATTGAACTTCTCATTCATCTCGTCCATTGTTGTTGCTTCATTGATATGAGAGTCAAGGAATGCTTTTGCTCTGTTATACATATCATTCTGCATTGTCTCAAGAACTTCGGCAAGTTTTGTTGTAAGCTCATCCAGAGAAACAACAATCTTCTCTCTTGTATCACGTCGTACGATAACTGCCTGATTATTCTCGATGTCTTTCGGTCCGATCTCGATACGTGTCGGGATTCCAAGGATCTCCTGTCCGCTGAACTTCCATCCAGGTGCTTTGTCAGAATCGTCGATTTTCACTTTGTATCCTGCTGCCTTCAGTGTATCAACAAGTTCATTTGCCTTATCAAGAACACCTTCTTTATGCTGAGCGATCGGGATAATCATTGTCTGCACCGGTGCGATTCTCGGAGGGATAACAAGTCCACTGTCATCTCCATGTACCATGATCAGCGCACCGATAATTCTTGTGGACAATCCCCAGGATGTCTCGTATACTTCATGAAGTTCGTTATTCTTATCTGAATACTGAATACCAAACGCACTCGGGAATGAACTTCCAAAGAAGTGACTTGTTGCTGACTGCAGTGCTTTTCCATCATGCATCAGTGCTTCGATTGTATAAGTATCCTGTGCTCCTGCGAATTTCTCGCTCTCTGTCTTACGTCCGGAAACTACCGGGATTGCAAGAACATCCTGTGCAAAGTCTCTGTAGACTCTCCACATCTGTTTTGTACGCTCTTCTGCTTCTTCGTATGTTGCATGGATTGTATGTCCTTCCTGCCACAGGAACTCTCTGGAACGAAGGAATGGTCTTGTTGTCTTCTCCCAGCGAAGAACGGAACACCACTGATTCCACACCTTAGGAAGATCACGGTAAGACTGAACTGTCTTGCTCCAGACATCACAGAACAGTGTCTCAGATGTAGGACGGATACAGAATCTTTCCTGAAGTTCTTCCAGTCCACCATGTGTTACCCATGCAACTTCCGGTGCAAATCCTTCGATATGATCCTTTTCTTTCTGAAGAAGGCTTTCCGGGATCATAACCGGAAGGTATACATTCTCTACTCCTGTCTCTTTGAAACGTGCATCCAGGTTCTTCTGAATATTCTCCCACAGAGCATATCCGTTCGGAAGGTAGTTCATACATCCTTTAACACCCGAATAATCACACAGTTTTGCTTCACGCACAACGTCTGTATACCACTGAGCAAAATCTTCTTCTCTGGCAGTGATATTCTGTACTAATTTCTTTGCCATTGTTCTTCTCCTTTTTGTTTTTTTTGCATTGCTGTCCCCTGACAGCAGTTTGCTTTTATCAGGAAATATTTTCCTAACATATAAAAAATCGCCGGGATATCGCATCCCCACGATAGGGACCGAATATCTCCGGCGGTACCACCCTAATTAATGCAATACATCCATTCTATAATCAAAACCAACACAAATGATCTCTGTATCTGCATTCACTTTCTTCTCCTTTAACGCAGGACCTACGCTGTACTTTCATACAGGGACTCCCGGGCCGGTTCCATACCGTAATGCAAAGGCTCTCACCTGCCGCCTTCTCTCTGAAGCATGCTGCGTATCTACTATTCCCGTTCAACGTCAGTTATCAAATGAAATTCTAACTGATAAAACACCCGCTGTCAAGCCAAAAAGCTTTATCCTCTGATTTCCAGAAGCTTTGCTTTCAATTCATTTTCCATATTGCGAAGTTCCGCCTCCGCTTCCCGGCGTTTTTCTCTTCCTTCTCTCTGAATGTTCATCACTTCATCCAATGTAGAGATCAGTGATTCATTTGTTGCTTTCAATGTCTCAAGATCTGCAATTCCTCTTTCAGACTCTTTTGCAGTCTCAATTGTGGACATTTTTAATGTCTCCGCATTCTTCTTCAACAGTTCATTTGTCATATTCGTCACCTGTCTCTGTGCTGCCGCCGCCTGTGAAGAATGTTCTACTCCAAGTGCAAGAAGCATCTGACTCTTCCACAACGGGATCGTATTCACAATTGTAGACTGGATCTTCTCTACCATCTGTGTATCATTATTCTGAACCAGACGGATCTGTGGTGCGGTCTGGATGGAGATCATTCTCGTCAGTTCAAGATCATGTAACTTCTTTTCAAAACGGTTGCACATCGAATCCAAATCTTTTGCTGCCTGCGCATCTTCCGGGAGACCGCTTACCTGAGCTTTGCTCATCAATTCAGCAAGCTGTGTGCTTCTTACTTCTTCCAGTTTTTTCTTTCCTGCAAGAATGTACATAGAAAGCTCTTTAAAATAAGTAAGATTCAGATCATACATTTTATCAAGTATCGCAACATCTTTCAGCAGCTGCACCTGATGGTTATCCAGTGCTTTCACGATCTGATTCACATTTTCTTCGGCTTTCGAATACTTTGCTTTCATAGATTCAACTTTATTCGATGCTTTCTTAAATATTCCAAGAAATCCTTTGCTCTCTTCTTCATCAAAGCTCTTCAGTTCAGTTACAACATTCGTAAGCAGTGTACCAACTTCTCCCAGATCCTTTGACTTCACATTTTCCAAAGCACTTTCTGAGAAATCTGCCATCTTTTTCTGTGTGCCTGCGCCATACTGAAGAATCATAGAAGAATTCGTCAGATCGATCTGCTGTGCAAATGCATCTACCATCCTGCGTTCTTCTTCTGTCAGAATCGTATCGTCCAGCTTCGGTTCTTCCGGCTGCACCACCGGTTTCTTTTTTTCTTCCTCCTGAAACGGTTCCAGTGTCAGTGTTGGCACTGTGCTTACATCCTTGAATTCATCACTCATAGTAATCCTCCACTTCTGTTTGTAACTGTTTTGATTCATTATCTGTTTGGGAAATCATTATTTTTTCAGCCCGTCTTCTGTCAGACCTTCCTGAGCAAGCATTGTATGAAGCACTGAAATATCTGAAGATACATCCCATGCTGTATCCTGGAACAGACTGTCCAGTAATTTCTCAAATGCAAGATTCAATGTATCTATCGTATCTTCAATCTCTTTCTTGGAAGAAATGATATTTTCTCCCTGTACCGGCTGTGCATCCAGCTCTTTATACGCTTCAAGAAGTTTCATCGTTGTCGGAAGATAATAATCCATCATTCTTCGCATATCATTCACCGAATCCGGATTCTGCTCCACGCGGTCAAAAATACGATCCACGAGCAGTTCCATGCGGGAAATCTTTGCCGAAATCACTTCTCCCGGAATTGCGTCATTCGCTGCCTTGATCCTTCTCACATATTCATCCCCTGCCTGTACAATCTTCTGTACTTCCGGTGAAAGTCTATCATACTCTTCCTGCATCTTTCTCTGAGCAGCCTGCTCTTCTGCCTTACGCTGTTTCATATCTTCCATAAGAGCTGTATACTGATTCCATGCCTGTTCACTGACCATCAGGCATGATTCCTTCTCATCCAGATGTCCCTGACAGAACCAGCCTTTTGTAATCATTTTTTTCACATCTTTCAGAACCTTTCTGACATCTCGTCCTGTCGCAGAAGCAATTTCCTTGATATCACAAAATTCCCGGTCTCTCAGAACAGATACATATTGGCGAAACCTTCCCACCGTACGTACCATATCTACTCCTACATAAGTCATCACTGCAAAAGATATAAAAGCAACTGCAAAAATTCCAATGATCAGACCACTGACTACATCAAACGCTGTGATCAAACTTCCAATCAAAGTGATGATAAGGAAAATAACAGAAGTCAATCCAAATACAGCTCCTGTCGCTGCCAGAAAAGTTCCGCCGATCTTTACCGAAGTTCCTTTGAGATATCTTGGAGTCACCGGTACCGGATGATTCTGACTATAATTTCTCATTTCCGACATCTTCGGTCCCTGATTCGGACGATACCTCTGGTTTTCTGCACCTGATCTGCTTCCGGTATTCTTTTTATCTCCATATAATGGCTGTCCGGGCTTCGGATCTCTGTACCAGCCACCGTTTTTAACCCCTGCCGAGACGCAGTCCATCGCATGGTTCACCGTATCAGACACCATCTGGTTCAATCTGCTGTAATCCTTTGTATCAATTGCATCCTGTATTGTCTGCTTTATCTCTTCTCCAAAATGTTCCCAGTCATTATTCATTGATGTTCTCCTTAAAAGCTTGACCTGATTCGTTTGCATCATGTATCATTATAACATTATTAATTCTCAGTTTAGACGCAACTTTATCGATTGTCAAGAAAGAAGGATACAACTATGATTTCATCACTTACCCCTGATATAATATATGAGGACAAGGATATTATCGTCTGTCATAAACCTGCTGGAGTTCCTACCCAGAGCAGCCGCATTGGCACAAAAGATATGGTCAGTATTTTAAAAAATCATCTGATAAAAAATACTGCTAAAAAAACTGCTTCACGCGAACCTTATCTTGCTGTCATCCATCGGCTGGACCAACCGGTAGAAGGACTTCTTGTTTTTGCAAAAACACCTGCTGCCGCAAAGGAACTTTCCCGCCAGCTTACCACATCTGGTTTTGGGAAATATTACCGTGCACAGGCTTTAGGCATTTTCGAACACAACGAAGGAACTCTGGAAGACTATCTTGTAAAAGACGGACGAACCAACACCTCCCGTGTCTGTGAAGAAAATGTGCCTGATGCAAAATATGCACGACTTCATTATAAAGTAATCCATACAGATACACTTCCTTCTGGTGAACCTTTTTCCCAACTGGAAATTCATCTGGATACCGGGCGTCATCATCAGATCCGCGTGCAGTTTGCACATGCCGGGCACCCTCTGATCGGAGATCGGAAATATGGCACTGCCGCATGCACTTCACGACAGTTAATGCTTTGTGCCTGTCGGCTGGAATTCACACATCCGACAACCGGTGAAAAAATGGTTTTTCATTTATAAGACAAAAAGGAAAAGTGCAGTGATCGGGCAATCACTGCACTTTTCCTTTCGCCTGTTTCCTATCTATTGTATTAGCCCTGCCTTTACCTGTCATTTATCCAAATAAGAGCAGCACCACAATACCCTACATCTCGTCAACAACCAACGGCTCCGGCTCTTCTTCAAGTGCCTGCTGATATCTTGCAAGAATTGTTGACTGAATTCGTTCTCTTGTTCTTGAATTGATCGGATGTGCGATATCACGATACTCACCATCTAATGCTTTTTTACTTGGCATTGCAATGAAAAGCCCCTTTTCACCTTCGATCACTTTGATATCATGAACAACAAACTCCTCATCAATTGTGATAGATACTACTGCTTTTAACTTTCCCTCTTTCGCAACTTTACGTACACGTACATCTGTAATCTGCATATTACAGTTCCCCTTTCTCTTTTGCATTATCACGGAATATGAACACCCTTTTTCAGGGTTTTTGTGCTTATCTTGGCTTATAATGCATATCTTTCATTCTTTTCAATAACTATTTTAATTCCGTCTTCCCCTACATGTCTTGTATTCGCACGGATCGTATCCCTGCTCTCTACAATACAGTTCTCAATGTATGTATTATCTCCAAGATATACATCATTCAATATGATAGAGTTCTTGATCACACAATTATTTCCAACAAATACTTTCTTGAAAATAACTGAGTTCTCTATCGTTCCATTAATAATACTTCCGCTTCCAACCAGACTGTTCTTCACGATCGCACCCGGATTATATTTTGCCGGTGGCTGATCACTCACCTTAGAATATACACTTGGCAGATCCTTGAAGAAATATTTTCTCACTTCCGGTTTCAGGAAATCCATATTCGTCTTGTAATATGCATCTACTGTCGAAATATTATTCCAATAACTTTCAATCTTATAACCATAAATCTTCTTTACATTCTTATAACGGATCAGGATATCATTTACGAAATCATGTCTCTCTTCTTCCGCACATTGTTCTACAAGATCGATTAGCAGTCTTCTGCGGATCACATAAATTCCTGTAGAGATTGTCTGTGATCTTGCAATCATCGGTTTTTCTTCAAATTCTTCGATTCTGCAAGATTCATTCATCTTAACGGTTCCGAATCTTGTCGCATCTTCTCCTGCTCCAAGTTCTTTACAAACAACAGTGATATCTGCTTTCTTCGCAATATGATATTCCAGCACTTTATTATAATCCATCTTATAGACTGCATCACCTGATGTAATGATTACATAAGGTTCATGACATCTTCTCAGGAAATCCAGATTCTGATAAATCGCATCTGCTGTTCCTCTGTACCAGTAACCATTATCATCTGTGATCGTAGGTGTGAATACATATAATCCACCTTGTTTTCTTCCGAAATCCCACCATTTGGAGGAATTCAGATGCTCATTCAAAGAACGGGCATTGTACTGTGTCAGCACAGCAACTTTCTGGATATGAGAGTTTGTCATATTACTTAATGTAAAGTCAATTGCGCGATAGCTTCCGGCAACCGGCATTGCTGCTGCCGCACGTCTTGAAGTCAGCTCTTTCATCTTTCTGCTGTTACCGCCGGCTAAAATAATTCCTACTGCTCTCATACTCTGTCACCTGCCTTTATCAATGTCTCACCGCTTGCAAGTACTCCATCTATGTAATCCTCGGATGATGTCACTCCACTGATGGCGGTATTCTTTCCAATCTGTACTCCTCCCGGAATCACTGAATTCTCTCCGATCGTAGCCAGTCCACCGCTGTAAATATTCGGTTTCATCTTATTCGGGACTTCACTTCCGATTCCGATAGAAACATCATTTCCAATTACCGTGTCTTCTGCTATGATTGCTTTCTCGATCACGCAGTTTTCTCCGATCGTAACTCCCTGCATAATAATTGAGTCACGGACTACGCTGCCTTTTCCTACAGTAACACTTCCTCCAATAACAGAACTGTGGACTTCTCCGTAAATTTCTGTTCCGTTTGCAATGATACATCTGTCTACAACAGCATTCTCTGCAATATACTGTGGAGGAATATTCGCACTGTTCGTATAGATCTTCCAGAATTCTTCATAAAGATTAAACTCCGGAATGATATCGATCAGTTCCATATTCGCTTCCCAATAAGAGCTAAGTGTTCCAACATCTTTCCAGTATCCGTTGTACTCATATGCAAACAGCCTGTCCCCTTTTTCATGACAATATGGAATAATGTGTTTTCCGAAATCACAGTTTGGCTGGTCTTTCAGCTTGATAAGTGCCTCTTTAAGAACCGGCCAGCTGAAGATATAAATTCCCATCGATGCTAGATTACTGCTTGGCTTCTCAGGCTTCTCTTCGAATTCTTTGATCCTGCTGTCCTGATCTGTCACTACAATTCCGAAACGGCTTGCTTCTTCCATCGGCACCGGCATTGCTGCAATTGTCACATCAGCATTGTTTGCCTTGTGGAAATCAAGCATCACTTCATAATCCATCTTATAAATATGATCTCCTGAAAGAATCAGTACATAGTCCGGATTATAAGTCTCTATGTAATTCAGATTCTGATAAATGGCATTCGCTGTTCCTGTATACCACTCACTGTTTGTACTCTTCTCATATGGTGGGAGAACTGATACACCTCCAACGTTGCGATCCAGATCCCACGGAATTCCAATTCCAATATGTGTATTCAGGCGAAGCGGCTGATACTGTGTCAGTACACCAACCGTATCGATTCCTGAGTTAATACAGTTGCTAAGCGGGAAATCAATAATACGGTACTTTCCACCAAAAGCAACTGCTGGTTTTGCAACTTTTGATGTAAGTACTCCAAGTCGACTGCCCTGTCCACCCGCCAGCAGCATGGCAATCATTTCCTTCTTATACATTACGTCACCTCATTTCAAGTAAGCTAGAATCATTATACCATATATTTAGAAATAACAAACATATTTTACAATTTTTTTCATACTTTTTTCTCCTTTTTATCAATTTCTACCAAAAAGATCTTCTTTCTTTTTTTTCGATATATAGTATAATATAAACGATATAGAAGATTTATGACTAAAATCACAAGTTATTTTATAAAATCTATTAAAGAAAGGGCGTATCTCAATGTATAAAATCAATTTTGAAAAGCCGATACATATTCATTTTATTGGAATTGGCGGAATCAGTATGAGCGGTCTTGCTGAGATTCTTCTGGAAGAAGGATTTACTGTATCCGGTTCAGATTCAAAGGAGTCTCCACTCACAAAGAAGCTGGAGTCTGAAGGTGCCATCATCCATTACGGACAGTGTGCCGAAAACATTTCTGACGGAATTGACTGTGTTGTATACACTGCTGCGATCAATAAAGCTAATCCAGAGCTTATGGAAGCTGTTGCCCGCAAGATTCCAATGCTTACACGCGCAGAGCTGCTTGGACAGCTGATGAAAAATTACAAGACACCGATCGCTGTATCCGGTACTCATGGAAAAACTACTACTACATCCATGATCTCTCATATTTTACTTGCAGCCGATCTGGATCCTACAATTTCTGTCGGCGGTATTCTCAAGGCGATCGGTGGTAACATCCGCGTTGGAAAATCCGAGACTTTTATCACAGAAGCCTGTGAGTATACAAACAGTTTTCTTCATTTTTATCCGAAGATCAGTGTCATTCTCAATATTGAGGAAGATCATCTGGACTTCTTCAAAGATCTTGAAGACATCAGACATTCTTTCCATCAGTTTGCGGCACTTCTTCCTTCTGATGGAACTTTGATCATCAATGGTGATATCGACAATTATCAGGAGATTTATGAAGGTCTTGACTGTAATGTGATCACTTATGGTTCTTCTGATATGCTTGACTACAGTGCTGCTAACATCACTTATGATGAAAAAGGGCTTGTTGCATTTGATCTTATAAAGAACAGAAAAGCGGTTGACCATATCCAGCTTTCTGTAACAGGTGATCATAATGTGTCAAATGCACTTGCATCTATTGCTACTGCTGAACTGCTTCAGATTCCAATGGAAACAATTAAAAAAGGAATTCTTTCTTTCAGCGGAACAGACCGTCGTTTCGAATACAAGGGAACATTTAACGGTGTAACTGTTGTCGATGATTATGCACATCATCCGACAGAGATTGCCGCTACTCTGAAGGCTGCACAGCACTACCCACACAATCAGGTATGGTGTGTCTTCCAGCCACATACTTATACGAGAACAAAAGCTTTCTTCCATGAATTTGCAGAGGCTCTTTCTCACACGGATCATCTGGTTCTTGCAGATATCTATGCAGCCCGTGAGACAGATACTCTGGGAGTTTCTTCTGCCGGTCTTGCAGAGGAAGCGCGCAAACTTGGAACAGATGCACATTACCTTCCAAGTTTTGAACAAATAGAAGATTTCCTTAAGGAAAACTGCAAATCCGGAGACCTCCTGATTACAATGGGAGCCGGAGATGTTGTTAAGATCGGCGAAGACCTTTTAAAATAAGGCTTTCCCAATAATTTTGCTAAACTATTCTGTGGAAAAGTTCACATAGATATCCACATGCATGTGAACTTTTCCACACTTTATCCACATTTTCTCCACATAGTTATCTACAAAAAAGTCCTAGTTACCCACTCGAAAATTCTTTTTAAGATTCTCATATGATGTTATAATATTCACACTAAAGAGAAGAAGATATAGATTTCAGGTTGCCCCTCATCAGACAGAGCAAGTGGCAATTGGTTAATACATAGAGAAAGCAGGATAAGTTATGAAGACTTTGGTTTTAAAGAATAATTTTCAGATGAATATGACAATGCTGCCGAACAGCTTTGTAGATCATTATATGGCGAATGCGAACGGAGAGTTTGTAAAAGTATACCTTTTTCTTCTCCGTCATGTTGAGGATGCTGCATCTTCTCTGAGCATCTCCATGATCGCAGATTATCTGAATAATACAGAGAATGATGTTCTTCGCGCTTTCCGTTACTGGGAATCTGTCGGTCTTCTCAGACTTGGACACGGACCGGACGGTGGAATCACTGCCGTTGAATTTCTTCGCGATGAGGAAGAGAATACTTGTGGAGATACAACTGATTTTTCCGGCTGTACATCAAGCTATCCTCAGGATTCAATCCCTGCTCAGACTCCTGTAGCTCCGGTAACAGAGTTCCGATCAGAAGCTGTTTCTGCACCGGTAGAAAGCAATATCCAGACTCCGGTTTCCAATGCGGTTCCTCTTGATACATTCCGTGCCCAGAAGGAGATCAAGTCTCTCCTGTTCATCACGGAACAGTACCTTGGCAAGACACTGACGCATACGGATGTCGACACAATTACTTATTTCTATGATACACTGCATATGTCTGCTGATCTGATTGAATATCTGATTGAATCCTGTGTAGAGAACGGACATAAGAGTATGCATTACATCCAGAAGGTTGCCATTTCCTGGGTAGAGAACGGAGTTGAAACCGTATCACAGGCTAAAGAACAGGCTGCTGCATACAGCCGTAACTGCTACACGGTTTTGAATGCATTCGGTATTAAGAACAGAGGACCTGCCTCTTCTGAACTGGAATATATTAATAAATGGGCTGATACTTATGGCTTTTCCGCTGACATCATTCGGGAGGCCTGCCGCAGAACAATCTCTGCCACACATCAGCCAAGTTTTGAATATGCTGACTCCATTCTCACAAAATGGTATGAATGCAATATTCATCATCTGACTGATATCAATGCTTTGGATCATGAATTCCAGAAAGAACGTTCCTTACATAGAAGTCCTGTCACAAAACCAAAGAATGTCACAAGAAATCTGAATAATTTTGAGAGACGTTCCTACGACATGGATTCTCTGGAAGAGCAGCTTCTGAAGAGCAACTAACGAAAAAGCAATGATTTAGAAGGTCAATTATTTTAAAGAGAAATTAAAAGGAGTCTTTTCATGGGATTAAAAAATTCACAGTACCATGCAATCATGCGTAAATATGAGCAAAAACAATTACATAGCCATGACATTCAGGTGGCTCGGTATGAAGAAGTCTATAAAAAGCTCCCTGAATTCAAAGCACTTGATGACTCCATTGCCTCACTGTCTATTCAGTATGGAAAGAAACTACTTGATGGAGATACCAGTGCAGTTGATGCTTTAAAGAAAGATCTTGCAGAATTACGTAATCGTAAGATTCATCTGCTCAAATCAGCCGGCTTCCCAGAAGATTATCTGGAGCCGGTTTACGACTGTCCGGATTGTAAAGACACCGGATATATTGGTAATCAAAAATGCCATTGTTTCAAAAAAGCAATCATTGGATTGCTTTATGACCAGTCAAATATTAAAAAATTCCCTGTAGAAACAGATTTTAGCAATTTCAGACTTGACTATTATCCGGTTTCACATTACGATAAGAAAACGGGACGTTCTTCTCGTTCCATGATGGAAGACACTTTACGCATCTGCCATCATTTTATCGACAGCTTTGGGACAGAGTTCAACAATCTCTTTTTCTATGGAGATGTCGGTGTTGGGAAAACCTTTCTCTCCACCTGTATCGCAAAAGAGATTATGAACAGAGAATATTCTGTTTTGTATTTTTCTGCTCCACAGCTTTTTAATACTCTTGCCAAGAATGCATTTGACAAAAATGACATTGATGCACATAACATGTGTGAATACATTTTTGACTGTGATCTGCTTATTATTGATGATCTTGGTACAGAGTACACAAATGCCTTTATTGCATCACAGTTTTTTACTTGCATCAACGAAAGGCTACTGCATAGGAAATCAACGATTATTTCAACAAACCTTTCTTTGGAGTCACTCGCTGATCTTTATACTGAGCGTTCTTTCTCCAGAATTACAAGCAGATATAGTCTGTTGAAAATAGTCGGTGATGATATACGTATTAAAAAGAAGTTAGAACATTAGGAGGATTATGACTCATGTTAAGTCGTTCAGAACGTATCTTGGAGAACATACCAGTAGGAAGCCTTGGAATCATTCCTTTACTTGGCTGCGAAGAGCTTGGAAATAAGGTAAATGATTACCTTGTTAAATGGCGTCGTGAAAGTGCTCACGAGCACAAGAATGACGTTGCTTTCTCGGGATATGAGAAAGATAATTATCTGATCAATGCCAGTGTACCGCGTTTTGGTTCTGGTGAAGCCAAAGGTATCCTTGGAGAATCCGTACGAGGAAAAGATATTTACCTGATGGTTGATGTATGTAATTATAATGTCACTTACTCTCTGACAGGAAACACAAACCATATGTCACCGGATGACCATTTCCAGAACTTAAAGAGAATTATTGCTGCTGTAGGTGGTAAGGGACGTCGTATTAACGTTATTATGCCATTTCTTTATGAAAGCCGTCAGCATAAGAGAACTTCCCGTGAATCTCTTGACTGCGCACTTGCGCTTCAGGAGCTTGTTCGCATGGGTGTAGACAACATTATTACTTTTGATGCACATGACCCACGTGTATCAAATGCAATTCCGCTGAGTGGATTTGAGACAATCTCACCAACTTACCAGTTCATTAAAGGTCTTCTTCGCAATGTAAAGGACCTGCAGATTGACAGTGAACATATGATGGCAATCAGTCCGGATGAAGGTGGTACAAACCGTGCTGTATATCTTGCCAACGTTCTTGGTTTAGATATGGGTATGTTCTACAAACGTCGTGATTATACTCAGATTGTAAATGGACGTAACCCTATCGTTGCTCATGAATTCCTCGGAAGCTCTGTAGAGGGCAAAGATGTAATTATTATTGATGATATGATTTCTTCCGGAGACAGTATCATTGAAGTTGCTACAGAGTTAAAGAGACGTAAAGCAAACCGTATCTTTGCTGCTGCTACATTTGGTCTGTTCACAAACGGAATGGAAAAATTTGACAAAGCTTATGAAGAAGGTATCATCAACGGTATCCTGACAACAAACCTGATTTATCAGACACCAAACCTTCTTTCAAAACCATATTATATCAACTGTGACATGAGTAAGTACATTGCTCTGATCATTGATACTCTGAATCATGACGGATCACTGAGCGAGATTCTCAGTCCGAATGAGCGTATCCAGAATGTACTTCAGAAATATAAAAATGGAGAGACTATCTAAATATAAATTTATCGTAGAGATTCTTCTTCGAAAATTGGACGAAATCAGATAGCACTTATAAAGTTTATTCTAATAGACAGACATTGAGGGATTGCTTCAGGCTCCGGGTTCTGTATACAGGAAAGACTAAGAAAAACGAAAGATTACTAAAAACAAAGCAATGCTCGGCAAACTCGCTGCCGCTTCAGACAGTAGCCTCGCACTGCTTTAACGTAACCTTTTGTTTTTTAAGTCTTTCCAAGCACACAGAACAGTCACCTGAATCAAACCCTCGATGGCTGTCTATCAGTAAGTTCTTCAGCGCTATCTGATTTCTACTCTCTCGAAAGAAGAACTCTACTTGAGAAGCAGGCGCAACGGAAATTCTATAGAATGATATCCATATCTCAAACGTTTTTGCACCTAATAAAATTTAGCGTTGAAATCGATTTTTTCAATAAACAGAAAACAGAAAATATGAGCTTCGAGGAGCTTTATGTTAGAAGATGGGTATAGGGACGTAGATGAATGTGGAGCATGCTTGCTCATACTTAAAAAACAATAGATTGCGTTAAAGAAAGGATTGACAGCTGTCTGAGCGGCAGCGAGTTTGTCAATCCTTTCTTTGCTTTTAGCAATCTGTTGTTTTTCTTAGTATGAACAGTATGCGTAACCCTGAGTCGACGTTCCTATATCCATCTTCTAACAATCAACTCTCTAAAATAATATTTTCAGTTTTCGTCCGTATATCAGTAAAACGATCTCTACGTCAAATCTTTATTTGCGGTACAAGTAGAGGATTCCTCCGAAAAGCCCCAATATAATCCCTGCATATCCGCCAACGCAGATGATATCTGACAGACTTTGTACAAGATTGATTCGAATCACAGAGCAGACTCCCATTCCGAGTACTGTTCCTATAATCGTCCAGCCTACGATCAGAATTGGCAGATACACTGCAAGTGCATGCTCTTTATCTATATATTGATTTACAAAATTCCAAAGTTTTCCATACATAAAAATTACCCTCTTTCTACTAAAAATGTCTGAGTATTTTTTCTTTGACAATTATTAGTATAGAGGGTATTTGTAAAGTCTCATTTTCTTCCAATGCTAAATCTATGTAAAATAAATCAGCCAAATGTTAAATCTGTTTGCTTTATACCTTTATGATGTTGCCAGAACCAGTTCTACCACTTCCTGCGGTGTTGTTGCCAGTGCATCTGCGCCTGCCTGCGAGAGTTCTTTCAAATCTCCATATCCGTACAGAACACCGATTACTTTCAGACCTTCCGCATGGCCACCAAGTATGTCATAAGAACGGTCTCCGACCATCACGATCTTATCCAGTTCTTTTTCTTCGCACTGTTCCAAAACATAATGGATAACATCTTGTTTTTCTGTACGTGTCTCATCCATACATGCCCCGCCGATCACATCGAAATATTTTGCAAGTCCAAAGTGATCTGCAATGATTTTTGCAAATTTTTCCGGTTTTGATGTTGCCATTGCAATCTTGATGCCTGCTTCTTTCAGTGTCTTTAGCATCTCTTCTACGCCATCATACACACTGTTTTCAAAAATACCTGTCACTGTGAAATATTCTCGATAAAGAGTAACCATCTCTGCTGCTCTTTCTTCGCTTATTCCACAATGTTCCATAAACTGGCCTTTGAGCGGAGGACCGATAAATTTACGCAGTTCATCTGTCTTTGGTACCGGCCCTCCTGCCTTCTCTAATGCATATTTTACGGAATTCATAATTCCGGGACCTGAATCTGTAAGTGTTCCGTCCAGATCAAATAATACAGTTGTTATTTTCATTTCCAATTCCTCACTCTATTAAAATTTTCTAATCTGATCATCCTCTTCACTTTCAGTTTTGATCACTTTACGAATCACCACATAATAGCCAAAATCATCGTTCACTTTAATATAGACTCTTTCGCCTTCTTTATGTCCGAGCAGTGCTTTTCCGATTGGTGATTCTATACTGATCAGTCCATTCAAAGAACTTCCTCTTACAGAAGTTACAATACGATATGTCTCAACTTCATCGTCATCTTCACAATAAAGTTCCACAGTATTATTCAAGCCAATTTCATCGGATTTGGAATGATCCTCCACGATTTCAGCCGTCTTTAGCATCCTCTCCAGATAACGAATGCGGCTTTCGTTCTGATTTTTCGCTTTTTTTGCTGCATGGTATTCAAAGTTCTCACTCAAATCTCCATGAGCTCTTGCTTCTTTCACCGCTTCAATCAGTTCTTTACGTTCTACTAATTTTCGATGCTCAATCTCTGCCTGAATCTTTTCCACATCATTTTTTGTCAATCTTTCACGCATGACTTTTCCTTTCTTCTCTGAACCATAGGTTACTGTTCTCACGATATGCGACCAGCAACGCATCTCGACATTTTAAATCGCCTTTGGC
>OBVO01000286.1_pt1 | contig 33535 bp, 29 predicted proteins | sample 1495151 | NCBI WGS metagenome assembly OBVO01 (sample SAMEA2580019, study PRJEB22360) | human gut metagenome | reverse complement strand
GGCATCCGGGGCCCACGGGGCCGCCCCCGACCATGGGGGCGGGGGAGCCGGTTGGTTCGCACGGCCGCAAATGGCAGTCTAAGACGAAGCTGACGCCGGAGCAGCGTGCTCTTGGTTTGGAGCGCTTGCGTTTGGCCGCGCTGATGCAGTTTACGCTGCCGGGCGTGCCCTGCATTTACTATGGCGATGAAGCGGGGATGGAGGGCTATAAGGACCCATTTAACCGCGCGCCGTATCCGTGGGGCCATGAAGACGCATCGCTTGTGGCATGGTACAAAGGCTTAGGGCAGATGCGCGGCCGGCTTTCCTGCCTGCGGGAAGGCAGTTTCGTACCCTTACAGGCGGACGGCCACTGCCTGTCGTATGTACGTGATGATGCGGTGGACGCCCTGCTGGTGGCGATCAATGCGGGCGACGAACCACGCACCCTGTATCTGCCGCAGGAATGGCACGCAGCGCCCACCATTTTTGGCGAGGAGCCGGACCGCAATGGCGGTGTCAATCTGCCCCCGCGCGGATATACGGTTCTGTCGTATCAGAAACATCCGTCGCCAGCTGGGCCGTATGCGCTCGGCAAACCGGAGACGCCGGAAGAGACTGTGGAGTCTATTAAGGACATGATCATCGAAAACGCGGACAAACAGCCGGAGCTTAAGAAGGAGCTGATGAATTTTCTGAAAAACATGTAAAAAAAATTGCGAAAACCGCTTGACTTTTCTTGCTTATACGCGTATAATAAAGAAGCTGTCTTTGAGGGGACAGTTTCCGAATATGCGCTCGTAGCTCAGCTGGATAGAGTGTTTGACTACGAATCAAAAGGTCCTGGGTTCGAATCCCCGCGGGCGCACCAAGTACTTTTTATGGTAATGAGGCGAGGCAGTTTTCTGTCCCGCCTTGTTATCATAAACGGAAACGTTTAAAAAGAAAAAATAAGCGCTTCCGTTTATGATAACACCTGCTGATGCGGTAACATCAGCAGGAACATTATCATAAACGTGATTGTTTATAGTCCACGGTAACGAGCTTAGCAAAGCTTATCCATCTCCCCTGCAAGTGTTTATTGTGGTGGAAGACCCGCCCTCCGGCGAGCGCGCAGGATGCGCAAGTATCATTATCCTCTCCGGGGTTATCGCCGCTGACTAGCTACAGCCAGGTGGTGGGGCTTACGGCTCGCTGCAAAGCAGGTCGTGGCCAGCCCACAGGCTTCGCGGTGTCTATGTTTCCACGCCGGACGAGGTTCGAGATACCGAGGACTCTAAATTGTCAAGGTTCAGGTTGAAAGAATAAGCGGATCACCGGAAACCCTGCGTCATAGGAATTTCCCGCGACCCGCTTGACAAAATGTATCAGCAAACGCTATAATAGTGAAGCGTAAACTGCATTTCACAAGTCATAAGGTTTGGTTGGAAACTCTTATGGCGCACGCCTCAAATGGTCGGCAAACTATTTGAGGCTGTGATTGATTATTCTTTTACTTGATTATGGTACCATGTCCAGCGGTGCCTGTCAAGTAAATTTTAGGAGGCATCTTTTGTGGAAGATGTCTCCTTTTTGTTTTCTAAAATCTGAAAACTTTAAAATGAAGGTGCAGTTTTATGGGATTCTTTGTATTTCTTCTTATCGTGGCACTAGCAATTCTCGCGTATCAGTATAAAAAAGTGCGGCAAGAAAATGAACACATGCATCAGCAGCGGGAAAAGGATCTCAACGAAAATGGTGCTCTGCGGCATCAAATACAATCCTTGAATACCCAAAACCAAATCCTGCAGCAAAAAATGCAGAATGAAGATGTAATTGCGCTAAGAATCCGCCTGCGGAAAATGACAGAAGCGAGAGATCGCCTTCAAAAAGAAATCGAAAAAAGGAATGAAAAAGCGCAAAATATCCGAAAAGGACAAGAACAAAAAGACGCTGAAAAGCATCAAAAAGAGCTGGACATCCGGACAAATCCGAATCATTACTTTGTCTTTAAGCCCAATTTCATGAATTCAAATGAAAAATGGGCTTATTATTACATCTGCCGTGCATTGCAGGATCTGTATGGCTCCATTGAAAATTCTAAAAATTGTTCTAACCCCTATGCATTCCTAGAAAATAAAAAGCAGCTATTTGTCTTTCCGCAGACAAGCCTTTATTCGTTTATACAACCAATTGATGGCATAGATGACGACACCAAAGAGATGTCTATGCATATCATGGGTGGAAAGAATGTTGACTTTTTAATCTGCCAGCTCGTAAAATCGACCGCACCAGATGGATTCAACTTTTATACATATAAACCGCTTCTCGCCATTGAACTTGATGGAATCACACATATAGAAGGAAATACAACTTTGAAGCAGCAAAAAAATGATGCATTTAAAGATGAAATATTTAAAGTAGAAAACAAACTTCCTTATCAAATTCCGCTCTTGCGTTACCAATTGTCTGCACAGAAACAACTTCCAAATGGGATCACGATTCTTGTGCACGATAAGAAAGACAAGGATGGCATCAGAAATAAAATTGCCGAATATTTAGACGGACGTATATAGGAAAATATATCCAATTGCTTTTGCTCTTATATGTTATGTAGCCTTTTTTAAAAACTGGCGCAAGCATTTGTCTACTATTTTGCAAAATTCGATTGAATCAGCAAAGTCAATATGCTAAGATAAAGTCAATTAGCAAAGAGAGTTTGCAAAATGAGGAGTGTAAGCAAAATGCTGCCCAACGAATTATTGGAACTTGCAAATGAAGCTTGTAAACAACGCGCGGAAACTCAAACCCTAGAGTTAAAAAGCGCTCATACAGATTGCCCTAAACGACTTTATGACACCCTGTCCAGTTTCTCTAACCAGGACGTGGGTGGGGTTTTGCTCTTCGGTATTGACGAAAGCATCGGTTTTCAAGTTGTGGGAATCTACGATCCCCAGGACTTGCAGAAGAAGGTCACCGAACAGTGCAATCAGATGGAACCCCCAGTACGGGCTGTCTTTACGCTGGCAGAGTGGAAACCAGGCATCTGGATCTGCTCAGCAGAGATTCCGGCAGTAGATCTGTCAGAGCGCCCCTGTTATTACAAGGGAGTTGGCCGAGTTAAGGGGGCTTTTATTCGTGTAGGAGACGCAGATCTGCCCATGACAGACTATGAATTATACAGTTATGAGGCTTTCCGCAAGCATCAGCATGATGATGTGCGGCCGGTGGAAGAGGCAACTTTGAAACTGATGGATCAAGATAAATTGGAAAACTACCTCCGCCTTCGCCGACAGGATCGTCCCGGATTTGCTCAACTGAATCAAGAGCAATCCTACGAAATGCTTAATATCATCCGAGATGGCGTTCCTACTCTGGCTTGCGTTCTGAACTTTGCACTCTATCCCCAGGGCTACTTCCCGCAATTGGGCATTACCGCCGTGGTGGTGCCAGGAACACAGATAGGGGAAACCGCCCCAGATGACGAGGCCCGCTTCCTTAACAACAAACGCATTGAAGGCACTATTTCTGTCATGGTGGAGGAGGCTTTGGCCTTCTGCCAACGAAACATGAAGGTTCGCACCATCATAGATCCGGAGACAGGAAAACGGACAGACCGGACTGAGTACCCCATAGCTGCCATTCGTGAAGCGGTGCTCAATGCCTTGATCCATCGAGACTACAGCATCTACACCGAAGGTACCCCGGTGCAGATCGACTTTTTCTCCAACCGTTTGGAGATTCACAGCCCCGGCAGCCTCTATGGACGGATGACAGTAGAACAGCTGGGCGTCGCCCGGCCAGACCTGCGCAACCCAGCCCTGGCAGTGATGACAGAGGTTCTCACCGGCGCAGAGAATCGCTACTCTGGCATTCCTACCATGCGCCGCACCTTGGCGGAGTATGGCCTACCATCGCCCAAATTTGAAAATCGTCGCAACGAGTTCGTAGTTACCTTTTACAACAGCACCGAAATGGCGGAAGAACCTACAAAAGATTTACACGTACGAAGAAAAGAATCGGATCTGCTGGCTTTCTGCCACATTCCTCGCAGCCGACAGGAGATTGCTGACTACGTAGGAATCCGTACAGTATTTTACGTCATGCAACACTATGTGAAACCTCTCTTGGATACCGGCAAACTGGCTATGACAATCCCAAACAAGCCCAAAAGCCGGAACCAGAAATACTATACGGTGTAAACTGGACAAACATATCAAAACATTCAACTCAAATTCTTAGCCTCCTATATTACAAAGATTAATATGCTTGAACTAGCAAAGTCATTAAGCTAATTATGTGGTTAATTAGCAAAGAAAGTTTGTAAAATGAGGAGTGTAAATCAAATCAAGCATATCCTGAAAGGTTTGTAAGACGAACCTTTCTTGCTCGGACCAGGGTTGAAACGCTGATCCCGGTCATATCAGCTACCTGCCGGTAGGAGTATCCCTCATCGAGGAGCGCCATCGCATGCGCAATCTGCACCGGTCGGTATTTTTTGGGCCGGCCTTCACGGTAGCCAGGCTTCTGCCGCGCGAGTGCCTTGCCCTCGGCGGTTCGTTCCGCAATCAGGTCGCGCTCAAATTCCGCGAAACAAAGCATCACGTTGCGGATGAGCTTCCCCGTCGGCGAGTCATCCATCTTGCCGAGATTCAGGATGTGGACCGCTACGCCGCGGGAAAGCAGGTTCTCAAACAGCGCGGCGCCAGCTTGGCCAGAGCGCGCAACCCGGTCGAGCTTTGTCACCATCAGCGTGTCGCCGGCTCCAATTGCGGCGAGCAGCGCGGTCAGCCCCGGCCGATCAGCCCGGACGCCAGTCATGACGTCCGAATAGACCTTCTCCGCTCCCGCAGCCTTGAGCGCAGCTGTCTGTGCTTCAAGGCTGTTTCCTTCTTTCGCTTGCCCTTTTGTCGAGACACGCGCGTATCCGTAAATCATTTTTACGCCTCCCTATATTCATAACTCTTGAGTTTTGGTTACAAAAAGCGAGCCCAATAAACATGCGGGCTATACTGTGCTCAAAACTCATAGTCAAAAATCAACTCCCTGCTTCAGTTAAAAACAGAAATATAACAAAAGCCCTCCGGACAACGCCGAAGGGCAAAGCGGCAAGAATGAGAGGTCCATTCATTGCAAATACATAAACTGCCGTCTTTAAAATGATCGTATACTAAAAATAAAGGGCTGTCAACTTCTCCGATGTTCCGCTCTGTCAAATGCTTGCATCTGACTGCGCAAAAAATCTTCGTCAGGGTGTGCATAGGTGCGCATCGTAAACGCGACATCTGTATGCCCTAATATCATAGATAATGCTTTTATGTTCATATCGTCTTCTACGGCACGTGTCGCAAATGTGTGCCGGAACACGTGATTCGTTATATCCTGAATCCCTGTTTCCTTGCGTAACCGTATGTATAAGCGCCGTAAATTCGTGTCATTGATCGGGTTTCCAATCTTATTATGAAAAATATAAAGATCGCTTTTTTTCTTCGGTTCACTTAATAAAATTTGCAGTGCAAGCCGTGTCAGTGGTACATAGCGTTCTCCGGCTTTCGTCTTACTATGCCGTATATGAATGGTCTGCCTTGCCAAAGAAAAGTCCGGCCACTGTAAATGTCTCACTTCGCTACGTCTTAGGCCCGTTTCCATCATAAAAATAGCAATATGTCCAAGGTAAATATGTGATGCAGCTTCAAGTACAGCCTGCTGCTGGGTGCGCGTCAATGCGGTCCGATGCCCTTTGGGCGCCTCGGACGGAATCTCCAAATGCTGGATTGGATTGCGCTCGCATAATCCATTATCCGCTGCTTTTTGGAAAGTTTGATGAAAGACGACCCGCACCGTGTTCAGTTGCGAATAAGAGTATCCCTTGTGTGCCAGATTCGCCAATACATTTTGAGCAATCAATTCCGTCATCTGATCCACTGGCATGTCCATCGTATCGGGGAAATACCTGCACAGCAAGCGCCAAGCTGCATAATACCCCCTATACGTAGACTCTGCCCTGTAACCCAGAATGTACGTCTTCATCCATGTCTGTACCCATTCACTAGTAGTCATTTGCGTGTTTCCTCCCACTTAACATAGAATTTTGTAGAACAATTCGTTCGGCTTATCATAACATGGCTTCAATACAGACAATCTGGTTTCCATTACGGAAGCGAATCAGAACTTTTCTCGAATTGCACGTTTAGTCGATGAAAATGGTCCGGCAGTGATTCTGAAAAATAATGTACCGCGATATGTTTTAATCGAATTCAGTCAATTAGAAGCAGAACAGCAAGCGACTGATGAAGATGTTCTACAGATTTCCAAACGTTTGATGACCAAAAACAAAAAGGCATATGAGGTGCTGTCTAAATAAAGTACTTAACAAAGCAACAGGTTCTTCAACTGCACCAGCAGCTTCTTGAAGCGTTTGGCGGCGCTGTCGGACTCCGCGATGAGGGCCTTCTGGAAGGAATGCTTCCTGGAGGCCGAATTCTTTTCTATCGCTGCTTTCATACACACGCCTCCCTTTAGGGGGATAGAGGGGGTATATATATCTTTATCTTTTTATTTAAATTCAATATCGCTTGCATTTGCTTTGATTTGCTTTGTATGGATGGTTAAAATGGAGTTTTACTTCCTTTTTCTCTTATGTACCGACGTTTTCTTGTCCTTCTGTTCAAGATTCGGCACATGTGGCATCTGTGTAATCAGCCGATCCGCGTCCACATCGCCCACGGATTCCGGAGAATCCCCATACGCGGCACGGGCTAGCTCGCGAATCACAGAAAAGGCGAGTGCCGGCGGAAGGTCATCGAGGTAATCAAACCACTCAAAATAAAACAGAAAATGATCCTTGCTGGACATACGATCTCCTCCAATCTTTTGCTTTGTTTAAATGGGATACATCCTAAATTATGGATAAATAACGGTGTCAAACAAGCTTTCGCGCTCATACGCATCCAGGTCGTAAGATGGCGCCTCGCCGTGAAGGCTGTCGGTCTGCATAGGCTGATCCTCCCAGTGCGCCGCCTTGAGCCAGTTTGCCGGAGACGGAATATACCGTCCGCCATCCGCGGTCCACTGCCGGCTGTGCGTCTGCCAGGAGATGGCATTCACCATTTTATCGACAAGAGATTCCGTCGGAGATACACGGGCAAATGCCTTGCGAGCAGCCTCAATGCCTGTCTTTTTCGGGTAGGCACGCCAGAAGCGTTCAAATAGCGCAGAAGATGCGGGCGAAAGCGGCGCCGTTCGTCTGCGCCGGGGCTTTGGCGGCTGCGGCACGATTTCAATCGTATCGACGGGTTCTGGCACGGCTGCAGGATGCTGCTCCACCTGCTTTTGCAATAAGCACTGCACAGACTGCACGACAGCCTGCGTGATCTGCCCGGTGATCCGGCTGATCACCTCCTCTGACAAAACCGGATTGGATGCCTCGACAACCGGTACGTCGATAGCCGGCGCCGCAGATTGCTTTTCTGAAGCTTTTGCAATAGGCACGGCTGGCTTTTCGCATACAGGGCAAACCGGCAATGTCACGGCGGCCGATGTCGTGGACCGCTTTTCCGCAGCCTTTGCTACGGGCATAGCAGATTTTTCACACATAGGAAAGACAGGCGGCGTCGCAGCAGCTGGCTTTTCCGGCGTCTCTGCAGCGGCTACGGTCGGCTTACGCGCCGGAAGGATAGACGGAGCAACAGGATTTGTCACGGACGCGGAAAGGACGGGAGCTCCACAAAAGCTTTCTTTGCGGGGCGCAAGACCACCTTTTCTGCCCGCTTCACGGCGTTTTTCGCAGGTTTCCGCGTATTTTTCCGCATCGCGCTGCACGGTATCCGATAAAATGCAGAGCATCATGTCGGCAGCCGCGTCGCCGATGCTTTCCAGCTTCCCGCCTTCCGCAACGGACGCGAGCATCCGGATGGACTGATACGCGACGTCCGGCCGGAGCGTGTCGAAATACTGAAACCACTGAAAATAAACCATAAATGCTTTTCTTGCCGTCATTGTCATTTTGAGTTCCTCCTTATATTTTGAGAAAAGAAAAAGCGACGAACTGTATCCATGCAGCCGTCGCTTTCGTATGTACATGTTTAAATCTTTTTCTTTTTTGTTTTCGGAAATTTCATCGAAAAATGTGCCTTACCATCCTGAACGCTCAGCACAAAATAGACATCATAAGGTTTGCCGGACTTGCTGGAAAGGCCCTTTTCCAACACACGACGGCGCGGGCCGAGCAGTGCCTTGGCCGCCGCCTTCGTGAGCTTTTTCCCAAAGTGTCGGAAATAGGCGTTATCCTTCCACAGGGCAAACTTGCAGCCATCCCGGTATCCGGAGCAGCCAAAGGCCTTTTCGCTCTCATAAACCGGCCGCCCGCACACGGGACACTTGCCGATCTCTTCCCTATCTGGCTGCCGCTCCACGTGCGCCTGCGAATAATCCTCTTTCAGGTGATTGCAAATGGATTCTAACACGGCGTGCGTGAGCGCTGGAATCTCAGCGCGCCCGGCCTTGATGTCCTCCTGAATCGTCCACCAGAGTGCTGTCAGATCGGGTTTCTTGATATCGTCTGGCAAAAGATCGTAGAGTTGCCGGCCGTAGGAGGTCGAAATCAGGTGCTTGCCGTCGTCTCGCACATAACCGCGCTTGACAAGCGTGGCAAGAATGGTGTCGCGCGTAGCCGGCGTGCCGATGCTGCCGTTTTCGCCCTTTTTGTCCTTGTCCTTTGCCTGCAGGGCCGCTTTTGCCTTCGGATCCTGTACGTACTTTGCGACCTGTGTCATATCGGTAATCAGGGTCGCCTGTGTATACCGCTTTGGTGGGCTCGTGTGCTTTTCAAGAATTTGAAAATTCTCGAGCCGCGTGCGGTAACGGCCCGCTGGCACGCCGCTTAAAGGCGTTTCCTTCAGTGCCTTAGCAGGATAATGGGCCGCAAATCCTACGTTGAGGATCCGCATAGAGTTCGCCGCAAAGCTGCCCTTGCCGGGAATCTCTATGACCGCTTTTGTCTCTTCAATCGTGCGCGGCGGCAAAAACTGTACGAGATACCGCATAGCGATTTCCCGGTACACGTTTTGCAGGTCATCAGACAGCGACGACAAATCAAATTGTGCGGCCGTAGGAATGATTGCGTGATGCGCCGTCACATTGGCGTCGCAAAAGCACTTAGCGTGCAGGCTGTATTCCAAAGGCAGACTGATCCCCAGGCGCTGCATAACGCCCGGCAGCAGCGCAGGGGCTTCTCGATACTGCTCCTCATTGAGATACTGACAGTCGCTGCGGTTGTAAGTGATTGCCTGATATTTGTCGCGCAGTTCCTGCGTAAGCGCCAGTGTGCGGGATACCGGGATTCCGTATCTCTCATTCATATGCGCTTGCAGTTTGACCAGATTGAAAGGCAGCGGCGGCGCTTCCTGTTTGCGCTGCGAGACGACACGAGCGGTGGCCGGGTCGGGGATCGCGCCGGGAAGCGCTTCGAGAAACGAGCGGTCGGTTATATGGCCGTCCTCGTCTAAAAACGCCTTGTCCGGTTTCAAGAGGAATTCGACCGGGACGCCGTTAAGCTGCGCCGTACCGGTCAGTTCGTAGAACGTTCTTTGCACGTGATTTTCAATTTGTCGGTCACGGTTTACGACAAGGCCAAGCGTCGGTGTCTGCACGCGGCCGACCGATAGCCCCTTGATGTGCAGCGTGAGGCCGAAAAAGCGGCTGTAATTGACGCCAAACGTGTAATCGCTAATGGCCCGCGCCGCGGCGGCCTTGCCGATCGGCACAAAGCGCTCGTTAGGCTGCAGATTCTGAAACGCCTTTTGAATTTCGCTGGGGGTATTATCGTTAATCAAAACGCGTTGTACCGGTTTCGTATTATGAAAGTAGGTCAGGATCTCGTCAATCAGATACTGCCCCTCGTCGTCGGGGTCACCGGCATGGATGATGCTGTCGGCCTGGCCGATGAGCCGGCCAATCTGCTGAAGACGCTCCTCCTTGCCGGGAATCGGTTCCTGCGCCCAGGGCTCAAAGAAAATGGGAAGATCGGATAAACGCCACTGCGCGTAACGTGCGTCCTCTTTTGAGGGATCTACCAGCTGCAATAGATGGCCGTATGCCCACACGACGGTGCAGTCGGACCCGGAAATAACACCGTTTCTTTCCGGGCCCGGCAGCTTTAACGCTTGTGCGATGGCCCTGCCAAGCTCAGGTTTTTCGGCGAGTATCAATTTCATCAAAACACCTTCTTTTACTCCATCACAAAATTTTCGATGGAAAGATTATTGGGCACGCTCTGGCGAGCCGTGTCCACAAGCCATTGGCCGTTTTGTTGCACGCACCGCGCCGTCACCAAAATCGTACCGCCTGTCTGTACTTCTCCGCCGGTAAGCTGCGTGAGATAGACACCAAAGACGTCGATGGTGTTGGCGTCCACAATAGACGTGTACGCGGCTGCCTGCGTGCAGGTCTGCGAAAACGCGGTGTTCTCGCCGTCGCCGCCCGTGTCGGACTGAACCGGTGTGTCGCCCCACAGCTCTTTTTGCGCGTGATCGGTCGCATAGTTTTGAATCGCATCAATCTGCTGCTGGCGCGTCGTCGTATTGGTAACCTGGTTGAGCACCTGCATGTATCCGGCAACGGCGTCAATGGCCGCGCGCTCCGCATCGGACTGCTGTGCCAACGGTGTGGATTCCTGCGGCGTATCCTCTTCTGCGGTTCCAAAAAATTGTTCTTTCATTGTGTCTGCGTTGTGCTGAAGCGTTTCGATGGTGCTCGAAAGCACCGCGTTGCGCTCGGAAAGTGAAACGATATAGACGGCTGCGCCGATTAGCAGCAGTACTAACACGGCACTAATCAGAATAGCAGTTCGTTTTCGAATCAAATTTCATTCCTCCTTATTTTTCATGCCGCCTGCAGCTGCTGTTCGTTCTGCAGGTATGGCAGCGGATCGACGGCGGTGCCGTTTAGGCGAATCTCAAAGTGCAGGTGCGGGCCTGTACTGTCGCCTGTGCTGCCTACAAAACCGATTGTCTGTCCGGCACTCACGGTCATTCCAACCGAACACGCGACGCTCGACATATGTGCGTACAACGTGACAACGCCGTTCCCGTCATCGATCGCGACGCAATTGCCGTAACCGCCATACCCCGAACCAGAAACGCCAAAGCCCGCCTGGATGACGGTACCGCCCATCGCGGCGACGATCTGCGCGCCGTTGACCGAACCGTCCGAGATATCGATGCCCTTGTGGGTCGTGCCCCAGCGTGATCCAAACCCGGACGTGATATTCGTGTGTCCGGGAACCGGCCACACCAAACTCTCCCCGTCCGCTGAACCTTCTGATACCGCGTAGTGCTCTAAAACGTGCGGCACATACAATGGATCGCCGTACCGGCGCCAGCCCATTTTTTCCGCCATCATCGCCGAATAAGCCTGCGCTTTTTCCTGCGAGTATGTACCGGCTGCATAGGCAAACCAGCCCGGGCCAAAGTTATATCCTTGCAGCGCCAGAGAAATCTTATTGATATCTCCAGGAGAAGGAAGGGGACCGTTTGGACTGTACGTCTTCCCGTCCGCGCTGGCGGCATACTGTAAAACCTGCTTGAGCTCCTGAACACCGCATTCAATGGAATAGGCAGGATCGAGAATGCCGTTTGGCTGGTGTGGGTAGCGCGTGTTATAACCGCCCTCAGCCGCCTGCATGGGGTCCGTACCCTGACCACCGGATTCCTGATCCATTACGGCCAGGATCAATCCCACAAAGTCCTGCATTCCATATTTGGATGCCACCGCTTCCACGGTACTTTTATACGCCAGTACGTTTTGATTGGTACCTGTGTACTGTCCTATGCCAGTACCGATTCCTACTCCTTCGTTGGTGTTGCCTGATTGGTCGAGCACGCCGCCAATCGTGCCAGCAATGACGACAATCATCAAGAAAAACGGAAGGACGGTTGCCACGACAACTGCTGGTATAGCTTTCTTCGCGTGCAATAAACGCTCCATAAAGTCCTCCCTCCTATAAAAAATCTGGACTGGAATCTGGTTCGTTCTGTTCTTGTCTCGTTGGGCGATTTATCATTTTTTCGTATTCGACTTGTGCTTTCCAGTGTTCACTGTCTTCCTGGATTGCTTTCCGAAGAGAAGTCATGGCCTGTTGTAAAGCAAAATTGCGTGCAATACCGCGCGCAAACCGCTGCCGCATAGATCGTGCGGCGGGTTGCTTTTCACTTTGATAATGAGCAACTTGTGCGACTGATTGATTCGTTGTATGGGCTGCTTGTCCATGACTTTGTTCTGCGCGGATGGTACGGTCATAATTGCGCAGCTCGGTCAGAATCGCATTGCCCATACGGGTATAGAGATCCCTTATTTTGTTGGTTTTGAAATCCTTGTATGATTGATGCTTTCCTTCTCCGTACAACGTGCGGTAGACGGCTTCACGCTTGTCCAACTCTGCAATCAGCTTCTTGTAATCGTCTCTGTGATAATGCTCTATGTAGGATTTTGTGAGGCTGTCGATCAACGGGCGCTGGCGACTGATTCCGTTCATGTTGTATTTCCATAGACGTTTGTCTGGAGGCAGCGAATGATATATGGCAAGAAATTTTTGGCGTAACTCATCGTCTTCCAAAAACACACCGGGGCGGCGTCCCTTGATAATCGTCTCACGTGTCAGCTCTTGCAGGCGCTTCATTTCTTCCGCGTGATCGACAATGCAGTGTGCCATCTGCGATTTTGTTTTTCGCAAGGTGTCCGGTTTCAGGCGCGACCGGTATTGCAGTTTTCCTCGATACCGGATCTTTTCGCGGGTCGGCTGGGGTTCCACGATGGCAATATGGATGTGGATATTGTCTGTGTTATAGTGGATGCTCGCCGCCCAGACAGCGGAGTTTTGCATGCCCTCATTTTTGAGCAGGGCCGCCACAGACCGCCGTGTCAAGTCGCGCAAACGTGCGTCATCCACCCATCCGGTCGTCGGATCATAAATTCCATACTCGGCTAAAAAGGAATTTTTGAAACTTAAGATGGGACGCCAGAGAGGACTTTTATTTTCCTGTGCATCGTCAAAAATTTGTTTTGTCAAACGTATTTGTTCTTCTGAAAAGGAATCTGTTGACGCATTAAAAAGCCCACTATGTCTTTCTGCTCCACCGTCTTTATGCTTTGCTGGATTATCCATATATCCGCCAACATATCCGGAATACTCCAGGTTTATTCTTTTACGGATCGCTTCGTCGCGGTCCATATAACCACATACATATTCCGAATACTCCATCCTCGAGTTCGGAGAAACAAAGTCCATAATCATAAACACGTCTGGGTGGCCACGCGTTTGCACTTCGGGCATAATTTTTTCCTCCTATTTGTGGGGCGCAAATGCCCTGCTTTTTTAGAACAGGTCATCATCATCTACATAAAATGGTTCCGGTTCAGGTACAGTATATCCAGGTTCTGATTTCGGATGGCTTTTTTTCGTGCGCGCTGCCTGGAGTTCCTTCTGGTAGTATTCGCGTGCGTCCTTCAGCATGCTGGAATCGTTGGGATTAAAAAGCTGATGCTCAAACTCACGCGACGCGTTGCTCAAAAGCAGCAGGGAAAGGTGTGCGTCGCGCGCTGCGGCACGACTGATTTTTATGACGCGCTGGATTTCGTTTTGCTTTTGTTCGAGTTGCTGTTTTAATGTTGCGTAGTCGGTGATTAAGACAGACAGCGTATCAGAAAGATATTTTAAATTATTTTTCACTTGATACTTTTCGAGAAACTCTTGGTCCGATTCAGAAACACTGAATCGAACTCTTAACTTCGTGGTCATTGTTCATCTTCTCCTTTTATTTAAGGTAAAACCAACGCTTATCTTTTGTGTTAGACATAGGCAAAGGTGTGCGTCCCGCGCAGCGGAACGACTAAGTTCGAGACACTGCTGACTTGCGGATTGAGTTCGTTCAAGCTGTTGATTCAGTTTTTTGTGATCGGAGATTAAAACGGACAAGGCGTCGGAAAAATATCTCAGCCCTTTTTCGTGCTGATATGCTTCGATAAATTCCTTATCTTCATCTGACAAAGTAAAACGGATTTTAGAATTCGATTTCATTGATTATTTACCTCCTACGGTTTCAGCTTCGGCTTTAACAACTTTCTCTCGAAAGATGGCCTCGAGGTTAATCCAAAACCTCGCCGGCGGGCCGAGCACCACCTCTAGCCTCAACGCCACGTTGGGAGTAAGGCGGACCTCTCCATTGATCAAATTGCTGATGTGTTTCTGGGTCATCCCCATACGTGTGGCAAATACATTCAGATTCATTCCCTTGTCTTCCAGCAGCTCCTTTATCGTAGCTCCTGGAGGTGTTGCTAGTAAACTGCGGCTCATCAACTATCCCCCTTCGTTTTCTTCCGGGCGCAAAGCAGCTTTCAGTTCTTCAAAGTAAGTATTAAACTGCATCAATGTATCTCTTGTTTGTTCCAAAAGTGGGATCACTTTTTGAAGAACGAGAACAGCATTGTCGCGGTTGTACGGATTGTATGCGGAATCCCTTGCAATACGGTCAAGTAGCATATTGATATATGTATTGCGGCTTTGGCCAGCGTCTCTTGCGAGATCGTCTAAAACTTTTGCGGTTCCGATATCGACATCACGCAGGAGCATTTGCGTAGTCGGTGCACCAGGTCTTTTCATTTCACGCATCACCTTTCATCGGTTTTAAGTGGCGTTCCGCCTGAATAAGGGCCGGCGCTTACGCGACCGGCGGACGAATAGGAGTCGCCGCATGCGCGGCTGAAAGATTTTTTTCTTTGCTGGCCTGGTCGCTGTGCTCCGGGAAAATCGGAGGCCAGCAAAGAAAAAAACAGGATAAGGGAAAAGTGATATCACTTTCGTGATATGCCCGGCAGTGCCGGGCTTTTTCGTGATATCACATTTAGGCCGCTTTGGCCACCCTTTGCCCACAAGCAGACCACCCTAAACCCACCATAGGCCACCCTTGAGCCACCCAATTTTCCCGGTAATTTTAGTAGATGGCCACCCTTAGTCCACATGCTTTTTTCGTAATTTCAGAGTTCGGTCACCCATGGCCCACCACAATTCTGCTCTACGGAATCGGCGTATAAGTAATCCCAGGCTGCGATCCTACGGGTACTGATGAAGTAGCTGGTTGAGAAGCAGGGGCAGAGGAAACAGGGGATTGAGAAGACACAGATGGGGAAGAAGATGATGACGGAAAACTGGATGCGGGTGCAGACGAGCTGCTGGAAGGAGCAGCAGAAGAGGCGGTTTCGGAATTTTCTTCTGCGCTTTCTTCTTTGTATACGCGCGTTGTACCGGTCTTTAAGTCACTGAGTTTGAGGTTGAGTTTTTGTATTTTTCCCTTGCATGTTTCAATGTCTTCTTCGTATGTTTCGTTCTTCTTCGTAAGCGAATCGATCTGGGATTGCTTGTTTTGAATGGATGCATTCGACCCTTGAAGTTCAGAACTTGTTTGGTATGCCTGCTCTTTTTCGATCCCTTCAATGTCCTTTTGCAGGCTAGAAATGGTTTGCTTATTTTGCGTAATTTGCTTTTGATAGGCTTGCACTTCTGCATTCTGATCCGCGATGGTTTTGGTGATGGACTGCACAGCATACTCTGTTGCTGTCTTAGGTGCAAGCGCAGTATTCATCTTAACGACACGTATATCTGCATTGAAATGAGCGGGCGTTTCGTCTTCCTGCGCTTCAAAATAATTCGGCGCAGTAGATGACAACAGGTCGCCTGTCTCTACCTTTTTGAGAGCCGAAATGTTATCTCCAATGCGCAGGGATAAGATTTTCCAACCGTGCGGAAGGTTGCGCATCTGTACAATCAACGTGTCTTCGTCGCTGTAAGCAACAGTGCTATCGAGAGCTTTTGTCTGGCTGTTGTCGCTGTATAACTTCGTGACAAATTGTAAATTGCTGCTGTATGTATAACCGGTCTGAACGATGTGAAAGACAGCCTCCATGTAGTTGGAGTCGGGATTGTATTCCCAGTCGTCGAGTACAAGTGCAACTGAATCGGACGTGTTAATGCTTGTGCCGAACGCCGTGTTGGTCGGCTTACTTGTGTCCGGCATCCAAAGTTTTGTTGTAAAGAAGAACGCAAAAACACAGATAAGGACTACCAGAAGTTTGCGGTAAGCGTGCATCTGGCGTTCTGGCGAAGCCTGGTTTCGCTTTGCTAAGTGTTCTTGTATCGACATCTTAAGCACCCCCTTTGAAGCGCTCCACCAAGTCCTTTCTGGTGGCTACAACGGACATATGGAGGTTCTGTTCGCCGGTCAAAAGGATTGCTTCGCCGGTCCTGAACTGCGGGATTGCGGCAAGCTGGCTCTCCGTTATGCCGTCCCCAAATACGCTATGAAGCAGCTGCGTAGAGTTCGTGTCCTGCTGCATAACGAATTTATACTGTACCAATTCAAACAGGCGTTTGAGTTTATCGAGGGCCGGATCTCCCTCTTTAGCCTCCGGCGCAAAGTCGCGAATAGACTGACTTGCAAGGAACAAAGAGGTAAAGAATTTGCGCCCTTCGCTGACAATTCGCTGCATGAAATCAAGCACCATCTGGTTTTTCGTGTTAATAAACCGGTGCGCCTCATCGATAATCAGGATGAGTTTTGGAACCTGCCAAATGGCCTCGCCATTTTCATATCGTTCTTTGCTTCTCCCGCCGATACGTGCCACATCGGCAAGCATCAGATTCAGAATGTTAAACATCATGGCCTGGAAGATTTCGTCTTTCATGTGCGCGAGGCTCTGCACGTTGTAAACCACAACATGCTGGCTTGTAAGGTCGGGAAGAGAGGTTGCAGAGTCAAAAAGCTCAGGGTAATTGTTGACGAGGTTTTCGATTGTCAACTCAATGTTTTCAAGCCGTGTGCGCTTCGATGCAGAAAGATCGGAATTCACAGACTTTCTCGTTTTATCTGTATACAAGTCGGCACGGATGATCGACAGAAGGTCACTAAGCGTCGGGTATTCCTCTGGAGGACGGCCTGCAAGAGATCCACTATGGGTTCCCTTTGCAGGGTTATACAATCCTTTTTCTTCATACAAACGCCGCACATAGCCTTCAAATTCATTGCGTTCATAGTCCGAAGAATCCGGCGTAATGAGTTTATAAATCGCGTTCAATTTTGACAGGTGCTGCGCAAAAGTTGTATTGTCGCCGCCAATTCCAGCAAACACTTCGGTACAGTTAATGCGACCGGACGTGCCATCCATGGAGATGACTGTGCCGCCTAAGAGCTTTGCCAGCGTCACAAATTCGCCGGTGCAGTCAAGCACGCGGACGTAGTGGCCACGAATGGCATAGTTCTTCATAAAGAGCTTTAAAAGGGTCGATTTGCCGGAGCCCTTCGTGCCAACGACCACCATGTCGTAAGATTTTCTGGAAAGTGTCTTTTCAAAGAGATCAATGCAAACCTTGCCGCCAGAGTCAGTGTCGCCGATATAGATTCCGTGCGGGTCTAAAAGTTCGACGTTATTGAATGGCCATGACAATCCCAATGCATAACTTGGGACGCCACTTCCATGCCTGCGGTTCGTATTTTTGTGTTGCTCATGGCAGGATTGCGTGAGCGAATGAAAGGCATACTCCTGCTCGTTCAAGAGCAGTTCTGCCTGAAATTCCATCTGACGCAGCCGCAGTTTGACGTCCTCCAGGTTCCGATCAAGCTGCGCGCGCGTCGCGCCGTAAACGAACAGGCGGATTTGTAATTCCTTGATTTGTTCGTGGTTTTGCACGATGTCTGCCTGAATATTCAAGAGAAGCCGGTGCTTGTTTTCCGTATCGAGTTCCTGTTCCGAAGAGCGTGATTTGCGGGATTCCAGCTCCGCGATGGAACGGTCGAGCTTGTACTTCACGGCTTCCATATCCATAGCGCCGATGTCTATGGTCACCAATGCCTGATCGATGTCGAGCAACCCTTGAAGCCAGAAATCCTCCGGCTCGCTGGGTAATTCCAGAACCGTCAGGCATGCGACGTAATAGGAACCAATCTGAATGTACTTCGGGTCACTGAATCTGACGTTCCCCTCAGACTGAATTTTGGTAAGGAGTAATGGGTTATATCCATGCGCTTTTGCAAAGGCCGGGTCATTTTCCAGGTACAAGATTTTGCGCGCCGGCACAGGTGTGACGGCCTGCTTTTTGGCAGGTTTCTTTTTACTCTTTTCTTTTGTCAAGGACAATCCCCTCCTTTTAAATATCGATTATGCGAGGCAGGTTATAAATCTTTTCCAACGTGCGCTCCTGTTGTTCCAGTGTCATTTCGATCACTGGAATCGGTGACATATTGAAGTAACGTTTCGTTTTCATTAATCCCTCTATATCGGGTGCAAAGAGCATTACAAACAGCTGACGCTGAATCGTCTGAGCGTCCATAGCCTGAAACTGTTCGATATTTTCCTGAAGCATTTCCTGATATGCAGGGTTGTCTGTCTGGCGTATGTACATCTCCAGTTCTTCCTGATAAGGCTTTGTATTCAATGGTGTGTTGAGAGCAATGAGCTTGAAATCCACCGTGCAGCGGCGGATCAGTTCCATAAAAAGGCCCTCGCAGATTTCTATCTCATCGTCGAGGGCATACGTCAGGCTGCGACCGCGTGTGCGCAGAATTTCCATATGCGAGCCGTCCTTTAACAGGAAGTGGCCATAGCCCGCCATGTTCAGATTCCTTACCGTTGAACGCACGTCTGTAACATCCAGGAAGGTTCGTTTTACGAGTTTGTTTTCGGCACGAATAATCGCCTGCGCCTCGGCGGCTGCGGCCTGCTCGATCTTCTTACGTTCGCGGGGGGACATCTGATCCGTTGTTTCGGCTTTTACCAAGATTCGTTCCCCAGTCGCGGGATCTGCGCCGTTTCCGACAGTCTGAACTTCTTTTTTCCGGGCGGCCTTCTCCTTTTTGCGGGCGGCCTTTTCGAGCGCTCTTCGTACAGCCGGATCTTTCAGGATTTCTTCATTTAGTTTTTCAGAATTCGTGTTCGGCGTGTTCATTCTCTGTTTCCTCCTTCTTTTCGGGCAGCGCCCACAAAATATCAACTCCTTTGTCACGGACGGGATTGAGCATAAAAACAGTTGACCGGCTGTTGACGATTAAAAGCAAGATAGCTTCCCAGTTTCGTTTGCCTGGATTTGTCTTTTTAGCTGGTAAAATCAGATAGATCGATACAATTGCGGCAATGATAAAATACGGGACCAGAAACCAGCCGTTGACAAAGGACGAGCATACCAGAAAAAATCCGAGAATGACGCCGAGCGTTGCGAGATCCTTTAAGTAAAACGAGTCACGGCCAAACGTAAAGAGCTTAATTTCCTCTGTCAAATCCTTTGGAATGAATGCAGTGTGCCGCATAGGACATTACCTCCCCAGTGATTTTTGATTGCGTTTGATAGCGCGCTTAATCGCCATGTTGCGTCCCAAGTCATACGCACGTTTTGCTGTGCGGACAGGACGCGTGAAGCGATTATCACTTCGTTGCGCGTAATTACTGAGCCTGCGGCGTAGATATTCGCCCGCCGTTTCTCCGTATCCGCGCTGATCGTAGACTTCCTGCCATTGTTCGTTGGCGTATTCGTCCTGCGCCCAACCGGATTCGTCTCCACCTGCTGTGCTGTCAGGCATCGGGAAGCCTCCACTGTCAGGAGACACTGCATCCATCCCAATGCTCGCGCCAGAGCGCGTCGGAATTGAGCCAGGCGGGATTGCACCGGGGGCAGATGTACCTGTTGCGGAAGTACCGGAAGACGGTAAGCCTCTTGATGCTGTACCCATCAAGGGAGAAAGCAAACCTCTAGCTGCTGCACCCGGCATGGGGGACGGAAGGCGCATTGGAGCGCCGCCACGGTTGATGGCTGCCTGTGCAGCAGCGTGAGCTGCGCCGGCAAAGCCTTTCTGGGATGGATTTTGCCAGGGGGGAGCCGTAATGCCTCTGGCAGCCAATGCCTGTGCAGCTTGTGTCTGGATGGCTGCTGCTTTTTCCGCCCAGTGGTTACTACGAACCGCCCTCTGCGCAGCGGCGGAGACATCGGATGCTTTTTGGCTCTGTTCATATTCGAGAGCACCCTTACCTGATTTATTTTCAAATCCGCTCTGAGGAACAGGGCCGAGCCGGTCATTCGCACCAGAAGCAGTGTTTTCTCCAGCCATAGGACCGGGTGCATGGGGCATCCTTTTGCCGGAAGATGGTGATTTATCCGGAATGTATGTACTTCGTCTGCGAGCGCCGTCGGAGTTTTGATTTGCGCCGGCACCCTGTGTACTGGGAGCGTTCGTATTGGTGCTGTCTCTCTGCGCCCCAGCAGCCGCAGGATTACTATTGCCACCTGTGTTATTGCCGGCGGTTCTGTTGCCGTCAGCCATCCCTCTCAGGAAGCCAAATGCACCGGAGATGCCGGCGACAGCATAAGAAGCTGCATTCGTCGCCGTATCCACGACGCCTCTTCTGCCAAACAGGCCGCCGACCCGTGTACCGTCCATCGTGCGGGTGCCAAACACGCCGTTAAAGCCGGCTTTCGCAGCGCGTCCGACCGTTTGCAGGCCATAGAGCGTACCGGCAGCCGACTTGATCCCAATATCCATGCCGAAAAGCTTTTCAAAAATGTCCGGACCGTCGATGACGGCCCAACCGAGCGCTATCTGGATGATGACCTGTCCTAATACAGTCCAACCGGAATTTAAGCCGTTTGTCCAGGTGCCAATGGCACGTTGCGCCAGGATATATAACTGAAGCATCAGAAACGTTCCGAAAAAGGTCGCGCAACTGCTGACGATGCTGTAAAGGCATTTCTTCAGTCGCTGCATTGTATGCAGATCGATAAACGCAAGGATTTGTGCAAGCAGCTGCTTTACGATCATTTCAAACAGCAGCCGCACGAGTTTGATGCCACAAAGACCCAGCACAAAGGTCATGACAAACAGAGGAACAATGATGCCGATCCAGTTAAAATCCCAACGGTAATACTGACCGGAAAGGATATTGCCGGAAGTACCGTCGTTGCCGATGCGGCCGTCGTTTAATGCCTGGAGTTTTTCTTCTCCATCCGAGCCTTTCACAACGGTGTTGTTCCAGAATTTATCTTCTACAGTTACGCCGTTATCGAAGATGCCGCGCAGGCCCACCATCTCTGTAGGGTCAATATGCGTCAGTTCGTAATCGCTGCCATACGCGCCAACGGAAGGGCGCAGGTCTACCGGCGCTGCATCGGGGTTTGCTTTCCACTGATTCAGCGTGCTGTTCGTGTCGTCTGTACCTCGTTGTAATTGATTGAGCAAATCCGCAGAGTCCAGTTTCAGCATGTCGTAAGTGCCATTCATGATAATCTGATTCCCGATTTTCTCGTCGCTGCCGGGAATTAGCTGCGTCAACTGATACGTGAGAGAAAATGCGCCGCCGACCAATACGGGCAGAGAGACAGCCACAAGCAGGCCGATGACGATGTTCTTTGCAACGGTGCCAACCTTTTGCGGCTTTACAAGATATAGGATGCCGACACCCAGGATCGCCAGACCAATTAATGCCATGAAAACAATGACCAGACTTTGCGTCTGAGATGAGAAAACACCCTTTCCCCATTGACTTGAGTCGCTTGGATCAGAACCACCATAAAAGAGATTCCCCATGTTTTTGGCGACCGTAAAGACTACCATTTGAAAGCCATTGACTAGGAAGCGCATTCCACAGATAATGGCCCAGCCGATATGTCGGAAAATATAGAATATGATGTTGTTACGCGGAAGATTGCTGGCGTCGATCCAACTAATAACGACATTATCGTCCGTCTCGCCACTGGCATATGCCTGAACGCAAGTGCCGCAGATAGCCAGGATAGCTACGAATGCTACCATGAAAAAAAGAGCAATAGACGCTTGCCACTTCTTTCGTGCCCGTTTCGTAGACTGGATTGTAATGGGTTTTTTCACATAACACACGCTCCTTCCCATTTGTTAATTTGGCTGAGACGTTTCAACTTCCGATTGTCTTTGGACTTGCGTCAATTTCTGAAGCTCACGGTATACCTTCTCGTATGTTGTTTGATTGATAACGCCTCTATCCAATTGCTTTTCCAGAAGGCCATGAATGTCTGTAAGGGACATGGCAGCCAGTGCATCTGACTGTTCCTCTGATAGACCGACAAGCTCTTGCATCGTCTCAGTGATATATCGTTGATTCTTTTCCGATAACGTTTTGAAAAACGGCGTTTCCTTGGTGAAAAGAGGAAGCTCATCCGGCCCTTTCTGTTCCTCTGCCGCAGCGCGAGCTCTTGTCAGAGGATTATAGTGTTCCTGTTTCATTTCCTCCAGCGTGACCACGCCCTGATTGATGGGATCGTAGACAATATCATCTAGCTGGACGTCAATGTGTGTGCAGTGGGCAGTTAAATTCAAGTCGTCAAAGGACCGGTTTTGCGGGAATGTGTTCTTCAAATACTCAAATCTGGGTTTCATACGCGTTTCTCCATAATTAAAAATTGGGGAGGGCAGTTCGGATTGTCCTTTTTTGTACGCCATCATTGAACGCACAACGACAATTTCTCCGAGATTTAATTCCGACAACGCGCTTTCGTCCAAAAGAGGCTTTGTGTCGGTGCTCTCCTGCATGTTCTTGTCAAGCGAAAGAGGATTTCCAAAACGGGACACAGAAGCGACCGTCTGGCTGCCAATCATCGAGGAAAAAGTTTTAAGTGTCTCCGGGTCGTTGGATTTCAGAAAAAACTGGTTGCTGCACTGCTCCCGGATGGTTTTGGCCACGTCCTTGCCATAAGTCGCATCCAGCTGGCTATAAGACTGGATGACCAGGTCAAAATAAATGTTTCGCCCCAGGCAGTCAGACACCATGCTGCCGACATGCGGCAGGGGCGGGATGTTGCCGAACTCGTCGAGTTCAAAGCGCACCTTGCGGGCACATTTGTTGCCCGCCATGGTATCTGCCCGACGGCAAAGGGATTGATACAGCTGCGTAATCATCATCGAAAGGATAAAGTCGTTGCTGTGATCCTGGTCAGGCGTCACCAAAAAAAGCGCGACGGGCTTTTTACCAAAACCGATGTCTTCAAAGTCCAGATCATTTTTGCAGGTCAGTTTGGCGATCGGCGTCAGCAGGAACTGCGTGAGTTTGGCAAGCGCCTCTGCCGTAATATTGCCTTTTGTGCGGTTATCCGCAACGTTTACAGGAGAATACTGATACCGTGCCGCCCAGGTCTTGTGCATGATATATTGGTCGAGCACAGGCAGGGCATTTGCGTCTTCCGGATCTGGATTACAGTAGTCAACGATAAACCGCGCAACAGAGTACATCGTGATTTTGTCGTACCACTTCTGCGCTTCTTCCTCGTTTCCCGCATCAAGCTGTTTTTGTGCCATCTCGCAGCAGTCGCAGACAACGGCCATAATGGAAGCCGTCGTAATGGCAGTGCCCCATTCCTGCCAGATTTTCTCCTTGGCATTGGGGTCGAAATTGATAATATAGGCAAGGGACCGAGCGTAAGTTTCAGCATTCGATGCCTCGGCGTCGGCTGTAAGAGTCAGTTTCCGTTTCTTTGCGGAATCTTCCGTTCCTGCTGCATCCTTTTTGAGCTTCAAAAAATTCGTATATGCCTTTTTAACGAGTTCCAGAGGATTATAAGACATGCCGTCCATTGGCGGTTTCAAATTAAAAACGTACACTTCATACCCGCGTGCCCGCAGCGTTGGGCCAGCCTGTGCGGCAAGTTCACCCTTCGGATCAGAAAAGATGAGGCTGGGCTTTATGGCCAGATCTTTGACGCGGCTGTTGATGTCCGCAATCGGAAACATTAGAAACTCGCCTTTACCGGATCGCGTCATGCCGAGAATCAGATTATTGACGCGCCCAGAGTCCACCAGCAATTTGTCTTTATACCGGCTGATCGGGACGCCTCCGGGAAAATCAAGGTCGCCAAGCGCACCATCCGGCGCACTGCCTGACGGGTGCTCAAACACATCCCATGATTCTGGGATGCTCTTATACTGCTGTTTGAGTTCTCCGAGTGTTGCCCAGCGCCGGTGGCCTTTCTGATTGCTGTCCGCCAGAGGCTCAAAAGCATACGACATCTGAAAGCCTGTGCGCACTGATAAAATTGCGGATGCGATGGCCAGAATCACGTAGAACCATTTCCAGTCCGGCACCAGTGATAGGGCGTTTAAAGCCATTTGTCCGGAAAAATCCGGAATTTCCCCACGCATAAGGGGCGCAATAAACAGTGCCAGCATGTGGCAGCACCAGGCAATTAGGAAAAATTGAAGAAATGCCAGGCAGGCACAAAAAATCACAATCACTTGTTTTCGTGAGAAAAAACGCTGTACACGATATCGCAATTTCTCCTTAGGCTTTAAACTGATAGACTTTTTTGAAAACACGAAGAGAACCTCCCTTTATCATTTGTTATATTCTTTGAGCTTACTAAGGGGCATAAAGCCGCGGCTTTGTGCCCCCGATAAACCCAAAGCGTTTAGGAAAATCCGTTCATCGACTTAATCAGATTTGCGACGCCGGTACTGCCAAAAATGCAGATAGCGCCTACAATCAGGCAGCCAATGTCGAATTTGGCGGACTGCACGGCTTCACGGCCGCCCATCTGCCACTTGATACCAATGCGGATCAGGCCAAAAATGGTTACGCCACTGCCAATTACAATGGCTACTGCCTGGATATACCCAATGGTTTCCGAAAGCTGCGCCGTGTCAGGAGCGGCAAAAGCCGGCATCATGGCCACAGCCAGCAGTGTGCAGAGGGTTATAAGCCAGGCAATTGATTTTATCCGGCTGGACCTCTGCGAAAGGGAGGGGAGACTGACGTGTCTCGAACGATGATGTTTTTTCATACCAATGCATCCTTTCATAAAAATGGCCCGGTCAGACCGTACTGACCGGGCGCTGGGTGATCTTCCGCTCTTATAAAGAACCGGATTTTGAAGACTGGTCCTGGATCAGCATGATGACGCCTTCCTTATTGTTGTGGAGGACATCAATCAGCAGGTCCTTGAAAGCTGCTTCTTTTTTGGTTTCCCAATCCTGGTTCCAAGCCTCATAAGACGATCCGTGTGACCGCAGGTAAGCGTCTACAATTGTGCAGTCATCCTTGTCGGGAACAAAGCAGCTTTCATTTTTGGGCTTTCGCATTCTCCTCACCTCCTCTCATTCATTAAAAAGCGGACAGTTACGCCGGCGGCTCCATTGCGGGGACGGGGGTTACTGTCCGTTGTTTACGAGGAGAATTGACGGGCTTATCGCGTTGCTTGTCGCGTTGTACCTTTTTTTGAAGGTATTCATTTACATCCTTGCCTTCCTTTACGACATAGCGATGCAAATCGATGTTGGGAAACTGCTCCTGGATCATACGTGCCGCTCGCTCAGCAGCCAAATTGCCGGCGCTATCGTTGTCAAAAGCAATGACTACGTGTTTAATGTCAGGATTTTCGTGCAGCCGTCGCGTGATTACATTCAGCTTTCCTGTTCCGGTTGTGGCCAGATAGTTCACATTCTTCGGATCTTTTCCCATCTGCTTGCGCAGCGTCATAATAGACAGCGCATCGATGGGCGCTTCCGCTACATACAGCGTATCGGCTTTGTTATCTACATACCAGCCGGAGGACTGATCGCTGCCTGCGACGTCGCGCCGCCACTTGCTGTTACTCAATGTTGACCGGCGCGTCCCGAAAATTTCCTTCCCGTCCCTGCTGCGCCCGACAAAGACGACATTGTGCGCTATGTCCTCGTAGAGCAGGCCGCGTTTCTGGCAATCGTGAACGACTTCGTTGTCAATAGCGCGCGTTTTACACAGATAAGCGTACATATGCGACTTCTCCGGATTTTCGTTTTCCCCCACCTTGAAGGGGTCTGGCAGTTTGAACGGGGTCTGCCGAGTGGGCGCTTTGTTCTGCGGTTGAGGTTTATCTGCGCGGGTATCCTGCCGTACATTCTCTACGCCAAGGCGGTATGTCTCCCTGAGATAATGGATGGCGTCTGCGGTATTATGGATGGGTAATCCCAAACCATCCGCCTCATTGAAGTGCAGGAGGAAGTCGATTGGACTGCCGCCAACCGGACGCCCGTCAGGAGATGCCTGTGCCGTGGAAAAACGGCAGAATGTATTTGTCGATTCGTAGAAAACAACAGAATCGTGCTCTTCCAGCGAATGATGTGTGCCGTCTTTTACAACGTGGTATCCGAGATCGGATGCCAGGTCTAGAATATTGATACGGTTTTTAATTGCATCAATTGTCTCACGGTACTTCGCGTCCATCCGGCGGGTCCTGTCGCTCCTTATGCGTTCGCGGTACGTCCGCTGCTCCATGCGCTGCTGTGTCAGGGCAGCACCCTGCAAAAGGTTTTTCAGCATGGCTTCTGGAGCATCTGTATAATTGACGGCCGTCCTCTCGAGTAGGTTTTCGGAGTTGGTCCAAGTGCCATGGGTGTTATTGATGTCATTCAAAAGTTTTACGCCAATCGCCCCGGCCTCTGCCCAGTCATGCAGATTGCGGCTATAGTCATCCAGAAGAATGTCTGTTTTCCGCAGGCCGCCAGGAACCGAGAGAGACTTTCGACAACCATTCTCGACAAACACGCGATGATCCTGGTCAATTTCAGGTAAATGTTGATCCAGCCATGCGTTTTTCTCTGGAATTGCCGTAGGAATATTCAGAGCGGCGGAGAAAACATACACGTCCAAATCGTCTTTCTGCATTGCCTGTTTGACCATATCCACTACATTCTGCTGCGGAGGCAGGGTTTCAAAATACCCCGGCTGCAATAATGCATCCGGGGTCTCGGCCTGATCAATAAATTTTGTTAATGTGCCGTCCATGTCCACAAACAGGCGCTGCTTCGGTGGAGCAGGCGTGTTCGTATCCATGGCGGGGACAGAGGGTGATTTTTCTTTTCTATCCGAAGGCTTTACATTTTCGGGATTCTGTGCTATACTATCTTTGATTATTGAGCCATCGGGAGTTTTCTCCTCGTGGCTCGAAGAGCCGGTACTTGTTAAGCCCCGTGGCAATTGTAGCTGCGCGTCCCTGGCAAGCTGCCGGCTCTTTTCTTTGTTCTGATATAAGAGACCTCCCGCCTGCATCACTCTTCCAAGGAAGCAGTTTGGCGAGAGGTCTCCGTTTTCGTCTATGGAAAGGAAGTTCGTGCGGCCGTAAACGCTCGTGATGAAATTAGAATCGATTCTCTCCAATGCGTAGCGCCCTTGCCCATCCGGCCGGATAGAAACCATGATGGGAAGGTTGTCCGGGTCAGCCTGCGCGGTAATGGCGATTAAGTCATCGGCGTGTGTTAGGGAACGGGCAATCATAGCAGGCGATTCCAGCATCTGGGGCAGCTGTTTGATCTGTTCGACGGGTAACCCGTGATACCGTGCGTTCGCGGGATCTTTGGGGTGGACAATGTTTTTCAAATGTCTCTGCGTAATCAACATGGGAAGCTGACGCAGCCCGAGATCTGTCAGAACTTTCGGTGTGTCTCTAACATAAAGCGCGTTTTGCTGGCTTGTGCGGTCTGTTGTGTCTGTTCGAAGGGCCTCATCGACCTGCTGGGCAAACGGAGGTGCGATACCACCGGAGCGAGGCGTATGGTTTTCATCATTCGTGATTGTTTCCGGATCTACCCCTGCCGTCTTCAAACCTAAAGAGAATGCTTTCTTCAAAAGTGCATCATTTGCCTGATCAATAGCAGTTTCCATTTCGTAAAATCCAATTTTAGGGTCATAATCTCCCCACTCATAAGGATTCAAAAGAGGCTCTGCCACATCTTCAACCTTTAAATCTGCAAACTTTTCTGGAAAGTTTTGCTGAAGCCATTCGACGATGCCGTCATCCGTATGCAGGTTTTCCGGGAGAGAAACATCAAAATGTTCTTTGGCATAATCGGAAAACTCACGAATGAAACTACTGATCGGACCTCCTTCTAAACCATAATCGGTCCAGGAATCATTAAAAGTAAGGTAAGCTCCCCCTTCGATTTGATAAGCGTATTCACCGTTATTGCTTTGCAGTACTGGCGAATAGCCCATCTTTCGGGCAATCTCCACGATCATTGGAGGATGCTGTTCTAACCCTTTTAGAAGCGTGCTTTCTGAGACCACTGTAAATTTATGTTCTTGCGCAAAGAGAAGTGCTTTTTCGGCACTGGTAAATAGGACGGAATCCCCCGGGTAGGGACTTCTTTCGTATGTTCCTCTCTCTGTTTTTGTCAGGGTACTGATGCAGTAATACGGGCTTTTTGCGTTATCGATGAGCAATTCGGGTCGTTCGCACACAATTGCAGCCTTCCCATCCGCAATTGCTGCCAGAAAATCTTTCATGGTATTTTCGGTCCGCGTTTCCTGCACCGGCTTTGAAGCTAAAACCGCGGCGGCGTCTGTAGACGCCGCAATGGCCTGTACGGAAGCCGGGTTTTCTGTTTTTTCAGCCTTCGTTTCCTCTGCCGTTACGACTTCATCTTCCTGGTAGTCCCTCGTTTTCTGCTCAAAAGTCTGCAACGCATTCTCAATATAGGGCTGCAGCTCCTGATACGTCTGGTTGTAAATTTGATCGACACCCTTTAAAAACGCCTCAAAAGAGAAGTCTTCCCGCTGCATACAGGCCCTGTATGCGTTCGCGAAGTGGGTAATTCGACTCTGGGTCAGCGGAAAGCCGCACGCTGTCTGCAGCATGATGCTCACGCCATCCGCCTCGAGTTCACGGACTTCCGACGGCAGCGCCTCCTCCTTTTGGGCATCTGCTGCAAACGCCATCGCATGTCCCAGCTCATGGGACAAGGTTGACAAACGTTCGGTATCGTTGAGCTTGTCGGACAATGTGATTGTATTGTCCGCGGGTCTAAAAAAGCCGCGCAGGGAAATCGACGTCACGTCTTGTGTCAGGACCTTGATTCCCTTCGCGGCGGCATAGGCTGTCATGGCATTCACCAGGGCGGCGTGCTGTTCGGACGGATAACCCATATGGTAAAATTTCGGATAATCCTCCGGTGGGCAGGTCGTCTGCGAAATGTCAAAGACTGAACCGGTTGAAAAGTGCGTTCGCTGGTAAGTCTTGATCTCGCCAGACCGGATTCTTTCTTTTTCCTCTGGTGTCGCGTCCCGCAGCCGTTTGGTAATCGGCCTGCCGGTTTCATCGACGGTGCGAAACAGTGTACTCGTTCTCGGCACCAGAATCTTGATGCCACGCTGGCCGCGTTGGACGGAATAGCCGAGCTCTTTCCATCGGTCAAAACTTGCGACATATGTGGCGCCCGGGTTTGCGCGCTGAATTAAGACTGTGTTGTTAAGGGAATACGTATGGAATTTGGACTTGAAAGCGAGCAGCTCTGCAATTTGTTCTGGCTTTTCCTCATAAGCTTGCAGCGCCGTATCCAGCGCTGCTTTCAAAGCTTCATAGTTTTGGCGTGCACGTGCGGGGTCTGGCATCTCATGACACTCCTTTCTTCGAAATTCGCTCCATATAGGGGGAATCGGCATTTTCAACGTCGCCGAGCGCAAAGATACGTGGATCTTCGGCCTCCTTGCGGTATAAAGTTCCTTCTTCATCCGCGAAAATTGCGGCGTGCTCCTCGTATCCGACCAGTTCGGCCGCATGTGTCAGAAGCTTTTCATCGGGGTAACGGGATAGATCTTCGTGCAGCATTGTTCATTCTCCTTCTTCTCCATAAAAGGGCAGATCCTCTTCATTGAGATCCTCCATCCAGACGTTTTCAGATACTGTGTCTTCCTGTGCGGGCGTTTCCGAGGCCTGTTTCTTTTCCAGAACAAGGACGCGAATATGGCCTTTGGCGCCAATTTGAAGTTCCGGCTCGTATTGGCGCCCTTTTTCTTTGTCGTATTCGGGAATCGTCAGTTCTCCGTCGAATTCCAGATACGAACCCTTTTTGCCCGCTTTCCACAGGTATGTGCCTTTGGAACCCCAGGCATTTACACGGAGAAAGGATGTTTTGTTCGACGGGTAATCGTTGCTGCTGGCCAGACGGACCGTACAGAACGACTGCTTTTCGCCTGTCCGATGGGATGTAACACTGTGCATTTCCGGGTCGGCAGTCAGCCTCCCAGATCCATAAACGTGTAACATGTAGACTCCTCCTTTATAAAATGAATTTTCCAAACACAACAGTCCGGCCGTTTTTATGCCGGCCGGAACAGGTTGCCAATACCATAACGCGGTCCAAGGCTGTAACCTGCACCCCTGTCTGATAGAGGGCTCGTGCCTGGACCTCCTCTAAAAATTGCAGGAACGCAGCGTCATCCGCAAAGGTGGTACGCTGGAACGCAAACGCGGACGGCGTGGTTTCCAGTACGGCAAAAACCTCGTAGGTACTGCTGCCCGCCGCGCTTTTATACGTGAAGGTCTTATGGCCTTGAAAAAATGAAAAGTCATCGTAGCGCTCTAAGTCGGTGAACATGGAGCCGTCCAACATATGGTGGCCGTAAAGGACGGCGCTGCGGGACACAGCCGGATCGCAGCCACACTGCAGGTAGATGCTTCCCGCCGTGCGCATTTCCTTCTTATATGTGTGATTCAAATAATAGTCCGGATCCTGCATACTGCTTTGGAGCACCGGGTAATCGATCGCCGTACCGGGGACGGTAATCCAGCCCTGAATGTCAGGGTTGATCTTTTGCAACACCTGAAAGCGTTCGGCAAGGGAAGGCGTCTCTGCATTCGAAGAGGCTGACACCTGCTCTTGAAAATTGGAAGACGTAGACGATTTGGGCGCCTCCAAAATGGCTTTCAGCTCCTGTGTATCGGCCGTATTCGCCGCAGGTTGAAACACAAATACGGAGAAAAGATAGACGACACACAGAGCCATCACCAGAAAAAGAATCCCAAGTGCTGTCTTCTGTCTGCGCGAAAGCGCTTTCTTTTTTCCCGTCATCTCATTTTTCTTCCTTTTCGGGCTGCCGATGCCGGCAAATCACAATGCATGCGGTTCCGGCACCAACCAAGATGGCTGTTGCAGCAATGGGCAACACTGCGTCCTGACCGGTCTTTGGCACCGATGGCACGGAAGCTGGGAAAGTAGAAGATGCGGACGACGAAACCGCTGCACCCGGTGTGGCGCTAGCGGACGTTTCGGTGGACGTTGACACGGCACTGGAGACCGGCGCCTTTTCCGTCTGAAAGTTAATTGTAGCCATCATACCGGCCCGAACTGAGAGTGTTTTCTTTTCGGGAATCTGGTATCCGTTCGTAGCTGCGTTTGATAAAGGTTGCGCGGTATAAGTGCCGGCCGGAAGTTTATCGATTGTAATCTTGCCATGCGCATCCGTGGTAAAAGTCTTATCATATCGCCCGCCGCCGGATTGTGCGCCGGTCACTTTAAATTGGACACCTGCAAGTTGGCCGTCTGATTTTCCTTCCATTGTATTGACGATTTGCAGTGCGCCAAGTTGTGCGTCTGTTGAGCTTGCTCTGGCCGATGCAGAAACAATGCGCGTTCTCGCGCCGAGCACCTTGCCTGTGCTGGTTCCTGCGTTGTCTGTGGTATCTGCGAGCATCTGCTGAGTATCCGCGCGGCCAATGTAATAGGAGCCTTCGGACAGGGAATCTGTACTTTGAGCCTGAACAGCATTGCCGTCATACGAGAAAGTTGCCACTTTGGTATTGGCTGGCGTAATTACGGCGCGGCCATTTTTGTCCTGACCAAAGGAGTTCGATGCCGTATATATGGCAAGCTTTTTTTCACTAGAAAGCGAGGCAGGGTGTTTTGCAGCCGAAAGGGTATTCCAGCTGTACGAAAATGCAGCCGTTGTGTCAACGCTCTGTGAGACAGTTTTTTGGTCAGTGGCGTCCGAGAAAGTGGACGAAGACGAGGCTGTGCTTTCATCTTCCTGCAAGGGCTGCGAAATTGTCTGGACGTTGGAGTATGACACGTCCTTTTGCGAGGACGGAACATCCGAAGAAGCGCTTTCTGTAGTAGAAAGTGTACTTTCTTCTGAACTCGCCGGGGAAGAAGCAATCCAGAGATTTTTACCTTCGCTGGATACGGGCTGTACACTGGAAGTAGTTGCGTCAGTTGAAAGTTGCAGTGTATCGGTGTCGCCTGCCGTAAATGTATAAGTTGATGAAAGCAGCGCAATATCCTTTTGCTGCGGCGGGACAGTCATGGTCACGGTATAGGAATAACCGGGCACAAGATTTTTGATCTTTACCGTCGTGGGATCGTCGCCTTTTTGCAGCACCACGGATTGTACAATCGAGCCGTTGGCAGCTGCCGGGACGACCGTCTTTCCGGATGCGTCTTTTATGGCTGGAATGTCCTCGGCTGCGCTTACAACTAGCGTTGTGCCAGTGTAGTCCAGCGTGCTTGCATCCGGTAGCGCGGAAGCGCTTTTGACGGCATCTTCAACACTGCATGGGTTGCCACGAACCTGGATGTCAGCTACCCGTGTGATGACGTCCACCGTAGGAAGCGGAACATCAATCTTTTCGACATCAATCGATGACGTTGACGACGAAGATGACGTCAGCGTAATGGGAATGGAGCTGAAATCGGTGTTTGCCGCGTAAGCTCCAGGTACTGCGGCAGCGCCCAGAAGCAGTGCGGTCGCCAGAATGCCGGACAATATCTTCTTTTTCATAGTCATTCCTCCCATGGTTATTTGTATTTCAACTCATCTAAAGAAAGATGAAGGACGTCGCAAATATCTGCTATCGTATAGAACCCAGGATTTTTATTTGCGCCGGTCAGAATATCATGGATTGTCGAAACGGAGTGTCCACTCTGTCTGGCGAGTTCTGATTGGGATAGATATTGACAACGGCGTTCTTCGTCTATCCTCTCGCGTAAATTCATAATTTTTAGCACATCCTTCATTCAAAGAGTCGAATTATCCGCGTCAAGGACTGAATAATAAAGGCTTTTCTGTTTATATTTCGACTCGAATGCGTGTAAAATAAATGCGTACTCCAATGAACATTCCCCCTCTGTCTTTACGCGGGTAGTCAACTTTCTTTTTTGTAACGCGATGTATCTGGAACTCTTATAGGGCAAACAACCTCACAACCAAGCGCAGATGCTATCTTTATAAGAGTGCGAATGCTGAAGTTCTGCTTGCCGGTTTCCCACTTCGAAATTGCCGAAGGCGTAATGCCCATGATTTTGGCAAGCTCCCGTTTTGACAGATTTTTGGCCTCGCGGGCATCGCGGATGACATGCGCAATCTCAAAATCAATGGTGGCTTCCGCGATTTCCTCGTCACTCATCTCACCAATGTTCGAATACACCTTCGCAGTTTCCTTATACTTGAGCAAGTTTTCATCTCCTTTCCTAGTTAATTTCCGCCTTACTCTGAAACTTCTACAGCCTGAACTACCCAACGGTCACGCTCCTGGAAATTTGTGCAGGTAGAGAGCGTGAGCAGATGATCGTCCTTGGTGGGCTTGACGCCCAGATTAAACTTAGAGCTTTCAAGGCTGTTTTTGATGAAAGTTTCTTTTTCCCCATCTGTTTTCAGGTCTGTGTTGTAAACAAAGCTGTTTGTTGGGACCTCTGATGCCGCGAAAATACGGAAAACGGTCGGCAGGAAAAGCGTCAACATCGCGCCGGCGAGCTGCCCCATGCGGCCGCGCCCC
>OBVO01000279.1_pt1 | contig 34099 bp, 32 predicted proteins | sample 1495151 | NCBI WGS metagenome assembly OBVO01 (sample SAMEA2580019, study PRJEB22360) | human gut metagenome | reverse complement strand
ATCAAATGCTATTCTATCCTAGTTCTAAAGACAATAAAACTGGAATGACTGGTGAAGAACAGCTAAAGGCATGTTTACGAAGAATTACTTATTTAAATAAAAAGAAAGATCGTATTTATCAAAGTATTATGGATGAATTAAAAACTCATGGATGGGGAATCGTAAAATACCGTGATTTAAAGAACAAAGAAGATCGTAAATATTTTGAAAGTTATTTTGAACGAGAAATTCTTCCATTAATCTCTCCCCAGGTTATTTCAAAACGTCAACCATTCCCTTTTTTAAATAACCGTGAAGTTTATGTTGTTGTTCAGTTAGAATCAAAGAAGGGAAAAAGAAAGATGGGAATCGTTTCTTGTGCAAATGCTATGGATGAACGAATGATTGCGATTCCTAGTATGCAAGGGAAGTTTATTTTGATTGAAGATATCATCCTGCATTTTATTTCTAATATCTTCTCTAAATATACAATAAAAAATAAAGGTTTCATCAGAGTTACAAGAAGTGCTGATATTGATGAAGATGATCACTCTTTAGAAGGTCATGAAGACTATCGAGAAATGATGGAAACATTAATTAAACAACGTAGAAAATTATGTCCTATTCGTTTGGAAGTATCACCAGGCTTAGAAGAGTTAGAAATCTTGATGTTAATGAACTTCTTGAACCTCAAAAAACATCAGGTTTTCGAGTGTAATGCTCCATTAGATTTGAAATTCACTAGTGAGTTACGTGATCATTTACGCTACATTCACCCAGAAATGTTCTATAAAAAATTAGAAGCTAAAAACAGTCCTTTAGTTGAAAATACTGTTCCAATGATCAAACAAATTTTAAAAAAAGATATTTTATTATCATATCCATATGAGTCGATGTCACCATTTCTCCGTTTATTAGATGAGGCTAGTCGAGATACAAATGTTGCCAGTATTAAAATGACTTTATATCGTGTTGCAAAGAAATCTAAGATTATTAAATCATTGATTGAAGCTGCTGAAAACGGTAAAGAAGTTGTTGTTTTAGTTGAATTACGAGCACGTTTTGATGAAGAAAATAACATTGACTGGTCAAAACGACTTGAAGAATCTGGATGCCGTGTTATCTATGGTTTAGATGGACTTAAAGTTCACTCAAAATTATGTTTAATAACTTATAAAAATAATCAGGGTGTTCATTATATTAGCCAGGTGGGAACAGGAAACTATAATGAAAATACATCAAAGCTTTATACTGATTTATCACTAATGACATCTAACTACGAAATTGGGGAAGAAATCAACAGCATTTTTAATCATCTATGTCTTGGCGAAACAGAAAATGAAGTTAATCTTTTAATGGTTGCTCCTAACTGTATGATTACAAAAATATTTGAACATATTGATAATCAAATTGCTTTAGCCAAAGCGGGTAAAGAAGCTTATATTGGATTTAAATGCAATTCCGTCACTAGTAAAGAAATGATCGATAAGCTAATCGAAGCAAGCCAGGCAGGGGTTAAAATTGATATGATTGTTCGTGGTATATGTTGTATTTTACCTGGTGTTGAGGGATTAACTGATAATATTAGAATAATTTCTATTGTTGGTAGGTACTTGGAACATTCACGTATTTACATCTTTGGTAAAGGCAGTGCTCAAAAAGTATACATTTCTTCTGCTGATTTAATGACAAGAAATTTATCACGTCGTGTTGAAGTCGCTGCCCCAATTTTAGATGAAAAATTAAGAAAACGAATTATTACAATGTTTAATACAATGTTGAAAGATAATGTTAAAGCATGCCGCTTATTAGAAGATGGTACTTACAAACGAGTAAAAAATAAAGAGCCAGAATTGAATAGTCAGGAATATTTTTTCAAATAATTGGCAATATAAATAATAATAAAGGAGTGATTATATGCGGGTAGGTATTTTAACAAGTGGTGGTGATTGCCAAGCACTAAATGTAACAATGCGTGGTCTAGCAAAAACTTTATATCGAAATGTAAACGATATAGAAATTATTGGCTTTCTTCAAGGCTATAAAGGGTTAATGTATGAAGATTATAAAATTATGAAGCCCAAGGATTTTTCTGGAATAATTAATATTGGTGGGACAATTTTAGGAACATCACGTTGTCCTTTTAAAAAAATGCGAGTAATTGAAGATGACTTTGACAAAGTAGCTGCAATGAAAAACACATATGCAAAATTAAAATTAGATTGTCTTGTTGTGCTAGGCGGAAATGGTTCTATAAAATCAGCTAATATGCTCTCTCAAGAAGGATTGAATGTTATAGCGCTACCTAAAACAATCGATAATGATACATGGGGAACTGATTATACTTTTGGCTATCAGTCTGCAATTGATATTGCAACCACATACCTTGATCAAATTCATACTACCGCTGCCAGCCACAACCGTGTTTTTGTAATTGAAGTAATGGGACATAAAGTTGGCCATATTTGTTTGTCAGCAGGAATTGCTTCAGGCGCTGATGTAATTTTGTTACCAGAAATTCCTTACGATATTAAAGAAGTAGCTAAGGCTATTAAAACTAGAGAAAAAAATGGGAAAAAATTCAGTATTATCGCTTGTGCGGAAGGCGCTTTATCCAAAGAAGAAGCAACACTATCAAAAAAAGAGTATAAAGCTAAAGTTAAAGCCCGCAATGGTCAATCAGTTGTTTACGAGATTGCAGCAGAATTAGAAAAATATATTGATAGCGAAATTCGTGTATCATGTATTGGTCATGCCCAGCGCGGAGGACAGCCATGTCCATACGATCGAATGATCTCAACTCAATTTGGGGTAGCTGGAGCCCGTTTAGTTATGGGCGGAGATTATGGCAAATTAGTTATCTTAAAAAATAATGGAGTTACTGCTATTCCCTTAGTTGAAAGTGCTGGTAAACTAAAATATGTTGATGCTGTAGGAGCAAAAGTTAAAGACGCTAAGTTACTAGGTATCTCATTTGGTGATTAAAAAGTCTAAATATAGATTAATTTCTATATCTAGACTTTTTTACTTTAATTCACTAGTTACATCAATGACTTCAACTAATGAAAACTGCTCATCATTAAATTGATACTTTAAAACAACACAATTGGGCATATCATTAGGTAGCGATACTTGCTGATTTTGTTCCCATCTTTTCGCAAAACAATAGCAAGAAAGACCGTGTGAGACTATTAACACTGTTTCTTGATCAGTATTTTTCATAAGTTCTAAAACAGTTGTTGAAACACGTTCACTTACTTCATTTTCACTTTCACCACCAAATTTCTTAAAGAAATTGCCAAATGGAAAAGGGGGATCAAGATCATCGCTTTCTCCTTCATAAATACCAAAATTCCATTCTTTTAAACCTTTAAGCCGCTGATATGGGAGGCTAGTTACAATTTCTAGAGTATCACAAGCTCTTTCTGAAGATGATGCATAAGCACCATCAAAAACAATCTCATTATTCTCCAAATACTCTTTTACACATCTTGCTTGTCTTTTTCCCAGTTCTGTCAAAGGTGAATCACACCACCCCTGCATTAACCTTTTTTGATTAAATAACGTTTGTCCATGACGCATCATATATAATGTTTTCATATTTTGACTTCTGGTATATTGTAATTAACTTATTTAACCGTCAATTGTATACACCTCTTCCTTTCATTAGATTTCATTTAGAATCGAATTGTGAATAGGTACTTTTGTTTTTGCCTTCTGTAGCCCGACTACCTGGAAAAGGTTAATACCACATCTTTGTATCTTAATTGTAATCAGTTAGATAAGTTTTTGAACTTGTATTTCGCACCAGGTCTTTGATACTCTGTTTGTGGTTTGATCACATTTCATTACCTTATATAAAGAAAGGATGTGTTTTCCATATTTTACACTGGTATCGATGTTGACAAATTTAGATGAGACTAGCGATATCCATAACTTCAGCTCTACTGTCAAAGTCATAGAATTTGTAGGTATAGACCCCGGTACTTATTAGTCAATTTCTCGAACAGCACAGTCAAAACGTGGTTCGTGCTATTAAGAAAAATCTATATCAATGCATTCTGCCAGTCTGCAAGTACAATCTCACTTTCAATAAATATTATAAACTAAAACGACTGTAAGGTAAATTCCACAGATGTGCCCAGGACCACTCAGTACGAAAACTTACAAGAGTAATCTATAAATTATTGTCTGAAAACATATAGTTTGATAAAAACTGCTCATTTAAAAATGCTGAACTTAATATTTTTAAAAAGCTGCATGCAGTAGTAGTTTTCAGCGTAACCAAAATTCACTTTTCAAAGAACTAAAAAATATTTTAGCTAATTATCAAAAATTACTTGATTTATATATAGTTAACTTTTCTTGATCATTTACAACCGATAAACTTGTGTATCTAAAAAAATACAGTATACTTAAATTATATATTACATTTTTTTATTTACATCATTTTAATCAAAAATTGAAAAGGAGCTTACTAAAATGAAACTAATAATTGAAGAAAATGAACAAAAAATGAGTGAAAGTGCAATGTTTATTCTATTAGGTGCCATGATGCAAGATAAACGTGTCAATATTTCACTTACTTCCGGTCGTTCTCCTAAAACGATGTATGACATGATGATTCCTTATGTAAAAAATCAGGCTAAATTTAAAGATATTGAGTATTATCTTTTTGATGAAAACCCATATATTGATGAACCTTATGGACCAAACTGGAAGGATATGCAAGAATTATTTTTTAAAGCCGCTAATATTCCTGATGAGCGTATTCACATTATGACTTCAAATGACTGGCAAGACTATGATAATAAAATTAGAAATGCTGGAGGAATTGATGTAATGGTGATTGGTCTTGGATATGATGGACATTTTTGTGGTAATTGTCCTCGTTGTACACCTTTTGACAGTTATACTTACTGTATTGATTTCAAGAAAAAGCAGGCCGTTAATCCAGATTATGGAGACCGTCCTCGACAACCTCATACTTTGACAATGGGTCCTAAAAGTCTAATGCGAGTCAAACATCTAGTCATGATCGTTAATGGTAAAGAAAAAGCAGAAATTTTTAAACGCTTCTTAGATGAGCCTATTAATCAAGATGTGCCGGCAACAATTTTAAAGCTTCACCCTAACTTTACTGTTATTTGCGATCAAGCAGCTGCTAGTTTGATTGATCCACAACAATATTCTAATTTATAACAAAAAACACAGTGATCTATTTTTGATATTCTCTCTATCAAGTAGATAGGGCAAATGACCAAAAACTACTTATGAGGAATCATATCATTTAACAATCACTGTGTTTTATATTATATATTCTTATGTTTTTTGATTTCATACATCCGACTATCAGCACATTTAATAACCTCTTCTAAACTTTTACCATCATTAGGATAAACAGCATATCCCATGCTAACTTCCGGATAATATTCAAAGCCATCTAAATTTATCTTTTCTGTTATTTGCTCAGCAATTATTTGGAGGGTCTTCTTGGTGGAAGAATTATTTTTAATAATGATGACAAATTCGTCACCACCTACTCGAAAAGCATAATCCTCTCGTGATAAGTACCTCATGATCCGTAAAGCTATTTCTTTTAATAACACATCTCCTGCTAAATGACCATATGTGTCATTTACAACTTTAAATTTATCTACATCTAAATAAACAAAAATAAACGAAGTTTGACGAGCAATTAAGTCGTTTAAAACAAAATTCATTTTCCGACCATTATAAAGCGTTGTTAGATAATCACGATTAGAAATATCGATCATTCTTCGGCGCTGTTCGTTAATTTTTAGTAATGTATAAACTAATAACGGTATCAACAATGACAAACAGATAGCTAATATAATAACTGGCATTAAATCACTACTTCGAACCCATCCGTTAATTGGTGAAACACTCAAAGTCCAAGTATTTCCTGGAACTTCAAAACTTAAATTTATTGTGTCATCTAATAGTTCATGATCGGATTTCAAAATAATCTGTTTTTTATTATTATCTGGATCAATACGCCATAACTGATATTCATATCCCATATTTTCAAATGAATCTAGATGTACTGAATCAAAAATTTCTGGTACATTTAAAACAACAATTGCAAATCCCCAAAAATTATTTTCTCCATTTTCTTCTAAATAAATTGGTTGTCGAACAACAATTCCCTTTCCTGATTGATAGAGTTCGAATGGTCCAGCCAAGGTAGTTTCCCCAGTATCACGAGCTTTTTTAGCTTCCGTTGCACGTTCTGGATCTTCGAAGATATTTCCAAAAGCTCCTTCATTACCTTCAAGAGGATAAACATATTGAACGTCTCCCTGCGGAGCTAATTGAATACTTCTAAATGTATTATCATCATTATATAGTTGATGTGCAACTCGATCAAAATCATTAATATTACCATTACTATCTACAATTAGCAGCTTCAACGTTTCAGCAGTTTGAATATACGAAGACAGGACCCGATCTAGCTGACTAACTTGAGCCTCTGTAAAATAATGAATTTTCTCTTTGGCTGCTGCTACCTTATCATTAATGACACCGTACAAGATAAAAAATGATAGAATGCTCATTATCATAAATATTAAAATTGCAGCAATAAATGGCTTATGTTTCTTTATCATCACTCTACCCCCTATCATAACTATAGAACATAATTATATCACTATTTGCAACACTCCTCAATTTAAGTAATTTTAATAAAAAAACAACTATTACAAAAATAGCTGCTTTTCACTTATATTATACTTAATAATTTTGATTTTCTTTGATCATTTCAGCAAAGATTTCTTCTGATAAATGTTTTTTAGCAAACGGATAAACTACTGTATCCTCTTTTTCAATATGCCTTCTTAGTAACATACAATAAGCATGTCCATTTGAAATTATTGTTAGTTTATCAATTAACAAATGATTGCGATGATAACGTTGAAGTGCTTCATCCCACTGTTTAACATACAATCTTGCAAGATCATGTTCAACAATCATACCATGTCGAACCAAATTTTCAGCAACTTTACCTAAATACTCTATCATATATCTAAATAAAATCTTTTCTTCACGCTGATGATGTTCTTTATCAGCAAACTCTCTAATAAATAAAATATCTCTTTTCATTTGTTCATAATCAAAAATATTTGCTTCCATAAATTCTATTAAACGTTGCTCTAATTCATTAACAAATGCTAATATTTTTTGATGATCAGCTTCTAAATCTTTAATTATATTGTTTGTCATTTTATTCCTCCATCTTTAACATATAAGTATTATAATTAAGTCTTGAAAATACTATATGGCTATCTGAAAGTACCCCATCAAGCCAAGCTTTGCGATATTTTTGAAATATTTCAAAATCTAAATATTGATGAACCATTTCATTATATTCATAAATAATTTGATTTTCCTCTTGGCTCATTATTTTAATACCTTTATCACAAGGCATTCCATCGATAAGATAATTATTAATTACTTTGAATAATTCTATGCAGTTATGATAGTTCTCATTGATTGAAATTTCTTTGCCAGCCTCGAACAACACTTCCCTAACTTCCTCAAAATCACTTTTTTCTATATGTTCAACAATAAATGCAAATCGTTTTTCTACTATCATCAATTCCATAGAAAGCCATTGATGAATTGCTTGATGATCAATAATTTCCTCTAGACTTCCATCTTGAATTGTGCCACATTCCTGAGCAACAATCTCATTAAGCTGGGGACAAATTCTTTTAAGAATCTTTTGATTTAATTGTTCTTGATATTGAATTTTTCTATATAACCAATAATGTACTGGCCCTAAAAACGCACTCATTAAATTCCTCCTACTGATTTAATTGTTTTAAAATTTCTTCAACATCTAAACCATGGACTAGACAAGCATCAGCTAAAGTTTCAGATTGCGATGCCGGACAACCAAGACACCCCATTCCACTATCGCTTAAAATTTGTGCTGCTTGTGGATCCATACCAATAATACTTCCAACTAGCATATCGCGATGAAACTTATCTTCTTTTTTTGTCTGAGGAAAAAATAAATTTAAATCTTCTTGAACACTTTGAATACCAGAAATTTGAAAATTATCTACAAGAAAATCAACAATATTAGGTGATAAAAAGGCTGGTAAAGTTGGTCCTAAATGAATATTTTTAACTCCTAATGATAACAATGCCAATAAAACAATTACAGCCTTTTGTTCATACCAGGCAATATTATAAATAACTGGTAACTCATTAATATCTTCTAATGCAAATACCTCTTTAAGTTTTAAAGCAATCATCGCTAGTGAATAAGAATCATTACATTGACCAGCATCTAATACTCGAGGAATACCATTGATTGTTCCTAAATCTAGTTTATTATAACGATATTTAGCACAACCAGCTGTTAAGATAACACTATCTGTCGGTAAGCTTTGAGCAAAATCAGTATAATATTGACGGGTTGGATGACGCCCATCACATCCCGCCATTACAACAAACTTTTTAATATCCCCATTTTTAACAGCTGTTACGATTTGGTCAGCCAACGCAAGTACTTGATGATGAGCAAAACCACCAACAATCTTACCAGTTTCAATTTGAGTAGGAGCTAAGCATTTTTTAGCATGCTCAATGATTTGTGAAAAATCCTTGTAGCCGTGTTCATCTTTATCAATATGAACACATCCCTCAAAACCAACTGCTCCAGTTGTATAAACCCGTTCTTGATAACTAGCAAGTGGCGGTACTAAACAATTTGTTGTTAATAAGACCGGTCCATTAAAAGCCTTAAACTCTTCTCTTTGTTTCCACCAGGCATTACCATAGTTTCCAACAAAATTTGGATATTTTTTAAAAAATGGATAATAATGAGCAGGTAACATCTCACTATGAGTATAAACATCTATTCCCGTATCTTTAGTCTGTTCTAATAGCATTTCTAAATCTTTAAGATCATGACCAGAAACTAAAATTCCCGGGTTATTTCGAACTCCAATATTAACTTCTGTTATTTCTGGATTTCCATAAGTGCTAGTATTAGCTTGATCTAATAATTCCATTACCTGAACACCATATTTTCCAGTTTCCATCGTTAATGCTACATAATCATTTAAAGACATCGTTGAAGTTTCAATCTTAACCAAAGTAGTTTCAATAAAACGATCAATCTCATCTTTTCGAAACCCTAATGCATGAGCATGTTTATTATATGCTGCCATTCCTTTTAAACCATAAGTAATCAGCTGTTTTAAACTTCTAATATCTTCATCTGCTGTTTCTAAAACTCCAACCATCTGCATTCTTTTCTCAATTGCTTCTATCTCCATCTCCATCCAAAGAGCTCTGTTTGAAAGTACAGCTTGATCATCTAACTGTAAAAGCAGCTCTTTTTTTAAAGTAAGTGTTTTTCTAACAGCTTCAATAATCATTTGATCATCAAAGTTGGCATTAGTAATTGTAATAAATAGATTTTCACTCACTTGATCATCATATACATTATTGATTTCTTTACCTTTACAACGTACCTCATTAATTACCTCAGCTAAGCCTTTCGTAACATCAATTAATAAATCTTGCAGCCCTGCTGTTTCTGGGGTCTTTCCACAAACACCAACTTGACTACATCCCTGATTTCCTACTGTCTCTTGACACTGATAACAAAACATTTTATTTTCCATCATAATTTCTCCTTTATAATCTCTATATTTTTAATAATCACATTAATCGAGAGTATTAATCTTGACTCCACAGCCATACTATAATAAAGTATTTATAACATTTATGTTGTTTTTACAACAAAAGGAGCAAATTATGAAAAAATTACAAATTTTAAAACAATGTTCATTATTTAAAGGAATTGATCCTGCTGAAATTGAAAAGCTATTAAACTGCTTGAAAAGCCATGAAAAAACATATCAAAAAAACGAAACAATTATCAGACAAGGTGATATTATTCATGAAATTGGATTAGTTCTTGACGGTCAAGCACATATTTATCATATTGATTTTTGGGGTAATAAAACAATTATTAGCGAAATTAAAGCCAGTGAATTCTTTTTAGAATCTTATGCTTGTGCCTTACAACAAGAAATTGATTTAAATGTCGTAGCTACAGAAATAACAACAATTCTTTTCTTAGATATCTCCCATCTTATTAGATCATGCCAACACTCATGTTCTTTTCATCATAAAATAATTCAAAATCTCCTTTCAATCGTCTCAAACAAAAATGTCCTTTTAACTCAAAAAATTCATCACTTAACTAGACGAACAACTCAAGAAAAAATTCTTTCTTATTTAAATTCGCAAGCACTAAAAAATAATTCTTTAACTTTTGAAATTCCTTTTAATCGTCAACAACTAGCTGACTACTTAGCAGTAGAGAGAAGTGCTTTATCTAGTGAATTAAGTAAACTACAGAAAAATGGTATTATTGCTTATAAAAAGAATACATTTCAACTAAAAAAATCATGAAAATATATAAATTCATGATTTTTATCATCTTCCCTCTTTAATCTTGTAATATTTCCAGATTTAATAATATCAATATTTTTAGCAATCTTCTTTTCTAGAATAGTCATTTTAATCCTCCTTTAAATTTCCAAACTATTCCCGTCATTCCAATGCATCGTTTCATCAAAATTCCCCTTTTGATTATAAAGATAATATCTCTAACTGTCTTTTTTTACTAAAGCTCGACAATACCAACTCATAAGCCTCATCTAACATATCCTTTAGTAATTGATCGCTAATCGAACCATTTACTTTTATTGAATTCCAATGTTTTTTATTCATATAGTAACCAGGAATTATATCTTCATGCTGTTCTTGAAGATCCATTCCGTTTTCTGGTCTTAATTTTAAAGTTATATAATATGGATTATCTTGTTCATCTAGACAAACTGCCACACACATCTTACCGTCAATAACATATCTAATCCAATTCCATTCTGTTTGAAGATTTTTAGAAATTCCCGCCTTCGCTAATAAATAACTGTCTATCCATTCATATTTCACCTTTTAATCTCCTTTGACCCCTGTTTAACCAATTAATGCACTAAACAAAATGTACATTAAAGTTCCAAACATAAAAATACTCCCTAAAACAACCAAATAAAGCTTTTTATTCATTGCTAGATAGGCAATATATTCTCTTAATACAGCATTGGCTAAATAATAGAAAGCAGTCTTACCACCTAATCCGCTCATTATCAGACCAACTTGGCGGGCATAAATACCTGCCCTCATTAAATGATAACTACTGCTGGCATAAGCGCATTTATAGTTTTCACCATGGCTTTTTTCTTCCATGACCGCTTTAGAAAACTGCATGTTTTCAAGAGTGTTTTTAGACTTTTCTTCCGTTATAATTAATTCTTCACTATAACCCTGTTCAATCGCATACTCTTTCATTGCTAGAGCTTCGGCTCTCGTTTCATCACTTCCTTGTCCTCCGGACATCAACAAATAAGGTGCAAATCCTTTTTTCTTTTCTTGCTTTTTAGCAAACTTTAAAGCCGCTTGTATACGCTTTGCTAATAAAGGAGAAACATTTCCATTAATTAGTCCACTTCCTAAAACAATGATATAATTTAAATTCTTTCTAGGATGAAAAAGATTTGTTAATATCAAAGTTTCTATAAATAAGAAAATATGAAAAGTAAGAAATAAGATCATTACGATCAGGCCACTCCACAATGCCATAATTGGTAATGGTGGATTAATCCTACCTAAAAATGATGATAGTGTAATCAGTAAAATTATCCCTACTGCTACCAACAAAGTCAAAATATGCGAAAGACTGAACCTCTCTTTTCGAAGAATGATAACACTATTTATTAATAAGAATGCAATTAAGATATAGACTCCAAATAATAAAACAAACAAGGCAAATAAAAAAATTACACCAACTAATAAATATACTAATCTATTTGAATAATTAATTCCTAACATTACTAAAAAACTAGCAAAGGTACTTAAAAACATGAAAAATAAAAAGCCAGCTAGTAAGTTTATATTTTGCTTTCTTTTTATCCTCCAAAATGCGCCTAACCATAAAAGTGTTAGAATAACCAAGATCAATATATAGGGCATCATTTTACCACCGGCTTTCTTTCAACTCTATTATAGATCAATAACGCCGATATACCAAATAATACACTTTTTCAAAACTAAATACACCGTGATAGTTTCTATATTATTCATTATTCAGGATTAAACGTATAACACTAAAAAGTACAAATTCCTTTGTACTTTTCTCTGCTTAAAAATGTGTTTCATCAATATCAAGATTGTCTAATGCTTGATTAATAGCCGCCATCTCCTGTTCAGTCAACTCAACTTCCATTGCTCCTAAATTTTCTTCCAAACGATGTATTTTGGTTGTTCCTGGAATAGGAACAATCCAATCTTTTTGATTAATCTCCCAAGCTAGAACAATTTGTGCGCTAGTAGCATTTTTACGTTCAGCAATTTCTTGCACTAAATCTAATAAGGCCTGATTACGTTTCATTACTTCAGGATTAAAACGTCCCATATTATTTCTAAAATCACCTTCAGCATACTTTGTTGCTAGCGTATATTTACCTGATAAAAATCCGTTTCCTAGTGGAGAATAAGCAACAAATCCTACATTTAACTCCTCACAAACTTTAAACACTTCCTTTTCAGGCTGTCTAAAGACCATTGAATACTGATTTTCAATACAAGTTACTGGACATACCGCATGTGCTCTTTTTAAATAATCTAATGGTGCATTTGATAAACCCCAATGTTTTATTTTTCCTTTAGCTATTAACTCTTTCATCACGCTAGCCACTATTTCTGGTTCTACTTCAGGATCAACTCGATGTTGATAATATAGATCAATATAATCAACGCCTAGTCGTTTTAACGATCCCTCTAATTGTTCTCTAATCGAATCCGGCTTACTATTTAAAATATTTTGTGGTTTACCATCAACGATTTCTTGTCCATAAATACCAAATTTTGTAGCAATAATTACTTCATCTCGAGGGAAAATCTCCAATGCTTTACCTAATAAAACTTCATTTGCTTCACCATATACAACAGCTGTATCAAAAAAATTGCATCCTAAAGTAACCGCATGTCTAATTAATTTAATCATCTCTTCACGATCAGCAGGAGCCCCATAAGCATGATCCATTCCCATACATCCAAGCCCAATAGCAGATACTTCTAATCCTTGACCTAATATTCTCGTTTTTCTCATTTTTATCTTCTCCTATATTTATATTTCTTTTGCATCTTTATAATATATAATTATTTATAAACATAGAAGTCTCAATAAGTAGTATCGATATAACCTTAGGGTTATATCGATACTATATATCTAAAACTCTTTTTACTGCATTAACAAACTCAATAACTTGCCGTGAAGGCTCTAATGAAAACAATAAACCATAAGGCATATAATAATCCCATTCAACTGGAATAGTTTTAATTAAAGGATGAATATTTTTCCAGCTCTTGACACTCATAAGCAAACTTTTATTATTTTCGCATTCATTAAAAACAGAGATATCAAAAAACTCAAACTCTTTGATTATAATAGTAGGATCATTTTTAATTAAATCATCACGCATTTCATCAACATATTTATTCCAGCCTCTTTTAATCAGCATTAATTCACGTCCATGAATATCTTGCAAAGACAGCTTATCTTTGTTACTTAATTCATCATAAATAGATAAAGCAAGACAAATTGATTCTTTTTTTATTTCTAGAGAATCACAGCCCCGCTGTTTGAAATTATCCTTTTCAAATACACCAGCAACCAAATCAATATTATCGCCTAAATTAGCTAGTATTTCTCGAGCATTTTCCGGAGTATTTTCAAATGGAATTAGTTGAATCCTTAAATTAGGACATAATTCATGAATCCGCGGCCATAAATCGATAAGAAATTGACTTGGTGTTGTATTTGATGTTCCAATTCTTATTACCATTTCTTCTTTTTCCATCGCCTTGTGTGCTCGTACAATTGAATCCTTTGCATATTTAATTAAATATTTGGCATCCCTGTATAAAGATGCTCCTGCTGGTGTCAAAGATACCCCTTGATGAGTTCTTTTTAGAAGTTTTAAACCCAAATTTGTCTCTAGAATATTTATCTGTTTAATTACAGCACTAGGACTAATAAATAAGTCCTCAGCAGCTTTAGAGAAACTACCGCGATCAACAACCTTTATAAATGTTTCTAATTGAGGGTTATACATATTCTCACTTCCTTTATTCTATTTTAAATTATTTAAAGAATAGTTAAAATGTTTTTATAACCTATTTTTCTTATTCATCACATTTTTATTAGATATATATTGTTATTCTCGTCCATGCCAGCAGTTAGCTAGTTTAAACATTGTTTCCATATCTAATATTCCTCCCGTTAATATCTTTCCCTTAAGTTCTGGGTTTTCCATCGCACTTGATAAAATAATTCTTTTTAAAGTTATTGTTGAGATATTCGGCATACTTGATTTTAATAACGCTGCTGCTCCTGCTACATGTGGGGCTGCCATTGAAGTTCCATTCAAGGGGCTATACTCACCAGCAAGGTCAAGACTGAGAATGTTTGTTCCAGGGGCTGCTATATCAACAGTTTTAAGACCATAATTTGAAAAACGGGCTAAAGTATCATAGGGATCGACCGCTGCTACAGAAATAATATTTTTACAATCATATGATGCTGGATACATTGGATCAACATCATTGTTAGTTCCATCATTTCCAGCCGAAGCAACAAATAAGCCATCATACTGATCAATGGCATCTTTTAAAGCTTGTGAATAAGCTCGTCCACCCCAACTGGCATTTAAAATAGAAATCTTATAATAATTTGCAAAATCTATTGCCGCAATTGCCGAAGCAACATCAAGACCAAATTTTAAAGCTGCTACTCTTACTTGCCAGCATACTCCAGTAATACCAATACGATTATTTCCAACTGCACCAATCGTCCCTGCAACATGACTACCATGACCATCTAGATCCATTGAATCACTACTATTATCTGCAAAGTTCCAGCCATAAATTAATCTTCCATTCCACGTAGTCCACATATTTTCTCTTATGTCCGGATGATTTTGATCTATTCCTGTATCAATCACTCCAACACTGATACTACTATCACCAGTTGTATAATCCCATGCAAGCGGTGCATTGATTTTTTGAATTCCCCAAAGCTGATTGTATAAAGGATCATTTGAGATAATATGCATTTCTTCAATATAATCCGGTTCTGCATAAACAATATATGGACTTGATGATAATTTTGCAACTGCATTAGTAACTGCATGAGGATTTTTATCTTTTAAATAAATAAGAACTATATTAGTTCCCTCATTTAGACTTTCAGTATTCTTTGAATGGAAGATGATTTCTGCTTTTTCATAATCAATCCCATCTAAAACAAGATCAATATAATAGTCTAGTACATCTTTAGAAGTAATATTTATATTTAATGCTACAATTACTTTTCCAAGCTCATAATTATTATTCATTTTACTTCCTCCTTACCTATATACTTTATATTTTATGATACTATTTCCAATTCATTACTATATTTATTGCAGCGCTTTGTTGAAAATAAAACTGTATAGCAGGAATAAAGTGAATTTTGTTTGCTAAACTATGGTAATTAAAAAATTGACTCTTAACATGTGAAAATGTCAATTCAAAACTTAATCAAATTATCTTTATATTTTTTATAATTTCATATATTTTCTCCTGTCGTTAATTTTTTCAACTAATTATACGTACTAAAAAAAATAAATTTCAATTCAACTTACCTTTTTTAATATTGAGAACTTGTGTACTAAATAAAACAATATCCTTATTACATCTTGCCTGATTGTTTATCTATTTTTTCTTCATGTGTAACGTAATAGTACACCTTTTATAAAATCAAAAAGTACTGATTTAATCATATTTTTATTATGTTTAATATATTTTTGAAGATTATTTATTTCTATTTTTACGGAAAATCTATGACTTTTATTTATGGGCGTATAAAGATTAGATGGAAAGTGTGTCAGTTGAAATATATAATAATTATTCTCAACAAGAATAGAATTACTCCCTATCCTATAAATTTTATTTGCCTTAGATATTCATTTTGGATATTCTTGTAGATAATTCATTAATATTTGCAAATATATTATCTATCACTCTACCAAATTCTTCATCACTCTTACCTGTTGGATCATCCAAATTCCAATCTTCCTTGTATCTGCAAGGAAGAAATGGACAATTAACATTACATCCCATAGTTATAACAATATCTACTTCTGGAATATCGACTAGTAACTTAGGGTGTTGTGTTTTTTCCATATCCATATCATATCGTTTTTTTCATTATCCTAACAGCATCCTGATTTATTTGCGGTTTTACTTCTGTTCCTGCTGAATAGCTTTCAAATACATCAGAAGCAAACAATTTTGCTATTGCCTCTGCAATCTGGCTTCTACAAGAATTATGAACACATATAAATGCGACTCTTGGCATATTATTCATTTCTTTCAAATTATCCTTTCAAATTGTTTAATATTAAATAAAAACAATAATAAGCAATTTCATCTCGCTTAAATCCCCTTCACAAAAAACACCTTGTTTCAATGATTCATCCATCTATTGTTAATATGATATTCTTAACTTCTTCTATCGTTAAAACCTTTCCAAAAGATACTACTTTCTCATCAATTACAAGCGCAGGTGTAGACATAATCCCATAGCTTGCTATTTCTGTAAAATCTGTGATATGTTCTATACTCATTTCCTGTCCTAATTCATCCAAGGCTTCTTTAACATTTTTCTCTAAAGTTGCACATTTAGCACAGCCAGAACCTAAGACTTTAATTCTTGAACCCTTATCTTTCTTTTCCAATCCTCTCTTCATACTCCCATCACCACATTGAACATTACAACAATTTTTCTCTTTTTTCTTAAATAATTTCATCACTTATTTCTCCTTTTATTCATAATTAAATTTTGAGACAACATCTAATAATGGATTTTCTTATCTAGGAACTGCCATCATCCATTTATCATCTAGATATTGATTTATAACTAAAATAATTTCTTTAACAAAATCTTCTTTCCCGTCCTACCTTAATTATAACCCCAAACATGTACATCCACCAACTGAGTGAATTGAATAGTTAAAACCACTTTTTAACATTTAATTAATCTCCATCGTTATATTAAAATGTACAACATTTCTCATATTAAACATATCTTCTACATTAATAGAAATGAAAATATATTAAACATAAAACCTACAGATATAATACCTACTGTTACTATTGCCACAAATACAATCATAAGTTTTCTCTTCACTGCCTTTGATAGCATAATCATTGATGGTAAAGATAATGTTGTAACAGCCATCATAAATGATAAAACAGTTCCAAGCCCTGCCCCCTTTAACAATAGACTTTCTGCTATAGGAATTGTTCCAAATATATCAGCATACATAGGTACACCAACTACTGTTGCAAGTGGAACAGAATAAAAATTATGATCACCTAGTATATACTGTATCCAATGTTCGGGTATTACATTATGAATGACTGATCCAGTAGCAACACCTACAAATATATATATTGATACTTTCTTAACTGTTTCTATGACTTGTTCTTTTGCAAAGTTTCGTCTATCTTTGACTGTTAAGCTCACAAAACCAACATCTACATTATCTGTCTGTTTAATAAAATCAGCCACTTGGTCATCCATACCAAGTTTTTCTATCAACCTTCCCCCAACAACAGATATAATCAAACCAGCTATAACATATAACACCGCCACTTTCCATCCGAATATGCTCATTAATAATATCAGCGCTCCTAGATCAACCATAGGTGAAGAAATCAGAAACGAGAATGTTACGCCTAAGGGTAAGCCTGCACTTGTAAATCCCATGAAGATAGGAATCGATGAACAACTACAAAACGGTGTAACTGTTCCAAGTAAAGCTCCTAATATATTTGCCCAAATACCATAAAATCTTCCTAATATCTTTTTTGTTTTTTCTGGTGGAAAATAACTTTGAATATATGAAATAATATAAATCAATACTGATAATAATATAAATATCTTAATACTATCATAAATAAAAAAATGCAACATCCCACCTATTTTTTCATCTATATTTAATCCAATGCTAGTTAATATTGATCCAATCAATTCATTTAACCATCGCATCCCAAGAATCTGGTCTTGAAAAAACAGCAAAATTTGACTCATAGCGCCCTCCTTATATCGATATATTTCGATGTATAAAACAAATAAATTTCCACCTATTTAGTGGTGGTAATTTATACAACAGTTAACTTATTTACATATTTCATACTTTGAGCTGTTGTAAATATTCTATTGCAAACTGTATACCATCTTTAGATAAAGAATAATGAGACCATTTCCCATCTTTTCTAACATTTACAATTTTAGCGTCAGTTAACAGTTTCATATGGTGCGATAACGTAGATTGGCTAACATCTAATATATCTAACAATTTACATGCGCAATGTTCACCGGATTTCAAAATATCTAATACTCTTAAACGATTAGGATCGCAGAATGCTTTAAAAACCTTAGCATCTTGATTAAACTGTTTTTCCATCAAACCACCTCATATCTATCTTCTTCGATGTGATATTAACATACATATCGATATTCGTCAATATATTTGTAAAATATATCGTAATTATAGTGCTTGAAAGAAATGATATTATTCTTAGATTCATGCATATAAAAAGCAGATATCATTTAAGAAATCTGCTTCATTCTCACGAAATTCTCACAAGAAAATACATGACTTTACTTATTCTTCATATGAGGGAAATTCTTGCAGTTTATTTTGATTGAGTCGACATTCAAATTATCCTTTATTTATCGTGTTTTTTTGAATTTATGTATCGTGACGAAAGTTTGATTTTTCCATTTTCGCCACATTTTGACCACACTTTTTCACGTGTCAAATTTCAGGGTTTTCTAGAAAGCTTTTTGAATTGCTTTTCTTTGATCTTCTAAATCAGGGTGTGTATAGATTTGCATAGTCGTTGAAATTTGTGAATGACGCATCATCTTCATTGCAACAACATCACTTACACCATTTTTCGCAAGTGTTGTCGCAAACGTATGACGAAGCATATGATAATGAAAATGAAAACCTAACTCATGAGATACTTTAGATACTCTTGCATTAAATGAAGAAGGACTCATATACCAACCATCTTCTTGGCAAATGACTATTTCATGAGGATTAACTTCAAACCACTGCTTCAATACTTCTTGTAATGGTTTTGGAAAAACAATCGTTGCTTTAGAAGTTTCACTTTTTAGCTTGCCTTTTGTATAGTAGTTCTTTCTTCTTAATCCTTCGTAAACAAGTTCTCGATCAATCTTAATCGTTTCATTTACAAAGTCAAAATCATGCTTTTCTAAAGCAAATGCCTCTCCAATGCGTAATCCACAATAATGAGAAATATACATCGCAACAACATACGCTTTATTATTAAACTCAGATCCTTTACGACTATACTTACTTTTTGAAAGAACACCATTAACAAGATTTATAAATTCTTCATCTGTAATTGTTTTCTTCTTTTCCTCTTTTTCTTTACTTTCATCATTCACTGGAATAAGCTTCACATTAATTAAAGGATTATCATAAATATACTGACAACGCAAAGCATATTGAAGTGTTGCAGAAATGACTTTCTTTGCATTTACTGCAGTTGGATGTGATTTATTCTTTTCTAAATCATTAAAATAATCTTGTAATTGTTTATACTTGATAAAGCGAATCTTCATTCTACCAATGGAATTTTCAATATGATTCTTCATTGTATTTTCATAATAAATAATCGTATTGTATCCACGCACTTGTTTGCCTTCATATTCCATGTATTCATAATAAACTTCATTCAATGTTTTTTCACATTCTTTATACAACGTTCCATTCATTTTGATTTCATTACGAATATATCCTTCATGTTCTAATGCTTCTTTTTTTGTTTCAAACCCACTTTTCCAATAACGCTGTGACACACCATATAAATCTTTATAAGCAACACTTACTTCATAGACATACCCATTTTTAGCTTTCGCTTTTGATTTTTTACGAATTCCCATTGTTCCTCCTTCGTCGACTCAACATCATGGGTATTGGAGGTTATTTATCTCTTTAATTCATAGAGGTTATGAATAAATTCATCAGAAATTCTATCAAATTTTATTGTTGGATAAATAGATTGCAAATACTCTATTTCACGTTCCTTTTGTTCATACATTTCATCTTCATCACTATCATAGACTAAAGAACCTGCACGAATGAACATTAGATATTGAAAGACTTCAGCCATTGTTCCTGTTAGTTTTGAAAAATCCTTTTCCAATTGAACATAAACATCATCTTCAATATTATTTTTTAATGTATTTAATACTGCATGTTTGTTTGTAATGAATCTTGTACGTTCATCACCAAACTCTTTGTATAATTTTTGAAATGTTTCATTAAACATTTCTGGATTTTCTTGGTATTTTTTAAAATGAATTGAATTTTTAAACTTATCCACCGTATCAGGCTTTTTATTAGTATTATTCTGTTCATCACTGTTTCCTATCAAATAATCCACAGATACACCAAACAATCTACTTAGCATAATCAATTGATTAAATGACGGTTTCCTGCCTTCTCGCTCCCAAAATCCAACAGTTGCCTCACTTACATCAAGAATTATCGCAATATCTGATCTAGATACCGTATGTTCCATTCTTAAATCATTAAAAGTTTCTGAGAATTTATTAACTATTTCCATGATATTACCTCCTTGCCCACAGTATATTACATTTTGTTATTTTGTTCAATATATTTTTATAAATCATTATATTTTGTTGCGATTACATGCAAAAAACGACCAACCAAGAATGTTCTATTTCTTAATTAGTCGTTTTTACTTATTCATCATGTTGTAATTTAAATATTGTCTTTTGTGCTTCAATTTCAGTTCTTAATTCTTCATCAGTTGGTAAATATAGTTTATACTTACTTGCAAATAACTGTTCATTTCCTTTTAAAACTGAATAACGAGCAATATCTTCATCTGTTTCTGAACATAAAATAATACCAATTGTAGGATTATCTCCTTCTGTACGTTTTAATTCATCATACATTCTTACATACATATCCATTTGCCCTACATCTTGATGTGTTACTTTTTCTGTTTTCAAATCAATTAACACAAAACATTTTAAATAGTAGTTATAAAAAACCAAATCAATAAAGTAATCTTGTTTTTCTGTATGAATATGTTGTTGTCTTGCGATAAATGCATATCCTTTTCCAAGTTCCATTAAAAATTTTTGAAGATTACTAATAATACTTGATTCAAGTTGTGTTTCAGTAAATGAAGTATCACTTGATAAAGATAAGAATTCTGCAATCACAGGATTTTTAATAAACTCTAACTTATCATATTTACTATTACCTGTAAGTTGTTTCATTTCTTCAATCACTGGTTCTTTTACTTGTGATTTCAGTAAACGATAATAATATTGCGATGAAATATTACGTTGTAATGTTCTAACACTCCAAGTTTGTTCGATGGCTTCTTTTTCATACCAATCTCTTGCTTCTTTTTCATTTACTTGTAATAAAACTCTATAATGTGACCAACTCAGTAAAATACTGAATTGTCTACACACTGTGTCGACAATTTGAGGAAACATTTGATAGAACTTTAAAAAGTGATATAAATTTGAACGGTCAAATCCCTTGCCATATATCTCAGTTAGTTCCTTCGATAATTGTTTAATTATTTTTGCACCAAATTCAGCACGATCTTCACCTTTAAGTTCTTCTTCAGCAATTCTATATCCAATCAACCAATTTCGATAAACTAATGCTGTATTTACTGCTTGATAGGCTTGTTTTTGTGATAAATCAATAATATTCTTTAAATCAGAAACAATATCATCTGATTTATTAAATTCAATCAATCCTTTTTCACTTATTAAATTATCATTCATCTATTTTATGCTCCTTTCTTTTTCTACTATTTAACATTTGATTTCGTATTTAATTATACCATAATTTATAAGTCAAATTTAGTTAGAAACTGTTCTTATGAGAATTTTTTTGATTATAGAAACATTAGTTTCTTTTATTTCGTTATGTAACTATTATATATTCGTTATATCAAAAATATTATCATTTGTAAAGATAGCTGTTGACATTTTACAATTTGTTATTATCATATAGTTATAGTTACAAATTGTTATACTTGATAAACAATTTAACAATTTGTAAGAAAGGAGGACAAAATGAAAAGGAAATTAAATCGTTTAAAGAGTGTTAGACAAGGATATGGATTAAAAATTGAACAAGTATGTAGAGATACCAACATATCCTATTCTTCCATGAGACAGTATGAAGGTGGTTATCGCACACCAAGATTGGAAACAATGAAAATACTATCTGATTACTATCACAAAAGTATTAATGAATTATTTTTAGAAACAGGAGATGATTATTTTGAACGAGTTAAAAATGCTGACGCAAGATGATGTAGCAAGTTTATTAAACATTCATCGAACACAAGTATCCATGCTAAGACAAGTAGGAATTTTGAAAGCTATTAAAACAGGCAAAAACTATATGTTTTCACAAGAAACTATCAAAGACTTTCAACATGATTATGCAGGTTATGATGTAAGCAACGCTGAAAATGCTAGACAAAGTTATCTTGCGGTTAATGCAAACCATGAATAGTGATTATGAATGCAACAAACCATTTCTTATGAATTTTGTAGCTTTGATTCACGATAAAGAATTAACACCAACGAATAGAGAAGTTTTTTCTAAGATTTATTCTTTAACCAGAAACGATGAACATGTTTGTTATGCAAGTGATCGATATCTTGCTGATGATCTTCATGTATCTGCTAGTACAATTCAAAAAAGCATCAACAAACTCAAATCATTAGGATATATCAAAATCAAACACCAAAAGTCTGAAAGTGGTTATGGTGCACCTAAACGAATGATATTTATTCAAGATCACAAACTTATTTATAATGGTAATCAATGATGATAGCCATAGTCATAGATTACAATATACCTCATCAACGATTACCATATCCCCTATTATTCATTACCAAATATATATAGTAATAAACTAGAAGAATAAATATATAAAGAAATATTACCACCCGACAAGAACATGATAGTAAAGATAAAAATAAAAGCACTACATTAAATGTCTTACTGTTTTAGCAAGCAACGTATTTGATACACCAAATACACATTTAGGGAATATCCCTAAAACCCAAAGGAGATGAAATTTTGAGAAGAAGAAACAATCGAATTGTCATTCATGTCAGTGATGACGAATTAGAAACTATTAATTTTAATGCAGAAGTATTAAAGTTATCAAGAGAAAAATATATTAGAGAAACATTAAATAAAACTGATTTTATTGTTCCACCTCCTATTGATTATCGTTATTTCATCAATGAATTTAATCGTATAGGAAATAATTTAAATCAATTAGTTAAGCAAGTACATGCAACAAATAACATTCATGAAGATGATTTATTAAAAGTGATACAAGAATTTAAAACAAAGGTAAGTGAATTAAATAAGATTATTTTATATGGCAGTAACGAAAACATTAACAGTTAGAAAAAGATATGATCAGGTAATTGATTATGTTGTTGATACAAACAAAACAAATCCATTAAACAATAACATTAATTATGTTTCTAATAATGAGAAAACAAATAAACAAGAACTTGTTACTTGTATCAATTGTTTTGATGATAATCCACATCTTTCCATGATTGCAACCAAGAAAATATTTCATGATGATAAAGAGATAGTGTGTTTTCATGCAATACAGTCCTTTTTACCTAATGAATTATCTATTGAATTGTGTCATCAAATTGGAATAGAACTTGCTCAAAAAGTATGGGGAGATCGATTTGAAGTTGTTGTTGCAACACATACAGATAAACCTCATTTACACAATCACTTTGTTATTAATGCAACTTCTTTTGTAGATGGAAAACGTTATTGTAATACCAAAGCAGATATGAATCGTTTAAAAGATGCATCTGATGAACTATGTAGAAAATATCATTTATCTGTTATTGAAGAACATTCTCATTCAAAATCAATTACACATAAACAATATCATCACAATAAATCACTACGTTCAATAATTAAAAATGATATTGATATAGCCATTCAAAATAGTGTTACACTTACTGAATTCTATCGGACATTAGAAAATGAAGGATATGAAATTACGTTTAAAAATGCCGATATATCATTAAAACACATTAACGCTAAACGACCAGTTCGTTTAAAAAGTCTTGGAGATGATTATGATATTGATACAATTAAACAACGAATCATTTCACATCCCATCCAAGATTATCAACAACAAAACTATTTTGATAAGCATAAATTTGATATTCTACCATTCTGGTTACGATTTAAAAACAATGAACTTACAGGATTACAAAAATACTATCTAAGTTATTTATATAAATTCGGTGTCATACCAAAGAAACATCCAGTAAAACTCACAAAGGAAATGAAGCAAGAAGTGAAGTATCTAGACATGATTTGTGAACACACAAAGTTTATCCTATCAAACAATTTCACTACTTTAAACCAAGTACAAGATTACAAAGAAAAGCAATATTCAAAGTTAAAAGAACTAGAAAATAAGAAACGATTGATTAGAAACAAGACTAGAAGATGCAAAGATTTATCACTAAAACAACAATACCAAGAAGAAGCTAAATCACTTACACCACTTATTAAATCATTAAAACATGATATAAAAGCATGTAGCGCCATTATCAATAGAACAAGCATTCTTGTTCAACAAAAAAAACCAAGCAAAGACTACATTAGGTAATCCATGCTTGGTAGATACATATCGAACATCATCATTTATGATAGCAGTTTCACTTATTAAAACACACATATTTTAACATTACTTTTTGCCAAGTCAAAAATTTCAATGCTTCTATGTATACTCCTCAAATCAATATCTTTAAATGATTTAATTCCATTATAAAAATTCTCTAATAGAATACTTTTTCGCAAATATTGATCATATTTTTCTACAATAAAAGTAGTGTGATCTCTTAGTGTTTTTAAAGAGTTTTTAAGTTCATTCTTTCTTTTAAGGCAATTATCATTACAAAATAGCACAATCTTTTTTTCAACTTCTACAACTAATTCTTTCAATTTACGAAAAGCCTCTTGAAAAGCAATACGAAAATCCGCTTTATTTTCGATTAATATGATAAATTCCATATATAAATAGTCGATTACAGCAACCACGTCATTAAATTGATTATTATTAAATAAGTATGAGCCTGAATGTGCGTATTTATGTCGAGCATCAACCATTGAATTATACGATTGAATTTCATCACTACTCTTTGAATATATAAATTTGAAATCACTTAATAAATCTTGCTTTAATCGCTTTTCAATCTCATTATATTTCACATTTGGTGAAAATTTATCAGTATTTACTTTACTATTAATAAATTTATTCAAACAGTCGTTTTCATGTCTATCTTTTTCTATTAATTCATAATATAAACTTTTCACTAATTGTTCTGATAAAGTATATGCATCAATTAAAACAGTTCTTTCAAACATTCTACAACATGTTTCAAGTGATATAAAATCTATGCTATTTTCTTGAGCAAATAATCTATATTTTTCTCTTTTTTCAGACATGCTTTCGTTTATATTATTTAAATAATCAATTTGATTCTTTAATTGACTAAATCTCGTTTCAAAATCTAAATCATATATTTGCATTTATCTTACCATAGAATCTTTTTACAAATTTCAAAACGCAATTCAATAGCCTGAATTGTTCCTGTACTTACACTAAATGGATTGGATTCTATTCCTTCAATTGCTTTTCTAATCGTATCACTCATTACTTTTTTATACCTAAATTTTATTTTTTCTAGTTCATTAATTGAATCTAAATTTTCAATTATCAATCCTACCATGGCTTCCAATATTGAAATATTCAAATTACCTGTAAATTGAAATCCTACTTCCTCATTTCCTTCTACCCTTCTACATATTTCATTTTTTGATTCAAATATTTTATAAACCAATTCAATTGCATTTTCAAATTTTTCAAAGTAGTCCTCAGTAATTTCAGAATCTCTGTTTTCTTCACAAAATTGATTAAGTATATTTATAATTCCTGATTCCTTTAATTCAAACTCCTTATTAAAAATTTTCTTCATTACATAAACTCTTAAAAACGCTTCAACATGTATATCTTTTTTTATACTTTGTGAGGAAAATAAATCAGTGAATTTATTATTTTTATCTGCAAATTTGTATAAAGAGGACATAAATTTACCATATGCCAATGATTTTCTAATTTGCATTGGATTTAATTTTTCTGACCCTGTATTTATACGTTCAAATATCAGATATTTTGAATTGTAATTATCGGGTTCTAATTGTTTGAATTCTATTAAAGGTATTGTACTTCTTTTAATGATACGCTGATATTCAGGATCAAGATCATTAAAACTTTTACCCGCAATCTCTTTTGAAACTTTTTTTGACAATTTTGCTGGTGATAAACGTTTCCCATCTTTTTTCCCTGACCATGGATACCCTTTCACATAATTCACTAATGTGGTCAATCTCTGGTATCCATCTACTAATTCATATTCGCTATTACCTACTTCTAGCATAAATAATGGTGGTATTGGTAGACCTAATAAAATAGATTCAATTAATCTAGAACACCTTAAAGAATTCCACACAAATTCTCTTTGCATGTCTGGCTTTTTTATTTCATGATTTTCATACATATCAATTAATTCTCCAAATGACCGATTACTAACCCAATGTTTAATATTATATTTGTTTAGTGATTGATTTTGCTTTTCATCATCAAATATTTGTGTGATTTGTTCTAATATTTCATCATCAATTTTTTCATATTTTTTATATAATTTTTCTAGTAATTCATCCTCGCTTCTTGCTTCTATTTCTATGGTATTCACAATTTTTTCCGATTCAATTTTTAAAATCCTATTTCCTAAAGATTCAATATATACCTTCATATTTTCCCCTCTTTCCTACATTTTTCTACTAAAATATCATCTATATTATACTTTTTTTCATCTTCAGCAACCATATACTGATTTACATTACTTTCCATCGAATATTTAAACGTTTTTTTCAATCTCTCATAGATTAAGCCACCTAAATCCTCTATTACTTTTTGCATAAAACTTGGCTCATTAAACATCTTTACAAAGAATTGATCATTCTGTTCATAACGTGCTGCTGCTTTTTCTGGAAAATCTCTTTCAAAAAGCAACATAAATGTTTTCTTATCATTATTTGCAGCATAACTTTGCCATTGTTCTTCTGAAGCGTAATCATTTTCTATTTGCATTAATACCTTATCCATTTCAGTAAACTGAGTACCAAAAATTGTATTGATTTTATCTATTAATACCGTTAATGGATCTTTTTTAATTTCTTTTCTACCAGCTTCTCCTTTGATTGGTGTAAAACCTTCAGCACTACCTTCTAAGTTTATACTACCCTCAAAATCTTTTTCTAACTTATAATATTCTAGAAGAATTTTATCGTCTAAATCAACTGGCTCTACTCCATTCTTAGGTAATTGTGTTAATAAGAATTTTGCATAAATTGAAAACTTATGAATATCTTTATCGAACATACGAGTTACTTGGGTTACAAAAGCATTAATTCTGTTAAATCTTGCTAAAGTAGATTTAAATAAATCTCTTTTTTCTTGATTTAAATCATTATATCTTTGCAATGCAGGTGTAATCTTACTTTGTAATCTTCCCATGTCATTACTCTTTTGATTATTTGAATAAAATATTTCTGCAAATTGTTCAACTTCTACTTCTCTATATACTTGATATTGATCAAGTGTATTTTTTATATCATAAATGACATTTGGATCAGTTTCCTCAGTTAAAACAGTTTCTTCATAATATGGTTCAAATGATTTTTTAATATCTTCTGCACTGTTTACAAAATCCAATACAAAAGTATCTTGTTTACCTCTAGCAGTTCTATTTAATCTAGATAATGTTTGAACGGCTTTAACACCTGATAATTTCTTATCAACAAACATTGTATGTAATAAAGGTTCATCAAACCCAGTTTGATATTTTTCTGCAACAATTAACATGCCATATTCATCTGTATGGAAAGTAGCAGGTAACGTTTTTTCCTTAATTGTTTCACCATTTTTATTTTTGTTTATTGATTCCTCAGTATATGATGTACCTTCGTCCATCACTTCTCCAGAGAATGCAACCAATACTTCTAAATCATCAAAACCTTTTTCTTTAATTTGACGTTTAAATTCATTTACATAACGAACTGCGTGTAATCTTGATGGAGTAACAACCATCGCCTTTGCTTTACCACCAATTTTATGCATAGTCACATTACGGAAATGCTCTAACATAATACTCGTTTTCTGTGAAATATTGTGTGGATGTAATGTTTCATATTTTTTGATTGCTTTAACTCCAGAAGTAGTTTCCAATTCTGGATCATCAGAAATGTTTTTAATAATTTTATAATACATGTTGTACGTCATATAATTTTTAAGAACATCAAGAATGAATCCTTCTTCTATTGCCTGTTTCATTGAATAAATATGAAATGGGTGATATTCACCATTTTCATCCTTAGAACCAAATAAATTCAATGTTCTTCCTTTAGGGGTTGCAGTAAACGCAAAGAATGACAAATTATCTTGTTTACCTTGTGCAGCCAATTCATCTAACAATTTATCTTCATCATCTTTACGTGTTATTTCGTCTTCGTATTCCAATTTAGCATATTCTTCTAATACCTTTTCAGTGTCAGCTAATGCTCGTTTTAATTTTTTAGCAGAATCACCACTTTGTGATGAGTGAGCTTCATCAATGATAACTGCAAAACGTTTATTACCAGAATAAACTTGATTATAAATAACCGGAAATTTTTGAAGTGTTGTGATAATAATTCCTGCACCATCTTCAATAGCTTCTTTCAGTTGCTGTGCATTTTTATCAACTTTAACCACTACACCTTGAACATGATCAAATTGATAAACAGTATTTTGCAATTGACTATCTAATACTTTTCTATCAGTAACAATAATTACTGATTGAAATATCTTTTCATCATCATAATTATGTAATCCAGATAGTCTATGTGCCAACCATGCAATTGAATTGGATTTTCCACTTCCTGCACTATGTTGAATCAAATAATTATTACCTGCACCATTTTTCTTTACATCATCTAACAATTCTGTAACAACATCTAATTGGTGATATCGTGGAAATATCATTCTTTCAGATTTTATATTTCCTTGTTCATCAAATTCTTGTTGAAGATGCATATACTTATGTAAGATTTCAAGTAAACGATCTTTGCATAATACTCTTTCCCATAAATATGATGTATCATATCCATCTTCATTAATTGGATTCCCTTTTCCACCAACTCTACCTGCTCCATTACTTCCTTGATTGAATGGCAAGAAATAAGTCTTAGCACCTTCAAGCCTAGTAGTCATATAAACATTTGTTAAATCAACAGCAAAGTGAACTAACACACGATTCTTAAATTCAAAAATAGTATCTTTACTTGCTCTATCAAATTTATACTGAGCAATCGCATTTGTAATACTTTGTCCTGTAAATTGACACTTTAATTCCATTGAAACAACTGGAATACCATTTATAAACAATGCAATATCAATACTATTTTCATTCAATACCGAATAATGTAATTGTCTTGTACAATGTAAGATATTTGCCTCATATTGATTCAAACTCGTTTCATTAATACTTGTTTCAGGTTTCCAGAAAACAGTTCTAAAAGTTATACCTCTATCTTTAAAACCATAACGCAATACTTTTAATAAGCCATTCATTTTTACTTCACGATCAAATCTGGAAACAATTTGCTTTTCAGCATCATTACCATAGATAGTTTTATACTTTTCCCAGTTTCTTTCTTGACTTGTTTTAATAAATTCAATAAAAGTATCACAATCCAAGCCTAGTTTCCTATCAAACTTCTTAGGGTTGCCTTTTTTATACCCACCTTTTCTTATAAGATATTCCTCTATATCTTTTTCAAATTGTATTTCTTTTACATCAAAACTTTGCATAATTATAACTCCCTATCCCTGAAGCATATTCATTGCAGCAGCACCAATTAAACCCACAATTTCCCCATAAAACCATCCATGTTTTTCTAGATGTCTAGAAGCCTTAGAAAATAAGCCTTTATTTTTGGGAATATGTCGAGATTCTTGCATATTTTCAATTAATTCTTTTACTTCAACCAAAATTTCCAGAAGTTCTTCAGAATCATCGCCACCCTTTTCTTCTATTTCTTTTTCGATTCTTTTCACAGAATTATCAATTGAAAGTACCGAATTTATTACATCACCTAGTACAAGGTTACTACCATTTGCTACAATATTGCCAATATTTATTGACGTTTTCATTTTTTCATCTTCCCTTTCCATCGCCTTCTCTTTATCTTCAAAGTATGTAATACCTTGTGGAGTTAAATTTAGTTCCCACATTGCATTAATCCAAATACTATATCGCGAAATCATACCATACAATTTCAACTTTTCAAACTCAAGATTTAAAGATGGATAATAAGCTGCTGGTATAACACCGTAATTCCCACTAACATTGCGTTCTTCATTGTTATCATAAACAGATAAAATATATTTTAAAATCTCTGCTGAGGCCTTATCTAATATTCGTATATCACCTATAATTGGTTGTCCATTTACAATAGTACTAGCCACTTGGTGATTCATTTCTTTCTCAGCTAACCTCTTTTGTTCTCGTAACTGTTTATCTGCTAATCTTTTTGCTTCCTTTTGTTGTCTTTCAATTGCTTTTTCTATCGCACTTTTTGCCACTTAAATTTCCTTCTTTCCCGTAACACATTCATAAATTAATGATTTTTTGTATGTCTTTAATTGTTCAATCTTTTTATTTTTCCCTTTAATTATTAATTCGATTTTCCCACACTTATTATCTAAATAATTTGCTATTTCTTGTTGTTCTTTTATTGTCGGTATACATATTGAAACTTCTTTTAAAATCTTTTGTGTAATACTAAATAACTTTATACCACTTGATCTACATCTGATTTGGCTTCTCCAACAGTCTGTTTGAAACAAATAAGCAAAATATTTATTATCTGATAATTCAGATTTAAAAATTATAGAGTGATAACCTGCTAATAATAAATCGTTTTGATTGTTATAAACAGCGTTACCACATCCATCTAAATCTTCTGAGGTATCTGCAAAAATAAATTCTCCTTTCTTTACAATACAGTTTGGATAATTATCTTTAAATGCATTATCAACATATCTTATTAAATCATATGAAACAGATAACCCTGTATTTTCTTTTGAATGCACTTGACCATAACTAATGACAGGTACCCCTTCTTCTTTTAAATCTTCTTTTGTAATAGGTAAACCCTTTCCAAATTTAAAAATATATTTTAATTTGCTGATTCCCCAACATCTAGGTATTTCTCTAATCCATTCTATATCACTCTTTTTCATTTCTATATTAGTATCTAATCCTCTTGTAACTATTTCAGTGATAATAGACTGTTTATATTTTTTCAACTTTTCGATTTCCACTTGTTCTTTAGCAATCATCTTATCAATCTTCTCACATTTATTATCAAGATAGTTTGCTATTCTTTCTTGTTCAAATAATGATGGAACAATTGTGTGTATCGATGCCATTTCGTTATTCATTATTTTATAGCCATTCGTATCTGCTCTTTTGTGATAATAAGCAATATATTCTAAAGCATACTTTTGATATCTCAAATCATTTTGATTATTTAGTAACTGTAGTGTTCCACACACATTTGTACAATTATGTTTTCCTGTTCTTAAAAAAACTGTTCCAGCATTAGCTCCATCTGTAGTCCAAGTTAATTGATCTATATCAAAGTCAAAAGTATCGATATAACCCAAGCAACCATTATTTTTTGTTTGAGAAGAATATACTGGATAAGTTCCACTTTCATTTAATTCTGTTTGTGCAATTACTCTTCCTCTTCCTATTCGAAACAAATAATTAACTTTACACAATTTCCAATCCTTTGGTATCTCTCCGATCCATTCAATACCACTATCTTTCATTTCTCTCATAAATCAAAAATCTCCTTTAAACTTCCATCTAATTCTTTTTCAAGTTCTAAGATTTCTTTCATAATTTCTTTTGAAGATCTAGGTGGTACATACTTATAGAAATATTTAGTGAATGGAATTTCAAATCCAACTTTTGATTTCTTTTCATCAATCCAAGCATCAGGAATAAATGGTAATACTTCTCTATTGAAATATTCTTGAATATCTTCTTTTAATGGTACATTTTCAGTATCTCTTAATGATGAATCGGGTTGTGGTTTTCCTTTCTTTAAGATAAGATTACCTTCTTCATCTTTTAATGGTCTTTCAACTGTTATTTTTGTATAACCAAATTCTTCGTTATCAAAAATTTTACTAATTTCCGTTTCTTTAAAATCACCATAAATTTGTGTTATTTCATCGATAAAGTGTTCAGGAATATCGTTACGTTTATTACCTAATGATTTTCTTCTCTTTTCATATAATCCGTTTGCGTTAATTAATTGCACTTTACCTTCTCGAATTGTATCTTGTTTTTTATTTGATAACACCCAAATATAAGTCGCAATACCAGTGTTATAGAAAATATCATTTGGTAAAGCAACAATAGCTTCTAATAAATCATTTTCTAAAATGTATCTTCTTATTTCAGATGGCCCACTTCCTGCATCTCCTGTAAATAATGGTGATCCATTATGAATAATTGCTATTCTACTTCCTCCTTGACTTGGTTCTTTCATTTTTGAAATAGCAGTTAAAAGGAATAACATTTGACCATCACCAGCCGCAGGTAATCCGGGTCCAAATCTACCTGCAAAACCTTTTTTAGCTTCTTTTAAAACTGCTTCTTTCTCATTTTTCCATTCTCTACCAAATGGAGGATTTGAAATAATATAGTCAAAAGTATGTCCCACAAATTGATCATCAGATAAAGTATTACCTTTTTTAATAAAATCTGCATCATTTTCTTTGATCAACATATCTGCTTTACAAATTGCGAAAGTTTGATCGTTGATTTCTTGTCCAAACGGAATTAACTTACTTGTGTTATTTAATTCATGTAAATATTCTTCCGCAACACTCAACATACCACCTGTTCCACATGCAGGATCATAAATTGTTTTTGCTACATTAGGATCAGCAAGTTGTTGATTTTCATTATTAAATAAAATATTTACCATAAGTCTAATAACTTCTCTAGGTGTATAGTGTTGCCCTGCATCTTCATTATGGGCTTCTGAGAATCTTCTAATAATTTCTTCAAATATGTATCCCATTTCTAAATTCGAAATAACCTCAGGATGCAGATTTGCTCTAGGTGTAGTAAATTCTTTAATTACTAAATATAATATTCCATTCTCGGCCATTTTTGTAATATGGTTATCAAATCTAAAGTTATCGTAAATGTCCAATACATTTTGTGAAAATCCATTCACAAAATCTCTAAAGTTAATTTCGATATTATCTGGATCATCAAGTAATTTTTCAAAAGTGTATTTACTTGTATTGTAAAATTGATGTTTAGAAGTTTGACGCAATAACACATCTTTCATAGGAACATTTTTTACTGTTTCATACTTTTCAACTACTTTTTCTTTTGTATCTGCTAATATACAATCAAATCTTCTTAACACAGTTAATGGAAGAATGATTTCTCCATATTCATGTGGTTTATAGACTCCTGTTAATTTATCAGCTATAGCCCAGATTAATGCTGCTTTTTCACTTATGTTAGCACTTAAACTCATTTGTATTCCCTCCATTTGTAAAAGTCATTTTTTCTCCATTTGGCAAAGTAAAAGTCTGTTCATATGTCATCCCTAATACATTAGCGATCGATATGAATTCTTCATCAGAGATAGAATCTCTT
>OBVO01000263.1_pt1 | contig 35302 bp, 30 predicted proteins | sample 1495151 | NCBI WGS metagenome assembly OBVO01 (sample SAMEA2580019, study PRJEB22360) | human gut metagenome | reverse complement strand
ATGCCTGCCATTATACAAATATGTGCTGTTGTCATGTTTCTCTCCCTTCCATGTATGTTTTCACATATTTATAGATTTTATTATATTAACTTAAGAAAGTAAAGAGGATTTTTAATTTTTTTATATAAAAATGTATTTTCTATGCAGAAACAAAATAATATATATCATGGCATCAAAAAATCGCTGTATCCTGACAAATACGGGGATGCAGCGATTTCCAATCATTATATTTTTGCAGAATATCACGATGCCAGAGTTGTTTCCTTTTTCTGATGGATTTTATGAACCTTTATCAGATACAAAATAATAAAAGCAACACCTGACACAATCCATGATGCAATATAAATCCATACAATGCATTCCATTGTATCAAACCTTGGCAAAACAAACCAAATACCAGCTACTCGAAACAAGCAGATCGTAATCATGGTAGTTATCATTGGTACCAGTGTTTCACCAAGACCGCAGCAGGCTCCCGAAAGTGCTTCTGCAACAGCATAAAACGCAAAAAATGGTGCCATCATCTGCATGTATTTTATAACAAGAGGTATCAATGTCGGAACATCTTTCTGATCGATAAAAAGCGGTCCGATCAGACCAGCGCCAAAATAAAGGACAATACTGATAATTCCTACTGCGACCACAGATAGACCAGTACCAACGAAAGCACCTTTCTTTACTCTCTCCGACTTACCGGCACCAAGATTCTGTGCGGTATATGTAGTCAGTACCGGTCCCATGGAATCCGCGACTAGCCAGATCAGCAGATCAAGTTTATCACAGATTCCCCATGCCGCAATACTGTCAGTTCCCATCGTATTAACACTTGCCTGAACAATAGAATTGGCGATTGGGAACAGCATTGATTGAAGAGCTAATGGAAAACCTTTTTTTATCATCATTCCCATATGCTCTTTACATATTCCCATAGTCCTGATGCCTATATTTTCTTCCAGAAAATCAGATTTCATAAGGAGATATGCGGTAAATACCACGCTCACAATTTGTGAAAGTACCGTGGCCGCAGCAGCTCCTCCAACGCCGGCATGAAAAACTCCTACCAATATAAGATCTGCGACGATATTGACCACACTGCATACAAGCAAAACATATAAAGGATTTTTGGAATCCCCGAATGCACGCAGAACACCGGCCATCATATTATAGAGGATCATCGCCCAAATACCGCCCATATAAATACGGCAGTAGATCAATGCCTCTGCATGAATTTCTTTCGGAACAGACATGATTTTGAGAAGCCATGGGGAAAAAATAATACCCACTACTGCACAGATAATTCCAAGAATACCGGCAAGCAAAAGTGCTGTACGCACTGCACAATGTAACCCTTTTTTGTCTTTTGCTCCGAAATATCCGGAAATCATAATAGTTGCACCGGTTGCCAATCCATTCATAAAGTTAATCGGAAACTTGAAAAGTGTATGTACAGAATCAATGGATGCAAGTCCAACTTTTCCTGTAAACTGTCCAACAATAATCGCATCAACGGTTGTATACAACTGCTGGATCAGGCTTCCGGCAATCAGCGGAAGCACAAAAAGCAATAATGCTTTCCCTATATTTCCAGAGGTCAAGCTGTTTTTTTTCATTTTTCACTACCCTTTTGAAACAAATGGCAGGCAACGCTGTGTCCATTTTCGACTTCTGTAAGCTTCGGGTTCTTTATTTTGCAGATATCCATACAATGATCACATCTTCCCTGGAACGGACACCCCTTTGGAAGATCCAGCGGGCTTGGAGCCTCGCTTTCAATACTTTCGATTGGTTTTGAAAAATCCATATTAATGTCAAATACGGCTCCCATCAACGCTTTTGTATATGGATGCATGGCTTTTGTTCCAAGTTCTTTTCCCGGAAGAACTTCCACCAGATTCCCAAGATACATAACCGCTACCTGATGTGCCACCAGCTGAACCAGTGCTATATCATGACAGATAAAACCAATCGTAATATTCTTCTCTTTCTGAAGTTTTATGATCAATTCTATTACTGTTTTCTGAACAGAAACATCCAGAGCAGAAGTTGCTTCATCAAGAACAACGATTTCAGGTTCCAATGCAAGTGCTCTTGCAATAGCAACTCTCTGGCGCTGTCCACCACTCATATTATGAGGATAACGGTCTGCAAAATCGCCGGGTAATTCTACCATCTCAAGAAGCTTTCTGCAGACGGAATCTTTCTCGGACTTCCTGATCTTTTTAAAGTTCATCAAAGGTTCGCATACAATATCGCGAATTTTCATTTTTGGATTAAAAGATAAGGTCGGATCCTGAAATACCATCTGAATGTTCTGGCGATTTTTTCTCAGTTCTTCACCTTTTAATTTCGTGATGTCAGTGCCACGATACAGGATTTCTCCCTCTGAAGGAGTATCAAGAGAAACCAGAAATCTCATAAATGTACTCTTTCCACATCCGGATTCGCCTACCAGTCCCAATGTCTCACCCTTGTACATTTTTAAGCTGATATCGTTGTTTGCCAGAAGTGTTCGCCCATGTGATGCTGCAAATCTTCTGGTCACATGTTTTGCTTCCAGTATCACTTCTCTGTTTTCAGACATATCGTTCACCTCCCAGAGACGGAACCGCTTCCAGAAGTTTTCTGGTATATTCATTGTTTGATTCCTTCAGAATATACTCTCTTGAGCCCTGATCTTCCATTTTTCCGTTTTTCATTACAATAATATAATCTGACATATAGGCCGCCACTCCCAGATTATGTGTCACCACAATAATACTCGTATGATAATCATCTCTAAGCTGCATCATCTGTCGAACAATCTGAGCCTGCGTTGTCACATCCAGTGCAGAAGTTGGTTCATCTGCCAGAAGAAGTTTCGGCTGATAAGTCATTCCCATAGCAATACCAACTCTTTGTCTCATACCGCCAGATAACTGAAAAGGATAAGATTCCATAATATTATCTGCGGAAGGGAGCCTCATTTTTTCCAGCATTGCGATTCCCTTATTCCATGCTTCTTTTTTGGAGATTTTTTCATGGGTAAGTATATATTCAGTAAAAACACTTCCGATTTTTTTTGTCGGATTCATCATCGCACCACTATCCTGAAAAATCATGGAAATATCGGAACCTCTAAGCTTTCTCCATTGCTCCGGTGTGTAAGATAAAAGGTCTTCTCCCTCAAATAAGATACTTCCTTCGGTAACTTTACCACCACCTGCAAGAAGTCCCAGAATCGCGCGAATAACCGTAGTTTTTCCACTTCCTGATTCTCCTACCAGGGAGATGACCTGTCCCTCTTTCATATCCAGATTAAAATTCTGGACAGTTGGGACATCTTTGTAGGAGATTGTCACATTATTCAATTTCAGCATGTTTATTCCTCCTACTCATTTCTTGGATCAAGGATATCACGAATAGAATCCCCAAGCATATTGAATACAACAACTACAACAAAAATAGCAAGACCAGGAAAGATCATCAGCCACGGAGCTGACTGCATACACGCTCTTCCTTCATTCAGCATATATCCCCATTCTGGTGCCGGGGGCTTTGCGCCAAAGCCCAGGAAGGACATTGCTGCTAATTCCAGCATCATGGAACCAATATCTGTTGCTGCAGTAATGATCAGTGTTGGAAGTGCATTCGGAAGCATATATCGAAACAACATATATGGTGTTTTTGAGCCAGTAACGATCGCTGCTGATACATAATCCCTGTCACGGATCTTCATAACCAGACTTCGTGCCAAACGTGCATATTTCGTCCAGCTTACTACAACAATAGCAATAATCGCATTTTTGATACTTGCACCCATGATACCTGCAACGGCAAGTGCCAGTACTAATCCGGGGAAAGCAAGCATCATATCTGCAATTCGCATAATAACAGCATCGATCACCCCTCCGAAATATCCTGCAAGAACTCCGGTAACAGTACCCACCAGAAAGATCAGGGCAACAACACCAAAGGTTGCGGACAACGAAGCACGTGCTCCATAAATAACTCTTGAAAAAATATCCCGTCCCATTTTGTCTGTTCCAAAAATATGTTCTTTACATGGTGGCAGCAATGCATCTACCAGAGAACCTTTTAACGGATCAACACCTCTGGTAACCACCGGTGCAAACACAGCTGCAAGAATAATACAGACTGCCAGAATAGAAAACACGACAAAAGTTTTATTTGCTAAAAATCTGTTTTTCTTTTTCACGATTCTACTCCTTTAACCGCATACGTGGATCAATATAAACATAAGATGCATCAACGATCAGATTAATTACCATATAAATCAGAGCAAGCCACAATACATATCCCTGGATCAGATTATAATCGCTGGATGTAATCGCGGAAACTGCAAGGTTTCCAAGACCTGGGTAAGAAAAAATCACCTCTACAACACTGGTTCCTCCAAGAAGTGAGCCTATGGAGAGACCGAACATTGTGATCAATGGCAATAATGAGTTCGGAAAAACATTACCCCAGATAATCTTTGATCTTTTTACTCCTCTTGCCTGTGCGCCGATTACATAGTCCTGATTCAGTTCATCCAGCACTGCTGTTCTAACCTGTCTTGTATATTTGGAAGACATGGCAATAGCCAGGGTCAATGCGGGAAGAAACAGACTCTTAAAGTCTCCCGCAGAACTGATAACCGGAAATACATTGACATAAACGCAGAATACAAGCATTAGTAAAAGTCCAACCCAGAAATTAGGCATAGCACATCCGAGGAATGTAATTCCCCGGACGAGATAATCTATCCATTTATCCTTATATATGGCAGATAGCATACCTAAAGGTACCGAAATGACCAGCATAAGGAGCATGGACATTAATGTAAGTTTCAGAGTTGGCCATAATCTGGCTACAAGAAGTTCAGTAACCGGTTTATTCAAACTGTATGACTTGCCGAAATCACCCTTCAGACAGTTTTTAAGCCATCTTGTATACTGTACCAGAAACGGATCGTTCAGACCAAGTTCTTCTCTTGTTTCCTGAACCATCTCTTCTGTGGGCATTACGCCAGTTGCCGTGTACATATTTCGCACGGGATCACCTGGAGACATAAAAGTCAGTGCAAATGTAATAAAGCTGATACCGATCAGTACGATTACAATCTGTAAAAGTCGCTTAATTATTTGCTTTTTACTCAAAAAAGACACCTCTTCTTATTTTCGTTTTCTTATTCAGCAGGAGTAATTTCTGTTGAGAGCCAGTAGTAATCAGCTGTATGGATATGAGCAGATCCAACGTTCTTATTGTAGATCATGGATGAGTTATAATATCCGTCGATCAGAACTGCTGCATCATCTACCAGAATCTGCTGCATCTGGAAGATCAGATCTTTTCTCTTTTCAGGGTCCATCTCACCTTTTAATTCTTCATACAGCTTATCATAGTCTGGATTAGAATATGCACAGTAGCTGGTATCCGTTGCCCAGTTAGCCATATATGCCAGAGGATCTCCCGTACCAACGGTAATCCAGTTATTATTATTAAAATCATAATCCAGTGCTGCAAGTTTACTCCACTGATCATCAGAGCTTCCATATTCCGGAGTAACACCAATACCAATTTCTGCAAGATACTGCGCATGTGCATCTGCAAAATCATTCAGAAGACGATTCTCATAAGAGATGTATCTGAGATTGATATTCTGACCATCGAGTTCACGGATTCCATCTCCGTCAGTATCAACAATTCCTGCATCATCCAGAATCTGCTTTGCTTTTTCCGGATCATAGGTATATGGATTTTCCAGTTTATCATAATCGTAATTCAGAGTAGATGGCAGTACGGAAAATCCTGGTGTATAAAGTCCACCGATTGTTTTGGAGTTGCAGATCGTATCATTGTCGATTGCCATCAGAATCGCCTGACGAAGTGTTTTGTTTCCGAGAACACCATCAAAATTCATCCATGCAAATCCACAACGTACACCGGATGCGATATCAACTGTATAATCATCGCTGTCCTGGAAATTCTTAATGTCTGCAACATTTGTAATATTCTCAACCAGGTCTACCTGTCCACTCTGAAGTGCCATTGTTTTTGCAGAGTTATCGCCCATAAACATCAGATTAACTTTATCATATGGAACATCTTCACGATAATATTCATTTGCAGATAATGTATAACCAACACCCACACCATTAAACTCATCAATTTTATATGGGCCTGTTCCAATGATTCCATTGTCATAGTTTTCAATATGCTCTACATCTGTGATTCCCATAGTTGGATGACAAAGCTGTCCTACAAGGTTGGCATATGGTTTACTTGTTTTGATAGTGACAGTATTTGCATCATCATCCACAGTAACTTCTGCTTCAAATTCCAGATATTTTTCAGGTTTTGCAGATCCGGATGGTCCTACCTCTTTCATATGATCAAAATATTCTTTTACCTTTGTCGGAGTCAGATCGCATCCGTCAGAGAATTTAATACCATCTTTCAGCTTGATCGTCCATTCTGTATGTTCATCATTTACTTCATAACTCTCAGCAAGCCACGGTACAACCTCCATGTTATCATCAAATTTGAATAATGCTTCTGCAATACCATATCTCATGGCATTCCATCCGCTATTCTCATCATTTGCGCTATTTACACATCCGTCCGTGTACATCTGACATCCGAAATTTAAAGTCTTTTCATCGCCTTTTGCCTGTACGGAAACACCCATTGATAACATTGCTGCTGTCGCCGCTGCCAACACAATTAATTTTCTTTTTTTCATTTTCTTTTTCCTTTCTTCTCTTTATCTCATACACAACTTGTTTCCATAATTTTCTCCAAAAAAAAGACAGATGCTCTGCATCCGTCACGAAATCTTATCATTAAAGAATTTATCCAAAGTAACACTTGAAGTTGTAACTCTTAATCAGGATTTCTCGTCGTCCGCAAGAATCTCTCGTAGAAATAAGCAGGTCTCCTGACTTAAGCTCACACATTTTCATCGCCTTCCCAAAAGAATATCCTTCAGTGGCATTGAGCTGAAAACCAACTATCACAGTGACGGGATCGTACCGGATTCACACCGATTTCCCTTTTAATCAAACCAGCAGTTTACCTGCTGGTTTGAACTTATCTCTAAAATTATGAAATGGCTGTATGATTCGTAAAAATAATAACATGTTGTTACAAATATGTCAATTGCTTTAGCAATATATTTTTATTTTTCCGTAAAATTTCGGAATTCCTCAAAATCGGTTTCTGGTGTATAGGATTTCATAACTTTCATCATATCTTCCACACTGTATGTATTATCATACATTCCCACAGATAATGCATACTGTTTGTTGAATGACTCCTCAGAGTCTGCAACCCAGAATGACTGATTTAACTGGAAAGCATTTCCATCATCGCGATAATCTTCCGAAAAACCTGCTAGGGCATTTTCCATAGAAACGAAGGACGGTGCAACGATCGCGCTATATTTTCCTACAAGATAATTAAGCCTTTCCGTTCCGGCGTACCCTCTTGTATTAAACAGCTCATACGTATCTTCCGTAAAACAGTCAATTACCCCCAATAATACATCCGTATCATTCTCTTCTTCATAATCATCGATCACATTAATAAAACCATTCGCTCCCAGTACACTTAGAACAACATTATATTCTCCAGTGTTTATCAGATCTGCCAGTTTTTTATCAAGTTTGTCTCTTGACGGATAGCCTGGCGCTAATGTGATCTTTATATCACTGCCAGTTTCAATCTGTTCAATATCCTTTGCATCTGCCAGCTGCTCTACCGGTTTATCGTATGATAACCCGTAAATTTCCTGAAGTCTGTTCAGCATACTAATGGTTCTCAGACGATGCATTTCATTACCTGTTCCAGTTCCTCCGCACGCTATTATGTAATGATTTTGCTTATTCTGGTCATCGGATGCAAAATACTCTGTCATCTTGGCAGCTGCTTCCATTTCTGTTTCGACTGACGGTCCTATTGTTCCAAGAAAATAAGGATTGTCTTTTACTTTCTCATACATTTCATCACTGATCGTCCCTGAACCACGTACATAATACATACCATATTCTTTGCATACAGGCAGAACTTCTTCAAGATCCGAAGAAAGGAACGAGATGATTCCCTTTACATTTCTTTTATGAAGCTCATTTATAAAATCAATTTCTTCTTCAGCAGTATTTATACTGGAAGAATACAAAAATTCCACTTCAAAAGACACACCTGCATAATTTTCAAAATAATTCCTAAATGCTCTTACTTCAGCATCATCCAGATCATAGACGGACACTCCTATTACAGTTTTCTTATTCTCACCTGTTACATCACTCTGCACTTCCTCTGCCCAGACCGGACTGCTGGTGCACATAAATAACATGAGTACCGTTAATATACAACTTATTATCTTTTTCATTCCTTTTAACCTTTCTATCGTATTTGTGTAAAACCCGAACTTTTTTCTCACATCCTTTCCCGAAATAAAAAAGATCTTTCTTAAGATGCATTTTAGGTATAAAAATAAAGCCTTTCTTATACACCGTAAGAAATAACCTTTTTCAATGCAAGCAGGTATCCTGACTTAAGTTCATCGCATTTTATCGTCTTCCCGCCATTTCGGCAGTGACATATATGATAATAGCTCCCTTTTACAGTGGCGGGACCGTACCGGATTCACACCGGTTTCCCTTTTCATCCACATCTGTGGAACATGCATTGTTTCTGTAATATATTTTGTATATTATATTATTTACCATGTTAAATGTCAAGAAAATCATCTGGTTTGTTGTAGCAAACTTTAAACAGGTTACTGTTCATAAAGCGAACAGTAACCTGAACATTACAAAAGCTTATCTTTTCGCCAGCTCTCTGGTGATTTCTTCCCAGCTGACTCCTTTTTCCACCATAAGTACCATCATATGATAAAGAAAATCTGAAATTTCGTATTTAATCTCTTCTTTATCTGGATTTTTGGCTGCAATGACGATCTCTGTGCATTCTTCACCGACTTTTTTCAAAATCTTGTCAATTCCCTTATCAAAAAGATAATTGGTATAGGAACCTTCCTTTGGATGTTCTTTTCGGTCAGTGATCACATCATACACATTCTGGAACACGTGAAGTGGGTTGGTATCATCGTACTCTTTTTTCAGCAGCGGTTTGAAGAAACAGGTACGGTTTCCTGTATGGCAGGCTGCGCCAATCTGCTCCACTTTGGCAAGGATCGTATCATTATCACAGTCAATAGTAAGAGACTTTACATACTGTACGTGTCCGGATGTCAGACCTTTGGTCCAGAGCTCATTCCGGCTGCGACTCCAGTATGTCATTTTTCCAAGCTTCAATGTTGTGTTAAAAGCAAACTCATTCATATAGGCCAGCATCAGTACTTCATCCGTCCGGTAATCCTGGACAATAACCGGAACCATTCCGTCACTGTTTAATTTAAAGTCCGACCATGCAATATTACTTTTATATGTGTTTACCGGAATTCCGGCTTCTTCGCAGGTTTCCTTAAATGTATGCAGATCATTTTCAAGACTGCTTACATAAGCACCGCAAAGTCCGGACACAGCTGGTTCTCCTAAAAGCTCCAGAACGTTCTCAGATCTGTTTTCATCGGTATGAAGAACAATGGAAATCTGAGAAATCTCTGCAATTTCATTTTCGACAGTGTCCAAAGCCAGAACAGTGTCTGCATATGTTTCGATCAGATCCTGATTTTCTGTGAATTCTCTCAGATCAGAGATGCTGATCATCATACGCTCTTTTCCAAAGCGCCGGGATACTTCTTCCAGAAGCTTGATATTATTCTCTTTCGAAAAATTCAGTACAACTTTGGCACATCCCGCATAGATCAGCTTTTTTACATCTTCCATACGTTTGATATTTCCCGCTGCGATCACCGGGATCTCAGATACCTGACAGATATCACGGATTTTTCCGATCGCACGGTCATGCTCTGCATCTGCGGAAGAAAAGTCAAATACCAGAAGCTCATCTGCCCCATTGTCACCGTAAAATTTTGCAAGTGTTTCTACATTTCCGTCTCCGAAAAGATTTCTCTGTCCAAATCCGGTTACCGCCTTTTCTGAATGAAGATAAAGGCATGGGATCAACTGTTTGTTCATAAGTGGTCTCCTTCTGTATCAGAGGCTTCCCTTGGTAGAAAGCACGTCTGTGATCCGGGAATCGTACTGTGTTGCTGCATCAAGGGCTTTCGCAAAGCTTTTAAACATGGCCTCTGCCACATGATGGCTGTTTCCTCCGGAAAGAACCTTGATGTGAAGATTCATTGCTACGGAATAGGATACTGCATAAAAGAATTCCTTTACCATCTCTGTAGCCATATCTCCTATTTTTTCCGTAGAAAACGCTGCATCCCATCCAAGATAAGGTCTTCCGGAAAGATCTACTGCGCAGAGCACAAGCACTTCATCCATAGGAAGGATACAGCTGCCGTAACGTTTGATTCCTTTTTTGTCGCCAACTGCCTCACGGATAGCGTTTCCAAGGACGATCCCTGTATCTTCAATGGTGTGATGATCATCTACATTCAGATCACCGTGGACTCTCAGCGTAAGATCATACAGTCCATGGCGCGTAAAACCGTCCAGCATATGGTCAAAAAAGCCAATGCCTGTATCAATATCGGAACTTCCTGTTCCATCAATATTCAGCTGCAGACGTATCTGCGTTTCTTTTGTGTTTCTTTCGATCAGTGCTTCTCTTGCCATTATTCGTTCTCCTTGTCCTCTTCCTCAAAACGGACTGCAATGGAATTTGCGTGTGCAGTCAGCTGTTCCGATGTGGCAAACTGGATAATGTCCTTGTGGATTTTTCGGAGTGCTTTCCTGGAATAATATACAATACTGGATTTCTTGATAAAATCATCTACAGAAAGTGCGGAGAAAAATTTTGCGGTTCCATTGGTAGGAAGCACATGGTTTGGTCCTGCAAAATAATCTCCAAGGGGTTCAGAGCTGTGCTCTCCGATAAAGATCGCACCTGCATTTCGTACCTTCATCATATCTTCAAAAGGATTCTTTGTGACGATCTCCATATGCTCAGAAGCAATTTCATTGGCAGCCTCAATGGCCTCGTCCATATCTTCTGCGATCAGGATATAACCAAAGTTCTCCAGGGATTTCTCAATAATGGCTTTTCTGGAAAGTACCTCAACAAAACCTCTGACTTCTTTATCTACCTGATCTGCAAATTCCTCATTTGTTGTGATCAGGATCGCAGATGCCATCTCATCATGTTCTGCCTGAGAAAGAAGATCTGCTGCAATATAACGAGGATTTGCAGTCTCATCTGCAAGAACGAGGATCTCGCTTGGGCCGGCAATAGAATCAATGCTTACGTATCCATAAACTGCCTTTTTTGCAAGCGCAACAAAAATATTTCCGGGTCCTACGATCTTGTCAACCTTTGGAATACTCTCGGTTCCATATGCAAGTGCTCCGATGGCCTGTGCACCACCCACTTTATAGATTTCATCTGCTCCGGCTTCGTTGGCAGCAACAAGTGTGCTTGGATTTACTTTTCCGTCTTTTCCAGGAGGTGTTGTCATTACAATACGGTCAACACCGGCAACTTTTGCAGGAACGATATTCATAAGCACGGAAGACGGATATACAGCCTTTCCACCGGGAACGTAAACACCTACACAGTTCAGAGCGGTTACCTTCTGACCAAGCATGGTTCCGTCTGTTGTGCTTGTGAACCAGCTGTTCTGAAGTTGCTTTTCGTGATAGCTGCGGATATTCACCAATGCTTTTTTGATCACATCGATCAGGGAAGGATCTACCAGCTTGTATGCTTCCTCGATCTCCTCAGGGGTTACACGGATCGTATCCTTTGTCACTTCGACTTTATCAAATTCTCTGGTAAATGCAAATAACGCGGTATCTCCCTCTGCTTTTACTTTGGCAAGGATATTTGCTACTGCATCCTCGTATTTTCCATAATTATTAGGGCTTCTTTTTAAGAGAGTTTCCAGAATATCTTTTGTAGATTCTTTGGTGAGTTTTACCTTACGCATAATAAATTCTGCCTTCTTTCTGTATTTTGGAGGTTCATCTGTTGTTCAGTTTATTTGATCACACCTCGAAGTTCCGTGATCAGTTTGCGGATCCGTTCATCTTCCATTTTCATGCTGACCTGATTGACTACCATACGTGCAGACAGCGGGCAGACTTCTTCCAGCACCTTCAGGCCATTCTCGCGAAGGGTGCTTCCGGTTTCCACGATATCCACGATAACCTCGGAAAGTCCTACGATCGGTGCAAGCTCGATGGAACCGTTCAGCTTAATGATCTCCACAGTCTGATGCTTTTTGTTATAGAAGTAATCCTTTGCAATATTTGGATATTTTGTAGCTACACGGATCAGCTGATTGTTATTCAGGACTTCTCTGGCGCTTTCAGGGCCGCATACGCACATGCGGCATGCTCCAAATCCAAGATCCATAACCTCATATAGCTTTCTTCCTTCTTCCAGAATGGTATCCTTACCTACGATACCGATATCTGCTGCACCATACTCTACATAAGTCGGCACATCCGGACCTTTTGCAAGGAAAAACTTCAGCTTCAGTTCCTCATTGGTAAAGATCAGCTTTCGGGAATCTTTGTCACGCATCTCCTCACATGTAATACCGATCTTCTCAAACATATCCAGTGTTTTGTTGGCCAGACGCCCTTTTGTGAGGGCAAATGTAAGATATCTCATCAGTCCTGCTCCTCCTTTGCCGGGCACAATGCCACTTTTTTACCTTTATTTCGAAGCGCCATTGCTTCCTGGATCGCTTTTTTCAGATTTCCCGGATCATAGGTGATCACAATGGTTTTATCGCCAGCCGGAACAGCCAGCTTCTGTCTGGAAAGCGCGAGCATCAGGTTATCGACCACAATGGCAAATCCAATGGAAGAAGCCGGTTTTCCGAAATGCTTCATCAATTCGTTGTAGCGTCCGCCCTTGATCAGGGGTTCACCGGTTCCATATGTATAAGCCTGGAAAATGATCCCTGTATAATAACGGAACTTACTGAGCATTCCAAAATCAAAAGCAATGTATTTCTCACAGCCGTATACTTTCAGGATCTCATAAATTTCTTCCAGTCGTTTTACTGCAGAAAGTGCTTCCGGATTGGAGGTGAGTTTTTTTGCTTTTTCCAGCACTTCTGCTGAACCGAACATCTGAGGCAGTTCAGCAAAAACCTTGGAAAGGTTATCACCTAAATTCTGTCCCTTAAGAAGTTCTTCCACACCAAAATAATTCTTCTGAGAGATCAGCTCACGAAGATGCTCTTCTATCTCCGGCTCCAGATCTGCCTCTGCAAGCAGGGATTTATAATAATCTACCTGGCCTACGCTAACCTGGAATTCGGTAAGTCCTGCTGCCTTCAGACACTCCACGGTCATAGCAAGGATCTCAGCATCTGCTGCTGCAGAATCATCTCCCATATGCTCAACACCCATCTGAGTATTTTCCTTCATCTGACCTCTGTAACTGGAATTGTTGATAAATGTATTTCCGGTATAACAAAGTCTTACAGGTCCTTTTTCCGGATCAAAATAAGTTGCACATGCTCTGGAAACAGACGGTGTAAAGTCAGGTCTGAGGACAAGTGTGTTTCCCTCTCTGTCAAAAAATTTATATAAATCCTTGGATGGGATCGTTCCTACTTCATTGCTGAACACTTCAAAATACTCAAATCCCGGTGTTTCTATATCTTCATATCCATATCTTGAAAACACCTGGTGGAGCTCCCTCTGGAGCCGTTTTTTGCGGCTGCATTCCTCTCCATAAATGTCCCGCACACCTTCAGGTGTATGAAAAATACGCTGCATGTTCATTTCCTCCGTAACACGTTTTGAGATTTTCTGTGTTCCACTTTAATTCGCTACCATGCTACCACAGAAAAACTTAAATTTGATTATATAGGAAACCTTTCCAAAAGTCAATCCCGTAATTGCAGATCTTTCTGGATCCCTTCCAGATAAGGAACCAGAAATCCATTTTTTCCGGAAAGATAAAATTCCTCGTCCAGCTCTTCCCGACGAAAACTTTTTCGTCCGCCGTCTTCCATCCTTTTCCAGAATTCCTTCAGCTTACGAAGGGTAAGATAATAAAAAACATTATCTGCGCTGAAATAGATCAGAAAAAAAGCAATCCCCTTCTGCTTTTCAAACTCATCCATAAATGATACCTGATGAGGATGAATGTTCGCAAGGGGAAAAGTTTTTACACAACATTCTTTTGCATCGAAGCAGACAGGGATTCCCTGTACTGCTCCGATATAATCTACGGTACTTTTCTGTTCAAAATATGCCAGCGTGATATGCCGGGAGGTTTTATCCATTTTAACCGGAGTGATCGGCGTCGGAATTTTCTGGATGAGGGCCAGTCCCTTTTCCCTGTACTGCTCATTGGTACGATTGATAAGTTCCTCCAGAGTAGAACCACGAAGTCCTCTGCTGTTCCATGTTGCCATAAAGTCTGCCCTTTAATTTAGAAGTTTGATGGATGGGAAATAACGGATCTCCGCCTTTCCGACGATCTGATCAAACTGTACATATGTATTCTGCCAGTATCGGGAATCCTTGGAATTGTTACGGTTGTCGCCCATCATAAAGTAACAGTTTTCCGGTACTTCGTATGGTCCGAAGCTTCCAAGAGGAGTTTCCGACACAAAGGAATCATCCAGAGGTGTCTCTGAATCATTGATATAAACTTTACCATCTTTGATCTCTACTTTATCTCCGGGAAGACCGATGATACGTTTGATGAACAGCTGGGACTCATCATCCGGATATTTGAAGATCACAATGTCAAAGCGTTCCGGATCTTTCCATTTTTTTGAGATCTCGTGACCAAATACATCCATATTCAGACCATAGGCCAGACGATAGCCAAAGATACGATCTCCGGTCATAATGGTATTTTCCATAGATTCTGACGGGATCTTTGCATTGATCAGTACTACATTGTTGATAACCAGGACTACAACTACCACGATGATGATCATCTTGACGTAATCCCATATTTCATTCCAGATTTTCATAATAACTCTCCTCCAACTTTTCCTCTTTTAGTGTTCTGAGAAAGATTTCCGGAAGCGGTGCCGTAAAGACCTTCCCGGATAAATATGACAGGCTTCCTTTCATAGATGGAAACTCCATTCGAAAAGAATGAAGCAGCTGTCCTTTCAGTTTTTTATCGGCTTTTCCATATTTGGGATCACCAACAATCGAATGTCCCTCCGAAGCAAGGTGAGCTCGGATCTGATGTGCACGTCCTGTGATCAGTTCAACCTTAAGAAGGGTACGGGTTCCATTGGTACCCAACGGGTAATACTTTGTTTCCACTGGAAGGGCATTTTCTTTCTCTTGTTTATAGATGGTTACTTTATTGCTTTTTTTATCTTTTGCCAGATAACCTTTGATATATCTTTCTTCTTTTAAAACTCCCTCCACAAGACAGAGGTAATATTTATGAAGTTCCCTGGACTTGAACATCCCTGAAAGTTCCTGCAGACCGGAAAGGCTTTTGCCTGCCGCTATCAGCCCGCTGGTATTGCGGTCAAGGCGGTTGCATACGGAAGGACGAAAGGTTCTCAGATCATTCTCTGTAAGAGAGCCATTTTTCAGAAGATAGCCAGTCAGATATTCTACCAGTGAAGGGGTTCCGTCATCAGCAGGCTGAGAAAGCATTCCTGCCGGTTTGTTGATCAACAGGATATTTTCATCCTCGTAAATGATATCCAGAGCATAATGTGCCCGTGGAGCAGAATCATTTCCGCTGAATTTTTCAAATGTTTCATCACTTAAAAACAGTTTTACATGATCTCCTGAAAACAGCTTTTCATTCCCGGTGGCTTTTTTTCCATTGAGCGTGATATTTTTTTTCCTCATCATTTTGTAGAAAAAGCTCTTTGGAGCTTCACGGAGAAGCTTGGCCAAATATTTGTCAAAACGCTGTCCGGCCTCGTTTTCGTTAATGATAAATTCTTTCATTATATAATGCTCCTACAGACAGATTGCCAGGATCGTATGTTTGATCAGTTCTTCCCTGGAAAGATCCGGGTATCGCTCATCCGGCGTGAATTTAATCCCATTTCTTAAAGATTCTTTGTGCTCATTCATGGAATCCAGACGTTCCAGATAGGGTTTCAGGTCCCTCAGGATCTTTACATCTACTTTATATCCGTTTTTACGGATGATTTTCTGTGACTGCTCTGCAAGGTAGGCGATATCTGCTTTTGGATCACTGGTATAACCCACTACTGTATTTCCGCACACGGCAACAGCGTCCAGATAACCGCTTTTCTCATAAAAAGTCATGTACATTTCATAGGACATGACCAGGTCACCGGCATGCTTGCGGATCTCTTTATAGAGCTTTTCATCCATAGGATGACGTAACAGGATCATGATCAGGCTTACCATGGATTTACATCCTGGCAGACAGCCTACTACGGTCAGAACCGTCCAGACTGTCATTCTTGTTCCGTTGACGGCCCACGCCACAAAGAAAATGAGCAGTGGAAGCGAAAATAATCCTGCGGTGATCAGGAGTCTTCGTTTTTTTTCGCTGTTAAAATAACCGAAATCACCTTTTTTTGTTTTTCTTTTTCTGGTATCTTTCATGTGCCGAACTCCTTGTCTGTGTTTTTTTGGCTTTTTTATGAAGCTCTCTGGGACGGATCAGACATTTCGGTCCAAAGCCGACCAGATCCATACGTCCGGTCATCTTAAGTCCTTCCAGGACCAGTTCGCGATTTTCCGGATTTTTATACTGCATCAGTGCTCGCTGTATTGCTTTTTCGTGTGGATTTTTCGGCACATATACCTTTTCGCCTGTCAGCGGATGGATTCCTGTGTAATACATACAGGTAGAAAGTGTTGATGGCGTTGGATAAAAATCCTGAACCTGCTCCGGCGTAAATCCAAGATCACGGACGTATTCCGCAAGCTTCACGGCTTCCTTCATTGTACACCCGGGATGGGACGACATGAAATACGGAACGGCATATTGCTGCTTACCAGTCCGCGCATTTGCTTTTTCATATTCCTTCAGAAAGCCCTCATAAACCTCGTGCCTGGGCTTGCCCATAAACTTCAGGACTTCATCAGAAACATGCTCCGGTGCTACTCGCAGCTGACCGCTGATGTGATATTTCACAAGCTCATTAAGAAAAGTTTTATCCGGGTCTGCCATCAGATAATCAAACCGAATGCCGGAACGGACAAAAACTTTTTTAACTTTGGGGATATTTCTGACCTTTCTGAGAAGCTGAAGATAATCCTTGTGGTCTACCGTCAGATTCTTACACGGAGAAGGAAACAGGCACTGCCGTTCCTTGCAGACTCCTTTTGTCAGCTGCTTTTTGCAGGAAGGATAACGAAAATCAGCCGTAGGGCCTCCTACATCATGGATATAGCCTTTAAAATCCGGATCCTCCGTCATCTTTTCAGCTTCTTTCAGAATGGAATCGTGACTTCTTGTCTGAAGGATGCGGCCCTGATGAAAAGTCAGCGCACAGAAATTACAGCTTCCAAAGCATCCTCTGTTGCTGGTCAGACTGAATTTGATCTCTTTCAGTGCCGGGATCCCGCCTTCTTTCTGGTACATGGGATGATATCGTCCTGTATAAGGCAGATCGTAAACATCGTCCATTTCCATCTGCGTCAGAGGCTGAGATGGTGGATTCTGTATCACATATCCACGGTTCCCATAAGATTCTGCCAGAGGCTTTGCTGTAAATGGATCCGTGTTTCGGTACTGAATGGCAAAGCTGTCCGCGTAAGCTTTTTTATCGGTCTGTACCTGTTCAAATGACGGAAGGACCACCGGATCGTAAACCCTGCTGATATCGTGGCTTTTAAAAACCGTCCCTGCCACATATGTGATCTCCTGGACCGGAATCCCGCTTTGCAGGGCTTCTGCGATCTCCAGGATGGAATGTTCCCCCATTCCATAAGAGATCAGATCCGCACCGGAATCGATCAGAATACTGTGCTTGACCTTATTTTCCCAATAATCGTAATGTGCCATTCTTCGAAGGCTGGCTTCGATCCCGCCAAGAATGATAGGCGTATGTTTATAGGTCTGCCGGATCAGATTGCTGTATACAACAGAAGCCCTGTCCGGTCTTAATCCCATTTTTCCTCCCGGAGAATAGGCATCTGTGCTTCGGTGCTTTTTGGAAACCGTATAATGATTCACCATGGAATCCATGTTTCCTGCTGTAACGAGAAAACCCAGGCGCGGTTCCCCGAACACCTGGATGCTCTCCTTCTTTCGCCAGTCAGGCTGAGGGATCATGCCTACACGATATCCTCTGCTTTCCAGAAGACGTCCAATGATCGCAGATCCAAAAGACGGATGATCCACGTAGGCATCTCCTGTCACGTAGACAAAATCCAACTCATCCCAGCCTCTTGACTTCATATCTTCTCTTGTAACTGGTAAAAAATCCTGCATTTATAATTCCTCGTATGTATGTGTATTAGTACTGTCTGCCCTGTGTTCATATGCTGTGATGGACTGCCTGGGCACGATAACCCTCTGCAATGATATCCAGCTGCCTGTGGAAGCGTTCCAGCTGACGCAGATCCTTGGTTTTGAATACCCGCAGGAACTCATCCTGTATTTTGCTGACTTCCCGTTCACTGGAAACACGGTAGAGATTTTCAATATTATTCAGAATATCCTTTACAAGATTGGACTGCATCTGAGATGAATTCTGGGCATCCATGATCTCATTGCGCACAGAAGACATTTCATGATCCAGCGAAATGATCGCATCGGATGCTTTACTAAGACGTTCTGCTACATGAGGAGGCATATCACCTTTGTATTTATACTGAAGGGAATGTTCGATCGTTGCCCAGAAATTCATTGCCATGGTACGGATCTGTATTTCTACCTGAAGCCGTTTCGGCCCATGAATAGTCTCCACTGTATAATAAAGAATCATGTGATAACTCCGGTAACCGCTCTGCTTGATATGCGTCAGATAGTTCTTTTCACTTTTGACTTCCATATCTGTTCTTTTTCGGATGATCGCAGCAACGGTATCGATATCTTCTTCAAACTGACATATGATCCGTACTCCTGCCAGATCTTCCATTTCTGTTTCCAGCTGTTCGATCGGGATATCTTTACGCTGCATTTTCTCCAGGATACTGGAAACACTTTTTACTCTTCCACTGACTTGTTCAATGGGAGAATAACGATCATTTTCGTGATACTCTTCTATCATATGTTTAAACTTGACTGTCAGTTCTTTGACCGCCAGCTCGTAAGGGCACAAAATACTTCGCCATAACTGTATTTCCATGTTGCTCGCTCCTTATCATCTGCCGCCAGTCTCTTTTTGGTTTTGGTGACAGCGGCATACATTTTTTATTATAACATATGTTTTGAAAAAAAAGGGATTGTTTATCAATTTTTTATTAAAAAATTATAGAATTATTTTCCTTTTTGTGTGATGCATCCACAAATCTATATATATGTATAATTCTGTATTTTATGAATATTTTTTTATCAGGGCATAAAAATACCCTGGAGAAACCTTACGTCTCTCCAGGGTAAAAGTTCGAACATACTTCGAACGGAATCAGTCTTTCAGATTTTTGAGAACCTGTACAAGATAGTTCCATACTCTTTCTGTGGAAGCAATGCTGAGAACCTCCTCGGATGTATGGATATCCTTCATATCCGGTCCAAGGGATACACAGTCCAGTCCTTCCATTTTTTTATAGAAAAGCCCGCATTCAAGGCCTGCGTGGATCGCTACGACTTCAGGCTTATGTCCGTACATTTCCTCAAAAACTGCAACCATTTTATCTCGTAATGGAGATTCCTTTCTGTACTCCCATGCCGGGTATGCACCCTGTACTTCATAGTCACCACCAAGAAATTCTGTGAGATATTCAATCTTATCAGATAATGCACTGCATGCAGCGTCTACAGAGCTTCTTACACTGGAACTTGCAAAAAGCTCGTCCCTATCCAGACGGAGGATACCGATATTGCTGGATGTTTCCACCAGGCCTTTGATGGTTCCGCTCATTTTCTGGATTCCGAATGGTACATTCTGCAGATAAAATACGATCTTTTCCTGACTTGTAGGATGAAGAACCTCTGCTGTTGCAGTACCCTTTTCTGTTATTTCAAAAGTAATGTTTTCGTCAGAACCAGTATATTCTTCACGGAGCTGCTCCTGGAGCTCTTTTGCGTAAGCTTTTACCTCAGCAACGGAATCCGTAAGAAATTCTGCGGTGCACTCTCTTGTAATGGCATTGTCTTTCTGTCCGCCTGTAAGAGAAATAAGGGCATATTCCGCTTTTTTCTTAAGTCCGTAAAGAAACCGTCCCATAAGTTTATTGGCATTCGCTCTGTTCTTGTCAATCTCGGCACCGGAATGTCCGCCCATAAGTCCACAGACTTTGACCTGTACCTTTTCTCCTTCTCCTTCTACGCGCTGGACAGGGATATGGCTGATACCGGAAAGACCGCCGGCACAGCTGATCCAGAGACTTCCCTCCGCTTCAGAATCCAGATTGATAAATCTTCTTCCCTTCAGCACGCTGCAGTCCAGACCGACTGCACCAAGAAGACCAATCTCCTCATCAACCGTGAGCAGTACTTCAAGAGGAGGGTGTGGAATATCTGTACTGTCAAGAAGGGCAAGGCCATAAGCAACTGCAATACCATCATCACCGCCAAGAGTTGTTCCGTTGGCTGTGATATAACCATCTTTTACAGAGATGTTCAAACCATCTTTTGTAAAATCATGATCTACATCCGGTCGTTTTTCACATACCATGTCCATGTGGCCCTGGATGATCACTGTGGGAGAATTCTCATATCCTGGTGTGCCTGGCTTGTAGATCACTACATTATTCAGCTCATCCTGTACATATCTGAATCCATGATCCTTCGCGAATTCCACAAGGAAATCACTGATCTGTTTTGTATTTCTGGAACCATGAGGAATCTTGCAGATTTCTTCAAAATAATGAAAAACTCTCTTTGGTTCACAATTTTCTAATACTGGCATAAATTCTGCCTCCTTCTGCTTCATAAATTCATTTGTCTTTTATAATAATCATATACTGTAAAAAAAGCAAGGACCTGTTTTTATGAAACGAAAAATAATCATATTTTTCTATATCTGCCTGTTGCTTTTTCTGCTTTTTCACCCAAAAGAAGCTCTTACCGGAGTAAAAAATGGACTTGGATTGTGGTTGAATATCATGATTCCCACTCTGCTGCCATTTCTGATCCTGACAGGAGCATTATTAAAAACTGGAAATATCCGGAAGCTTCTGAAACCATCTGCTTTCTTCTGGAAAACGTTTTTCGGGCTTTCACCTGCTGGAGCCTATGTTCTGATCCTGGGTCTGTTATGCGGATATCCTATGGGAGCCAAACTGGCACATGATCTGTACATAGACCAGCAGATTTCCCGCAGAGAAGGGGAATATCTTCTTACGTTTAGCTGCAATGCAAGTCCCGCATTTATCATTTCCTATCTTTCCGGGATACTCTTGAAAAATAAGATATCAGCAGTACAGATGATCCTCACTTTTCTGGCGGCAGATCTCTTTTGTATGCTGTTTTTTCGTTTCGTTGTATATCGCGGGCATACCGTGGACTCTGTCTGCGTAAACAAGATAAAAAAAGAGACATACCAACAGGACTCCATAGGAGTCATCCTGGATGTCTCGATCATGGACGGATTTGAAACCATCACACGTCTCGGGGGCTATATTCTCCTCTTCTCACTGATACTCGCCAGTATCAGCTTTTACTGGCCATTTCATGCACAAAGCTGTATGCTGTTCACAGCACCACTGGAACTAACTACCGGGCTGAAACAGATTGCCGGCGCACCACTACCATGGAAAAGCAGATACCTTGCTTCTATGCTCCTGACTTCTTTTGGTGGCTTTTGCGTCATGGCTCAGACAAAAAGCGTATTGGAAAACAGTTTGTCACTGATCCCCTACGCTATTTCAAAATGTCTGAACGCCAGTGCGATATTCCTGATCCTAGTTTTCTCCGATATCGTCTAACAGATCTTCGTCTTCTTTTGTTATAGAAGAACTGTCATCATCCTGGAAGGTATTGGAGATTGCCGCTGCCTGAGCAGTCTGTGGTGCAAGCTCCTGACGATTATGATTAACAACCTCAAGGCAGCTCTGCAGAGCATCAATAAATGCTTTGTATTTACCACCGGCATCTTCAAGTGTCTGATTCAGGACAGAACCGATATTAGCCATCATATCATCTGTGTATGTGATCGCACTGAGACGAATGCTGTTTGCATCCTGTGTTGCAGAATCAAGAATCTCCTGAGCCTGTTTGTTTGCAGCATTTATGGTCTCATTTGCCTGTGCATATGCTTTCTGCATGATCTCATGCTGTGTAACAAGTTCCTGAGCTTTGGCCTGAGCATCTGCGATCAGACTGTCAGCTTTAGCCTGAGCATCCTCAAGGATCGCATCCTTATTGCTGATGATCTTCTGATAACGTTTGATCTCATCCGGAGTTTTCAGACGAAGTTCACGTAAATACTCCTCAATCTCTTCTTTGTTCACTACGATCTTGGTAGTGGAAAGAGGCTGGAATTTACAGCTGTCCACATACTCTTCAATCTCCTGAATAATCTGTTCAATTCTGCTGCTCATAATACACTCTCCTTATTTCTCTGTTTCTCTTTTTTTCAATTTCTCTTCGACTGCATCCGTAATCTCACGTGGAGCGAATTTGCTCAGATCTCCTCCGAAATTAGCAACTTCTTTCATGATCGTGGAGCTTAAGTATGCATATTCCAGACTGGTTGTAAGAAAAACGGTGTCCACATCCGGTGCCAGAACACGATTAGTCTGGGCCATCTGCAGTTCATATTCAAAATCCGTGACAGCACGAAGCCCTCGAACGATCACCTGGGCATGGTTTTCCCTGGCAAAGTTCACTGACAGGCCCTCGAATGCTTTCACCTCCACATTCGGGATATCTTTTGTCGCCTTTGTTAGTATCTTAACACGTTCTTCTACAGAAAACAACGGACTTTTTGCAGAATTATGCAAAACTCCCACTATAACCCGGTCAAATGAAATGCTTGCCCGCTTAATGATGTCAAGATGGCCATAGGTTGCCGGGTCAAAGCTTCCCGGGTATACTGCTGTTATCATATGTCTGTCTCTCTTTCATTTTTTTAGGAAAACATGCTTGTTGGTTTTATATTCCTTGGAACGTACCAGATGATATCCAAGGTCCTCTACATAAGAAAAATCCGTATGTAGATCTTCCTCCACAACGATCAGCGTGTTTTCATCTGCAAGAGTGCTGTCAGCCAGATACTCAAGGACTGGTTGTTCCAGATGCTGTTCGTATGGTGCATCCATAAAAATACAGTCAAATGGTTCTCCGCCTTCCAGTGAACGCAGTGCCTGAAGCACATCCATGTTCAGCAGTTTACCACCATCCGTGAGTTTTGTAAATGAAAGATTTTCGCGGATGCAAGTACATGCTTTGGGATTTTTTTCCACAAACACGGCATACTCGGCTCCACGGCTCAGAGCTTCAATACCGATCGCTCCGCTTCCGGAAAACAGATCCAGAAACCGACAACCCGGTATTTCAGGCTGGAGAATGTTAAAAAGAGTTTCCTTAATACGGTCTGTTGTTGGTCGTGTCTCATTTCCGGGAATGGTTTTTAAGTTTAATCTACGTGCTTTTCCTGCTATGACTCTCATTTCAGATTTAATCTCCAATCCAGATCACCGCGGGCCAGTCCAAGGATCAGAAGTTCCGCAGTGGCAATATTTGTAGCAACCGGAATGTTGTACTGGTCGCAGCGTTTAACAATGCTCATGATATCCGGCTCTACCGGGTCCATCATGACAGGGTTATAAAACAGGATCACCATATCCAGATCCTGACGCTCTACCATCTCCATAAACTGCTTGTCTCCGCCTATACTTCCGGCAAGAAACTTGTGAACGTGAAGACTGGTTGCTTCCTCAATTCTTCTTCCTGTTGTTCCGGTTGCATATACTTCATGTTTGGCAAGGATATTCTTGTATGCAATACAGAAGTCTTCAATCAGAACTTTCTTACTGTTATGCGCAATAATTCCTAAATTCATAATTCACCTCTCCATTCTGCCCTTGGGTTACATCCCTTTTTCCCCTTTATATAGGTAAAATCATATAACTCTGTAACTGATTCTAGCATAACGCCCAAAAAAGTGCAATTTAATTCATGTAAATTCATGAAAAATTAATATTTTCCCCGGCGTTACTCCATATACTCTATTCTTCCCAGCTGTTTCCTGTAGTATAATCAATTTCAATTCCCGGCTGTATGTTATAAACAAAAACATGGAAAGATATCTTCTGGTCTTTAACGGATTCGGCTTCCATTTCCACACCCCGGGCTACCAGTTCATCTCCCTTAAAAAACGGAGTTACACGATACATGCAGGGATTTCCTGTACTGTGCACGTAATCTGCAACCTCATTTTCAAAAGGAAGCATTCCCGTCACATTGAGATATCTGGTTCCTGTGATAAGATTTTTCCTGTTTGCATTCTCTCCAGTCAGCTGATATCCGATAAGATGGCAGCGATTATACAGATACCTGCCATCTACATTTTCATATTTTACAGTATGCCATCCTGTAGGCTTTACCATTCCGATCGCTCCTCGCTCTTCATCAGGCATCAGCTCCGGTGTGATCTTGGATTCTGCATAACCGCAGCGCCCCAGAGAATCCAGTTCACTGTAAAATTCGTATGCAGGTCCTGCGCTTTTTTCATCAGAAAAAGATGGTACATTTCCATTGATCTCCACATATGGACTGCCGCTGTATTCTGGAATCTGATCCAGAGAAACAGATTCTGTCTGCCCTCCTGTCTTCGTCTGGGATTGTTTCAGCAATCCTGCCACTGCATCGGAAGCGGATTCCGAAACATCTTCCCAGAGGATCTGCGCATTTTCTTCTATATATGTAAGAAATACCTGCCCGAAGATCCGGCTTTGATCTTTTACCTCTTTCAGGCTCCGCGGCGGCATCCAGCCATTACATACTGCAAGGATGACACACAGGATAATGGCTGTGAGTATTTTTCGCCTGGGCTGTTTTTTTCGTTTATATTTTCGCTTGTATGTAGGATAACGCTTCTTTTTCACGGGACCCCCTTACTTTTTTTGTCTGACAGATATTATATGTGATGCAGAGATTATTATAACCGCAACTCCCGTCAAAAAGCAACCATACATTCGGTTTTTTGCCGCGGTATAATTTATGAACGGAAATATTTTTATATGTTAAATTTCCTTTAACTGCCAGTGTATTATTTCAACGTTTTCACATACTAGCAATGTAACATCAAACCAAATAACAACCAAGGAGGAAATGAATTATGCCAAGTAACACTTCTTCTAACAAAGCAGTTGTACCGGAAGCAAAGGGCGCACTTGACCGTTTCAAATATGAGGTAGCAAACGAGCTGGGTGTTCCGCTTACAGACGGATACAACGGAAACCTGACTTCCAAACAGAACGGATCCGTAGGCGGATATATGGTCAAAAAGATGATCGAGGCGCAGGAGCGTCAGATGTCCGGCAGTTCCCAGGGCGGCCAGCAGTACTAAATCTGTACGCGCAGGTAGTTTCATTGCTATGCTGAGTTGATCTAAGCTCATGCAAAAAAGATGCTGTCTGACAGAACTGAAAAACTGCCAGACAACATCTTTTTATTTTATATAAGATCCAAAAGTCTTAAAATCCTATATTCATTTACAGCAATTCCTGTACTTTTCGATATACAACCTCTGCAAATTTCTTATGTCCTGCTGCATTCAGATGTTCCTGATCTGCGTCACAGCAATGTACATAGGATGCTGCCGGAAGGAAACTGATATGACGTTCAGCTGCGATTTTTTCATAAACAGGCTGCAGATTTCTGGAAACGATCACAGACTCTCTGGAAAACTCCTGGTCATATCCTTCCTGCCATACTTTTTCTCCCAGATAGATGGGAGACATGAGAAGGACTTTCGCTCTTGGTGCGTATTCCTGGATCTGATCCAGCAGTCTTGTGATTCCCTTTCCAATTACATCTGCGGATGCTCCAAAAACAGTTTTGCAGTCATTGGTTCCCAGCATTAGAGTGATCACATCCGCCTGGGCATGTGTTTCCAGAAGTGTGGGAAGAAGTGCAGTTCCTTTTCTTCCGTCGCGGAGCGGATCTTCGAAAACCGTTGTTCTTCCGCACAGTCCTTCCTCGATCACGCGATATTCTTCTTTATTCAGTTTTTCCTGGAGAAGGCTTGTCCAGCGTACTCCCCACGGTAGTCTCTCTCTGCTCTCTCCGTCATATCCCCATGTATTGGAATCTCCAAAGCATAATACCTGTTTCATTTCACCATATCCCTATCTAATTAGTATGTTTATTTGTTAGGTGAATCATATCATGCTATTCTCATTTGGTCAAATACACAAAAAAAATAGCCTGCTATAGTTTGACTCTATAGCAGGCCATCTTACATACTCTTTTATATACTTTTTATCAGAGATTCTTTTTACAGTCCGATAAATCCTGTAACATCTCCGTTGATCACATAATGTGCACCATTATCTTCCGGTTTAATGTAGATTTTGAGGTCTTTCAGTTCAGAGGCTTTTTTGCCCATATCCTCTGTCCAGATCTTTTTGATCCTGTCAGCAACCTCTGAAGTATGTATCTCTTTGCCCCAGTACTGAACATATACTTCTGTCACTGGCTCAGCTTTCTTAGCTGCTGTTGTCTTAGCAGCCGTCTTGGTTGTTGTTTTCTTAGCTGCAGTTGTTTTTCGTGTTGTTGTCTTCTTGGCAGCGGTTTTCTTAGCTGGCTCTTCTGATTTTACAGCTGTTGTTTTCTCTTCAGCAGATTTTACTTCTGCTGTTTTTTCTTCTACTGGTTTCTCAGCGGCAGGTTTTACCTCAGCTGTCTTCTCAGCTGCTTTTGTTTCTACAGAAGCTTTTGCATCGTCTGTCTTCGTTGTCTCAGCCTTAACGGCTTTCTCTTCGGATGCGGTTACTACAGATTTTGCAGGAGTCTCGCTTATTGAAGCCGTTTTTACAGTTGTCTTGGTTGCAGCTTTCTTTGTTCTAGCCATGTTTATAGCCTCCTTACAAGGGATTTGTTAATCTTTTCTCATGCAATACAATACTACGATTTGAAAGTTTTGTAAAGAAAAGTTTCAAAAGTCTATTAGTTAAGGCTGTAATTTACAGCATGTACACGATAAGTTACACTGCTTTTACTATATGTCCAGTTATGACGCAGCAGACAATTATGATGACGTCCGTCCCCATCCAGATTACACTCTATCACTTTAAATGAATCACTGTAAACTTCTGTAACGATAGCCGAATGTCCATTATTATTGATGCGCACATAGTCTCCTACCTGAACATTATTATCATATATTCTCTGAAGGCCTGATACTCTCTGCCCTTCCCAGATATCATAAAATACTTTTCTTGCAAACCCATCACACTGGATAGCCCCGTCAAACTTATTGCAATCATACTCGCCATTACCTGGTATCGGATCAATTCCGCTCTGAGTTCCGTGATGTTTGCATGGAACATCACTGATCGTATCCTGAAATCTTTCAGGAGCTCCGCTGCTGTCCAGATTATCTGTCAGATCTGAATAACTGTTTACAACATGGTTCCAAAATTTCCCATCAGGAAATTTGATTTTTTCATCTTCAATTCTCTGCTGCAGATTTTTCTTTTTAATAACAGTAAGATTAACAATTACCGGCTTCGCTGCATTATAAAACGTTGTACTTTTTGTAGTAACTGTGATCTGCACTTCTCTCTGAATATCGTTTTCTTGCCATTCCTTCAAAGTAACCGTTCCATCAGAAGCTACCGATGCAATAGCACTGTTGCTGCTGGAATAAACCAATGTTGCATTCTGATCTGCTTTTGCCCCGAGATTGAATGCTCCATCATAGATCTTACGTTCCTGCTGCTGTACACAGCTGACAGATGGAGTTCCTTTTACCGTAGTGATCGTCAGTTTCCTGGTTGCCGGAGCATAGGAAGAAGATTTCGCTGCAGTGATCTGGATTGTAACTTTTCCAAGCTTCTTTGCCTTTTTAAAGTTCAAATTACCTTTGGAATCCACAGAAACAATACTGGTATCTAAGGACTTATAAGTAAGTTTCCCACCTTCTGAAGGAACTTTGGCACCAAGAGATTTCATTGTAGTGGAATACGCTATTTTTGCCCCATTCTTTACAGCAGTGGTAATATTCTGTCTTTTCAGCACATTAATCTTAATTGCAATATTCTGTGCCTGATAATGTTTGGTCGCCGCAACTTTTACAGTAACTGTTGCCACTCCCTCTCCATTAAGCATAATCTTGCTATTTTTTACAGATGCAATTTTTGCATTAGTGGTTGAATATGTCACTTTTGCAAATTCTTTTTTTCCTGAAACACTGATTTTGTAGGATTTGCCTTTGTCTGTATAAAGTTTTGTAATACTTCCTGGTGTAACTTTTACCGGCTGTTTTGCTTTGCTGATCTTATAAGCTATTTTTTTTGTACCTGTAAAATTGCCCTTTCCTGTGATTTGTAAGGTTGCTGTTCCAGGTTCTTTATTATTAAGATATTTATATGTATAATCTTTTTCATTCTGTAATGAGATCATTCCGGCCGCATTGGCTTTCGGCATATAAATAGAAAATGCGGGAGTTTTTGCCTGTCCATCCCAGGTGTAAATCGTTGTCTTCAAATTAACTTGAACTTTACCGTCAAGACTGCATGCTTTGATGGTAAAATATTTAGAAACAGAATCTTTGTAACTTCCCTTTCCTGTGATTTTTGCAACAGCTTTTGTTCCCGTTTTTGTATTATTAGAATAAGTTACTGTATAATCTGTGCCGCTTTTTAATGTTGTATTTCCAAGTTTAACAGTTACACCTGGCTTCTGCGGACTTCCATTGTAAGTTGCGGTTTTTACAGTTACCTTTGCCGTTTTGATGCTCTTTCTAACTACTGGTTTTGAAGCAACTACCTTTAAAGTGATACATTTACTGTTCGTTGGCATGGTCGTATATTTTTTGCCTGAGCTGTCTGACATGGTAAATGGAAGTTCTATAGAGCACTTCAGGTTCGGGATCGTTTTCAGTGTTTTAAGATTATCCATATAGTACAGCATATATCTTGCATCATTGACGCTAGATGTATTAAACTTACTGAGGTTTAGAGATTCCAGGCTGCTACAGGAGTTAAACATATATCCCATCTTTACCACTTCAGAAGTATTGAAATGGCTCACGTCCACAGCTTTTAACGCATAGCAGCGTGAAAACATTCCTTCCATAGATTTTACTTTTGATGTGTTAAATTCAGAAACATCCAGAGAAGTCATTTTTTTAAGCTCGCCAAACATAGAATTCATATCTACTACCTTGGATGTATCAAAATTTTTAATATTGAGGCTTGTTAAAGACTCATTTCCATAAAACATGAAATACATATTCTGTACATTAGAAGTATTAAAACTGTTCAGATCCAGAGACTTGAGCTTGCTCATAGTACAGAACATTTTGCCCATATCTTCTACATTTGATGTATTAAAGTTTCGTACATTTAACTGTGTAAGACTTTCGCACCGTTCGAACATACCGTTCATATATACAACATTTGCTGTATTGAAATTACTGACATTCAACTGTGTAAGGCTTTCACAGCAATAAAACATCTCCTCCATAGTCGTAACATTCGCTGTATTAAATCTACTGACGTCCAACTGTTTAAGATTCCGACATTCACGGAACATTCCGCTCATCCTTGTCACTCTGGAAGTATTAAAATTCCGGACATTCAGCTGTGTAAGGCTTTCACAGCCTAAAAACATGCTATTCATATCATTAACTTTTGAAGTATCAAATTTACTGACATCCAGAGTTTTTAATTTACTGCAATTTCGGAACATTCCCTGCATATGAGATACATTTCCGGTTTTCAATGAACCAGTATCCAGCCGTGTAAGGCTTTCACAATCTGAGAACATAAAGGCCATGTCTGTCACCTTACTGAAATCACAGTTTTTAAAAGTGATCCTGGTAAGATTCCTGCATCCCTTAAACATAGCTCTTGTCTTTGTGATTCCGGAAATTTCAACTATGGCTGTTTTAATATCATCCTGCCATTTACTCCAGCCCCTTTCTGCATCCCAATAATAATCTGAGGTATCATAGTCACCGTTTCCTTTTAATGTAAGACATCCGGATGTATCAATTGACCAAGCAATATCTCCGGTGATTCCTCCATCCATCATGCTTGCGGAAGCACTTACAGCATCTTCTTCTCCATCAGAAAAGTCATCACTTTCTGCCATTTCTTCTGTTTCCGGTTCTTCCGAAAGATTTTCAGTGTCCTCCGACATTTCTATATTATCCGCTTCTTCCGGCTCTTCTTCTAATTCCTGTTCTGTGCTATCAGGTAATTCTGCTGCTTCATCGTCTGCTGAGATTCCATCTTCAAAAATATCTTCCTCAGAAAAACTTTCCTCTGGACTGTCAGTCTCCTCATTTACATTTTCCTGGACTGTTTCCGGTTCTGTCTCTGAAGCCATGGTTATCCCTGCATTGCCAAAGATCATAGACCCTGATAAAACGACACACAGAAGTTTTTTGATCATTTTTCTCCTCATCCTGTTTTCTCCCTTTTTCTTTTTATACTAAAACGAAGTTCTGATTCTTCGCTTTGCTCCATCCAATTAGATCCCCAGATTTTCCAGTTCTTCACTCATATACCCCTTGAGATGCTCCTTTAAAGCCTTATGCTGAGGCAGGATAAGATCAAAATCCAGTGCCAGGATCTCACCAGCTGCTTCACTTGCATTCTTCAAAATTCCGGCATCATTGTAGATATCACCGATCTTAAATTCCATCAGTCCGCTCTGGCGGATACCGAAAAGATCTCCTGGGCCCCGAAGCTTCAGATCTTCTCCGGCTATATAAAATCCATCATTGGATTCATTGAGGATCTTCAGACGTTTAGAAGTATTTTCTTCATTATTTCCCTGGATAAAAATGCAGTAAGACTGATGCTCTCCACGCCCTACACGGCCCCGAAGCTGATGAAGCTGGGCAAGCCCAAAGCGTTCTGCATTTTCTACCATCATGACGGTAGCATTTGGCACATTCACTCCAACCTCCACAACTGTGGTAGATACCAGTACCTGGATCTCGCCGGAAGCAAACGCCTCCATGATCCTGTTTTTCTCTTTTGGCTTCATCTTTCCGTGAAGGATTTCTACTTTGATCTCCCCCGGAAGGATCTCCTGAAGCTTTCTGGCATAATCTGTAACATTCTCTGCCTCCAGGCCTTCGCTCTCTTCCACCATAGGACAGATCACATAAGCCTGCCTTCCCATCTGCACCTGCTTTTCAATAAAAGAATACGCCTTGGGACGGTAGGAAGTTCCTACTACGCAATTCTTGATCGGAAGTCTTTTTGCAGGAAGCTCGTCAATGATCGAAATATCCAGATCTCCGTATAAAATGATCGCCAGTGTCCGGGGAATGGGGGTTGCGCTCATAACAAGTACATGAGGCGGATTTCCTCTGGTCGTCAGCGCTTCCCTCTGGCGAACGCCGAATCTGTGCTGCTCATCTGTGATCACAAGCCCCAGATTCTTATATTCCACCTTTTCCTGGATCAGGGCATGAGTTCCGATGATCACATTCACTTCACCGTCTGCAATCTTCTGATAGATCTCACGCTTCTGTCTGGCTGTGGTAGATCCTGTCAGAAGCACCGGATGGCAGGAAGCGATATTCTGTTCTTCCATCAGCCTCAGAAAGCCTTCGTAATGCTGATTTGCCAGAACCTCTGTCGGTACCATCAATGCACTCTGAAATCCATTCTCTGCTGAAAGTACCATAGCTAAAAATGCGATCACGGTCTTGCCGCTACCAACATCCCCCTGTACAAGCCTGGACATCAGCTTATGACCGCTCAGATCCCGTTCGATCTCATGCCAGACATTCTTCTGGGCTCCGGTCAGGTCATAGGGAAGCCCTTCTATGATTTCCTCGGTTGTCCATACTGGTTTCATTGGAAAAGTGTTTGGAGCCTCTTCTGTTTTCTCCTTCAAGAGCTGTATTGCCAGCACAAAAAGCAGAAATTCATCGAATACCAGACGTTTCCTGGCTGTGAGAAGCTCCTGCATATTTTTCGGAAAATGAACAGTCCGGATCGCATAATTAGCATCTGCGAGCTGATAGCGTTCCCGTATCTCCTCCGGCAGATATTCCCCATGGAGAGGCCTTGTATCCAAAATCTGATGGACCAACTTCGTGATCATCTTGTTGGAAAGTCCTTTCGTCAGACCATATACAGGCTGCATACTGTGAATGATTTCCTCATAAGCTGCCGGGGTAAAAATCTCCGGATGTTCCATCTGCGGACGGCCTTTTTTTCTGATGATCTTTCCTCTGAGGATAAACACACTGCCCTTTTTGAGTGTTCCCCTCAAATAAGGCGCATTGAACCAGGCAACCGGCAATCGGCCGCTTGCATCTGTCACAGTTGTTGTCAGAACCTGGAGATTGCGTATCTGGTTAATATAAATACCTGTTGCTATAGTGGCACGGATAGAGACTGTTTTGTCCTCCTCTGCTGATGCAATCTCCACAGGCTCCTCATATATATCGTAAGTCCGCGGATAATAACGGAGAAGCTCTTCCGCAGTCGTGATCCCGATCTTCTGGAAAAGCTTCTCTGTTTTCTCACCCACGCCTTTTAATTCACGTAAAGGTGTCTTATCATTCATTTTTTGTGCTCTTTATTCTACAGAAATCAGATAGTAGTAAATTGGCTGTCCACCCTGGTTCAGCTCAACCTCGCACTCCGGATATTTCTCGGTAAGAGAATCAGAAAGTGCCTCTGCATCTTCCTCAGATACATCTTCACCATAGTAAACACTGATGATCTCAGATTCCTCGTCAACCATCTCTGCTACCATCTCCTCCGCTACCTGAAGTCGATCTCTGCCTACTGCAAGGATACCTGCATCACCGATTCCCATGATATCTCCCTCATGGATTTCCTTGTCATCAATACGTGTATCACGGACTGCATAAGTAATCTGTCCGGTCTTCACTCTGGAAATCGCATCGGTCATGGAAGCAAGGTTCTCCTCGCTGCCCTTCTCCGGAACAAAGCTGATCATTGCGGAAATTCCCTGTGGGATTGTCTTGGTTGGTACTACAATGATCTCCTTGTCCTCAGTCAGATCTCTTGCCTGGTTAGCTGCAAGGATAATATTCTTGTTATTCGGGAAAATATAAATTGTTTTTGCATTTACTTTCTCAATAGCATTGAGCATGTCTTCGGTACTCGGATTCATAGTCTGGCCGCCTTCGATCAGATAATCTACGCCAAGCTCACGGAAGATCTGAGAAAGTCCCTCACCTACGGATACGGAAATAAATCCATGATCCTTTGGAGGTTCTTTGTTTTCTGCCTGTTCTTTTGCAAGTTTTTCCGCATCTTTGATCAGTTTTTCCTGATGTTCTTCTCTCATATTGTCAATCTTCATACGGGAAAGCTGACCATACGTGAGTGCGCGTTCAAAAGCCTGTCCCGGATGATTGGTGTGCACGTGTACCTTGACAATCTCATCATCAGCTACCAAAACAATGGAATCACCGATGGAATCCAGAAATTCACGGAAACGGTCGATCTCATCCTGTGGAAGCGGTTTTTCAAGAAGGATAATAAACTCTGTACAATATCCAAATTTGATATCTGCCTCTGCCTGAGGAGAAATCTTTGTGATCTTAGGAGCTGCTGCTGTTTCAAACTGGGAATAATCCACTTCTTTTCCATGATATCCGTCGATGGCACCGCGGAAAACTTCCAGAAGTCCCTGTCCGCCAGAATCCACAACACCTGCTTCTTTCAGGACTGGAAGCATCTCCGGTGTTCTGGCAAGAGTTTCCTCTGCATGCTGAAAGATCCCGTCGAAAAAAGCATCCAGATCTTCTGCAGCATCAGCAAGCTCTGCTGCTCTGTCTGCTGCAGCTCTGGCTACAGTAAGAATGGTTCCCTCTTTTGGTTTCATAACTGCCTTGTATGCAGTTTCAACGCCTCGCTCCATAGCTGCGGCAATGGCAGGTGCATCCAGATCTGTAAGTTTACGCACACCTCTGGTAAATCCACGCAGAAGCTGTGACAGGATAACACCGGAATTACCTCTGGCTCCACGGAGGGAACCGGAAGAAATTGCCTTTGCCAGGGATTCCATATCCGGATCTGTAAGAGCACCTACTTCAGAAGCAGCAGACATGATGGTAAGCGTCATATTGGTTCCCGTATCTCCATCAGGTACAGGAAACACATTCAGTTCATTGATCCACTCTTTCTTCGCTTCCAGATTCTTTGCTCCGGACAGAAACATTCTGGAAAGTATTTTAGCATCTATGGTTTTGTTATTCACCACAAGTTCCTCCTCTAAAACTAATCTATTGCACGCACGCCCTCAACCATAATGTTGATCTTTTCAATCTCCATTCCTGTAAAGGCTTCGACTTTATATTTTACATTGTTGACAAGATTGTCCGCAATAGTACTGATATTCACGCCATATGCTACGATGACATGAAAATTCAGCCGGATCTTATTATCATCCGTGATCTTAACACTGATACCATGTTTCAGGCTGTCAATACGCAAAAGCTTGACCAGGCCATCCTTCATACTGATAGCTGCCATTCCGATGATACCAAAACACTCTACCGCCACACTGCCGGCATAAGTCGCAATGACATCCGTATCAATTACGATCTGACCCAATCCAGAATCTATACGTCCATTCATATGGTTACCTCCATTGTTTCATTCAGATTAAATTATATAAAACTATTATAACCTTTTTTTTATAATTACGCAATGATAGAGTTCAACTTGTTTTATCTTATAGAAAAAATCCTTTATTTTCAATGGTTTCCAGTGCTTTTGTATACGGCAACTCTTCGTCTGATTGCGTCTGTTTTCTTTTATTTGTCACAAAAATTGTCAAAATAAAAAGCCACAATACCGGGTAATTTTCTATATTTCAAATCGTTCTAACCTATGCTATACTAAAAGAGCTGTCGAACCTCCAGCAGAAAGGAGGTGGCCACGATGGAAGAAATTCTCACCTCATTCCTTGTCTCCGTTGTAGCAGGCGTAGTTAGCTACTACATATGCAAACGGCTGGACGGGAGACGATAGGCAGGCAAAGACCCAAGGAAAGTGTT
>OBVO01000224.1_pt1 | contig 38296 bp, 40 predicted proteins | sample 1495151 | NCBI WGS metagenome assembly OBVO01 (sample SAMEA2580019, study PRJEB22360) | human gut metagenome | reverse complement strand
CGCACTTCCACCGGCGCCGCCGCAATCTGAGCGTCCATGTCGGCCAGCGTCTGGCGCAGCAGCTTCGCGAGATCCAGCACCTTGGGCACAATGGGCAGGTTGCCGGTTGCCGCTTTAGAGACGTCAAACACATCGAGCACCATATTTTTCAGGCGGCTGCTCTTTTGCGCCAAAATATTGACGTAGTCCTTTGCAACGGGCGGCAGATCCTCCTGCTGCAACAGGTCGACATAGCTGATAATGGAGGTCAGAGGCGTCTTGAGGTCGTGGCTGACATTCGTCACAAGCTCTACTTTCAGCCGCTCGCTCTTCATGCGGTCATTAACAGCGTTTTCGATGCCTTCCTGGATGGCGTTGAGATCCTTGCCTGCTTGCGTCAGTGCTTCACAACCGCCAACCTCAATGGGCGGCGGCGTTTCACCGCGGCGGATCAGTTGCAGCTGATAGGCGATCTTCGCCATCTGCGCGCCGATAAAATCGAGCCGTTTCGCATACCAGCGCAGCAGCGTCAGAACCACCACAACGCCTGCAATCGCGAGCAGTGTTAAGTCAGGACTAACGCTGGCCGAATAGATGGCGAATACAATTCCCGCAACGCACGCCAGAACGCCAATGGTTCTTGATACGGGACGGAATTTTCTGAGCAGGAATTGCTGAAGCGGCGTCTGGTCGAGCTTCGTCCGTTTGCGATTTTTCCCATTTGCCCAGACATTGCGGATGATCGAACGCTTGTCAAAAGTAAAATTCCAAAGGTCGTTGATGAAAAAATAGGCTACCAAAATATAATAATAACACATTGCGGCGCCTGTGACAACGGCCGAAATATTCGCATAGAAGATAGACTCCACGGCCGGGAGGGCGGCCATCCCCAGCGCACAAAAGACGAGCAGCAAAGGAATTTTGACCTCGATTGGAACCGCGCCGGTCACACGTGCCCAAAAGCGGTCGCCCGCCACTTTGCCCGGCGCAAAGACACAGGCCATCACGAGGCATAAAACGCCCAGTATGCCGCACAGACGGCCAGTATTGACAACGGCATGCAGAAAATCAATGTAGTATACGTAATGACCGAGCGTTGGCAACACTGGATTGCTCCGCACGGCGACCGTCACTATGCGGTGGATGTTCGTCTCACGGGAAAATACGCGGCGAATCCGGTCTTCGTAAAATTGCAGGTGTTCTTTGGAAAGCGGCTTGCCATATTGCGAGCCTGTCACCGATACGTCAAGATTTCCGTTCACGCCCAGTTGTTCTGCCTGAACCCACAGGTCGCACCCCGCGGGCAGGTTATTGGAATCGAGTGCATTGGTTGTGTTCTCGTTAAAAGTCTTGCCGTTATCGGTGATGCGGTAATAGATATCGCGCTCCTGATTGATCCCTAGATCAAGTCCTTCGGCAAAGTCACGGTAATCGGCAGTATTGTCCACCGTTGAACCGGAGGAGATGCTCGCCACCAGTCCGCCGGAGGTGTCTGTACCCAGCGGCAGGCCATTGGACTGTAGGAAGTTCTGCTTTGCGGCGTCTGACGGCAAGAGAATGTTATGCGCTTTTGCGATCTTTTCCTTTTCCGCCTCCAGGGCAGCATTCGGGTCTTGAACATTTCCGGCAATCTGGATGTTGCTGAATAGGCCCTGGTTTTCCGCACCTTGATAATCGTTATAGAGCTTGGAATTATAATAGATGCGTTCTGCCGTGAGGTCAAAAAGCTTCTGCATGACCTGTGCGACCGCCACATGATAGCTGTTGGTGTCGCTGAAACGACTGGTTTGACTGTCCTCGTACGTCTGTTGAAAAGTGAGGTTTTCCCGGCCGGAAAAGAGGAAAACGCCGAATACGCTGCCGGCGGCTGTCGCCAGTAGGAAAAATGCCAGGATGAAGCTAACCCAGCCCACCACAGGCACGCGGCGCCAGCTTTTGGACGGCATGGGCCGCGCATGGGCCTCGTGCATGGCACTGAAACTCTGGAATGGCGCTTGCGCAGTTTCCGAGTCAGCGGGTCGATATTTTTTCGATTTTATAGCCAAGTCCCCACACCACCTTCAAATATTCGGGTTCCTTTGGGTTGATTTCGATTTTTTCGCGGATGCGCCGAATGTGGACCATGACTGTATTTTCAACGCCATAGGATTCCTCGTGCCAGACGCGGCGGTAGATCTCTTCGGCAGGGAAGACGCGGCCGAGATTTTGCATCAGCAAATCCACGATTTTTGTTTCGGTTGCGGTCAGGCGAACCGGGTCGCCGTCGACGCGGAGTGTGCGCGTATCCGGATCATAGGCGAGACGCCCCGTGCGGATGACACTGCGCTTAGACTCATTTTCTTCGCCGCCAAGCGTTTTGTAGCGGCGCATCTGTGAACGCACGCGTGCGACCAGTTCCATCGGATTAAAGGGCTTTGTTACATAATCGTCCGCGCCCATGGAAAGGCCCAAAATCTTGTCACTGTCCTCGCTTTTCGCTGAAAGCACGATGATCGGCAGGTTGCGGCGTTCGCGGATTTTCATCACGGCGGAAAGCCCGTCGAGCTTTGGCATCATCACGTCGATGATGAGCAGACGGACGTCCGGATCCGTCACCTGATCAAGCGCCTGCAAACCGTCGTAGGCACAAACCGTCTGATAGCCCTCCTTCTGCAGCAAGAGGGCGATCGCCCGTGTGATTTCGCGATCGTCATCCACGATCAGGATTTTATCCGTATTCATCATTTCTTCCTCCCTATGGCTTTCAGTATAGCATGTAAATCTTACAAATAGACCGACATAAATCTTACAATTTTCTTATCAAATCAGCTTCATGGCCAGCCGTGCAATCATTTGCGGCTTATTTATCTGTCTATCGGGCAGGATAGACGTACCTGTCGACCTATTTTAGCACATTTTTCGTATATAAAAAACTTCCTTGTAGGTTTACCAGTCGTAATCTCAATCGCACAGGGATTTACCGATATTCCAAAGGCAAAATTATGATCGATTTGATCTTTGACTACGCTAGCGATGAGAACTGTACCGTTCTGAGCAGTATTTACGGTATTGCTGGACGTTTCAAGGCCTCACCACAAGAGCGCTGGTTGAAAAAATCGGCATTGTGCCTGCACTCTGGTTCTGTATGGGAATGACCGGAGAATCCGATCAACATGATACGGCGGTAGCGCTGGCAAATGCGCAGGGAATTGACCGCAGCAGACGTTTAGATGCGTCTATTATCCTTACTCCTCGATCTTAAGAGCTGTTTTTCCCAAATGCAGATGGCCGGCCATCGGGGTCATCCAGACGGCTGACCGCGCGTTTGAATGCTCCCATAGATAAGCTGGTTGTTGAAAGCAGTGTATGGATGTGTTATATAAATAAAGGGGGAGGTCAATATGGAACTTCGCACACTTCGTTATTTTTTAGCGGCGGCTCAAGAAGAAAATATCACCAGAGCGGCGGATATTCTGCATGTAACCCAACCGACACTGAGCCGCCAGATGATGGACTTAGAAAAGGAATTGGGCACCACGCTGATGATCCGCGGGAAAAACGGGCTGACGCTGACAGATGACGGAATCTTTTTCCGGCAGCGTGCCGAGGAAATTGTTGAGCTGGCAAATCGCCTGGAACGGACATTTGTGGAACGCAATGCAGAGATCAGCGGAATCATTGCCATTGGCGCCTCCGAGGCGGTGGGGAGCCGTTTGTTTGCCAAACTCATTAAACATTTTTCCGATAAATACCCGCTGGTGCAATTCCATTTATATAATGAAATGGCCGATAACATCAAAGACCGGTTGGACAAAGGGCTTGTAGATGTCGGGCTTCTGTTGGAGCCAGTGGATACATTAAAGTACGACTTCGTCCGCCTTTCTCAGAAGGAAACCTGGGGTATCCTCATGCGGGACGATCATCCGTTGGCGGAACGGGAAACAATCGCGCCGGATGAAATTGTAGAATATCCGCTGATCCTGCCTCTGCGGGAGCGGGTACGCAATGAGATTTTGAACTGGATCAAACGGGATGAGAAGGATTTAACGATCCCGCTGAGCTACACCCTTCTTTCCAATGCTGCCCTGCTGGTGGAAGCCGGGCTGGGCTGCGCCTTTTGCCTGGATGGCGCGCTGGCTATCCACAGCAGTCCGCGCCTGCGTTTCGTGCCGATTTCCCCAGAGCATACGACCCGCAGCGTTTTGGTTTGGAAGAAAAACCATCTGTTTTCTCCCGCAACTTCCCTGTTTATCCAGGAAATCAATATGCTACGCGCCTATATGGAATAAGTGTTTTTGCTACAGACCACCGAACTGAATCGACTTGGCGGTTTTTTATTGCACTATCCATACAAAAAACACATCGAAAAAGATAAAAAATAGGTATTAGACATTGAAGCGGAGTCGCCCTATAATAAAAACAGAAGCCAGGCTCTCACTTTAAAAGGAATACCACAGGTTGATATGGAATTTGCTGCGGTACAAAAATTTATTTCCTTTTTTTAGCAATGGCAATGGTTCTTTCTTTCGCGGCATGCGGAACGACGGAAAATCAGAGCAGCAAGATTCTGGTGGCATATTTCTCCTGGGCAGACAACGCCATTTTGGCGGATGATGTGGGCGCAGTGGCATCCCCCAGTGTAATTCATCTCGGAAATGTGCAGCAGCTGGCGGGTTGGGTGCAGGAGGAAACCGGCGGTGACCTGTTTTCCATCCGGGTTACCGATCCATATCCCAGAGATTGGGATAAATGCTTGGCACGCGCCAATCAGGAGCGAGGCGGCAACGCCCGTCCGGAATTGGTAGAAAACGTGGACCATCTGGATCAGTATGATACCGTGTCCCTGGGGTATCCCAACTGGTGGTACGGTGTGACCATGGCATTGCTCACCTTCCTGGAGCAGAATGATCTTTCTGGCAAACAGGTATACCTGTTCTGCTCTCACGGCACCGGCGGACTTGCCAACAATGTAAAACCGATTACCGAGGCGGCTCCCAATGTAGGAATCTCTGATAACATCTTCGATTGCTATGAAGAGGATGCTTATGCCTCTCAGGGCGACATTCAGAGCTGGATAGCTGGGCTTGGCTATTGATAATAGGGAGGTAGGCACATGAAAAAAGTCTTTCGCGCGATCCTTCTTTGTCTGATGGTGTTTGCCCTTTCCGCCTGTGGAAACAGCAATTCGGAATCATTAGTAACATCAACGCCGGAATCGTCTACTTCTGAAGCGGGGCAATCTTCCTTCGCAGAACAATCGGAACAAGCGGCATCATCAGAGCCGTCCTCTGCGGCGGAAACGCCTTCCGCGACAGAGAGTTTGGAAGAGCCGGAAAGTACATCCCGGCAGATTTCCGTACAGTTTGGGGAAAACACAGTCGTTTATGAGCTCAACGATGGAACAGCCGCTGACTCACTCTATGAGCAGCTACCTCTTACTATTGAAATAGAGGATTACAGCAACAACGAAAAGATTTTTTATCCCTCCCAGTCGCTGGATACCAGCGATTCTCCGTTGGCACAGGCTGGAGCTGGAACATTGGCCTATTTTGAACCGTGGGGTGATGTGGTGTTCTTTTACGGTGACTACAACGAGAGTTCCTCCCTGTTTGAACTGGGACAGGTCGTTTCCGGTGGGGAGCTGGTCAGCGGGATGTCTGGAACCATCACCATAAAAGCGACAGAATAATCGCATATTGATTAGGAGGCAATGAAAATGAGTAAAACTTTAGTGGCATTTTTCTCCGCCAGCGGCACAACAAAGCGCGTTGCAGAAAAGCTGGCGTCGGCAACAGGCAGCGATTTGTATGAGATCAGGTCCGCCGTCCCTTATACCCGGGCAGACCTGAACTGGCAGGATAAGCGTTCCCGCAGCTCCTTGGAGATGAATGACCCATCCTCTCGCCCGGAATTGACAGATAAAGATGCCAATATTGCGGCATATGACCGAATCTTTCTGGGCTTTCCCATCTGGTGGTACACCGCGCCTGCCATCGTCCGCAGTTTTTTGGAGAGCTATGATTTCACGGGCAAGAGCATTGTCCTGTTTGCTACCTCTGGCGGCAGCGGGCTGGGCAAGACTGCCAAGGAGCTTTCCTCCAGCTGCCCAGGGGCAAAGATTGTGAATGGACAGCTGCTCAATGGGAATCCTTCTGAGAACGCGTTGAAACAATGGGCGGAAAGCCTTTCATGACAGAAAGGAAGCGGTATCATAAACCGAAAATCAAACTGGCGCTTGGGCATGGGGCAATGATGGATGAAGGAAGGGGATGCGGACAATGAAGATCGTTGTTTTAGAGGAAAGTCCCAACAAAAACGGCTCCTCCAACCTGCTGGCGGATTGTTTCCGCCAGGGGGCGGAAGAAGCTGGCCACACTGTGGAGATCATCGACACGGCTCATGCCAATATCCACCCCTGCACCGGGTGCATTCATTGCGGGTATGAGGGCCCCTGTGTGCAGAAGGATGATGTGGAGAACATTCGTAAAAAAATTCTAGACGCGGACATGATGGTGTTTGTTACGCCACTGTATTATTACGGGATGTCCGCCCAGCTGAAAACTATGATCGACCGGTTTTGCGCTTTTAACAGCTCCATCCAGCGCAAACATATGAAATCCGCCTTGCTTACCGTCGCCTGGAACAGCGATGACTGGACCTTTGAGGCACTTGAAGCCCATTACAAAACCTTGGTGCGGTATCTGAACCTGCAGGATATGGGCATGGTGCTGGGCACCGGCTGCGGTACGCCGTCCATGACTCAGCATTCCAAGTTCCCGCAGCAGGCATACAATCTGGGGAACCGTTTGAAATAAAAAGCAGAAAATGGGTGGGGCAGGCGGACTGCTCTGCCCATTTTCTGCAATCAGGAGAAGGGAGTTCATTTCATTATGGAAACAATCCAGCTGAGTAACGGCGTTATCATGCCAATGGAAGGGTTCGGGGTCTTCCAGATCCCGGAAGAAACCTGCGAGCAGGTGGTCAAAGATGCCATAAAAACTGGTTACCGCCTGATCGACACAGCCAGCTCCTATCAAAATGAGAAAGCCGTGGGAAGAGCGATTCAAACCTGCGGCGTTCCGCGAAAGGAGCTGTTCATCACAACAAAGGCATACATTCAACAGATGGGTTATGAAAAAACCAAAGAAGCCTTTGCGGAATCTCTGGATAACCTCGGGCTCACCTATTTGGACCTCTATTTGATCCATATGCCTTTTGGGGATTATTACGGTTCCTGGCGTGCGCTGGAGGAGTTGTATCAGGAAGGCAAGATTCGTGCCATCGGCGTGTGCAACTTCCTGCCGGACCGGCTGCTGGACCTGTGCTACAACGCCAAAATCCTGCCGCAGATCAATCAAATCGAACGTCACCCCCATTACCAGCGGGCGGAAGAACTCCCCCTGATGAAAGAGTTAAGGGTCCAACCGGAGGCCTGGGCACCCTTTGCAGAAGGCCTGAAGGGGATGTTTACAGAGCCGGTATTGCTGGAGATTGCAAAAAAGCACGGCAAGACGCCGGCACAGGTCATCCTGCGCTGGAATGTACAGCAGGGCGTCATCGTGATCCCCAAATCTGTCCACAAAGAGCGGATGGAGGAGAACTTGGCCATCTGGGATTTCGTGCTTGACAGCGAGGATATGGAAAAGATCGCGGCACTTGATAAAGGCTGCCCTTCCATGCTGGATACCCGGAAGGTTAGCGAGGTCAAGCGGGTGTATGACTATTTGAACAATCCAGTGTTGACCAGCTTGTAATTTTGAAAAGAAAAAGATGCTCTATAATAAAGATCGAAATAAACGGAACGAATATCCACGTGGAACTGTACAACAACAGCTCTTCTGCGTGGTAAAGGAACTGCTGAAAAAAGGTCCTTTGACCATCAATATGAAGGGCTGTGCCAATACAGAGGAACTTGGCATCTTTGGCCGTTTAACTGCCTACCAATGATGAATATATCAAGACAGAGACGGGCGATGTGATTTTATCGGTAGGCAACCAATGGCATCCCCCGCGCAAAAGAGAATTCAGACCTGTTGTGTGATGCGTTTATCCGAGACGCAGAAGAGACGTCTCCTTTGACCAGCATTGAAAAAACGAGAGACAGGAGAGTAAAGTGACTTCATTTGGAGCAGGTACCTTCCACTCCCGTTTTTTATTTTAAAAGTATGCATAAAACGCATGGATTGCGATGAAAGATAAGTATTTTACATGAAACGAGTTATCCACTATACTAATTACTGAAAGGACTGATCCGTATGAAAAAACTGTTATCTCTTCTCTTATCCATGTCGCTGGTCTTTTCTCTTGCCGCATGCAGCGGCGGAACCGCCTCCTTCAGTGAGAACGGTACTTCTGAACCCTCTGAAGCTTCCGCCGAATCTGAGGAACCCTCCAGTTCCGAGACACCGGCGGAATCAACGGAGCCTAAGGAGGAAACCGGCGGCACGCTGATTGCCTATTTCTCCTGGTCTGGCCATACGAAGCAGATGGCCCAGATGATCCAGGCCGACACCGGCGGCGATTTGTTTGAGATTGAACCGGCTACTCCGTACACTGATGATTACGACACCCTCCTGGATGTTGCGCAGCAGGAACAGGCAGATAACGCCCGCCCGGCGCTGGCCAGCCAGGTGAAAAACTGGGACAGCTACAACGTGGTGTTCGTCGGCTACCCTGACTGGCTTGCGTACCATAAATTGATACAATGCACCCAAATTGCGTGAATGGGTGCATTTCAAATTTACCTATAAAGTTCTTGTTTTCGCTCCTGCGGTTGGCAGGGGCCTTTTTTAATGGCAAAAGAAAAGCACATCTTTCCCGGTAATGGGATTGATGTGCTTCAAATGGCATCCATCAGTTCAAGGAGAATCTGCTTTTGCCGATCGGTTAGGGTACTCCATTTTGAAAAGAGTTTCTGTTGCTCTTCGGTCAATTGTACTTCTTCGCCCTCGGCAAAGAACTGAGCCAGAGTGATACCAAATGCCCTGCAAACTGCCTCCAGAGTTGGCAGCGTTGGTGCGTTATTTCTATTGAACATATTTGTGACAGTAGAATGGGAAAGCTTGGCTTCCTTTGCCAGACGGTAGTCTGTCCATTTCCGTTCTTCCATCAATTCTCTGATTCGTTTCTGCGTATCCATATCATCACCTACCTATCTGTATCTATTCTAAGTCCCAGAATGGTGGTATAATAGTCACAATCGGTAGCTATAATACTTCCTAAAAGGGACTTATACAGTTATAGTATTGTAGATGATGGAAATGCTATTCACAAAAGACTGGAGGTAGAATAATGCAGGAGCATATCTTTGAAAGAATGGCGCGGGAGAGAAACATTTCAGTTGAGGAAATGCGGGCGATAATTTCCGATAGAATTGGCAAGGGGTGGAATGATAAAGATCCGGTCAAACGGGAGCAATGGAGAAAAATTCCCTGTGCTGGAGATGTGCCAACACCAGATGAATGGCTGAACTATGTGGTAAAGAAGATAAAAGATGATGGTCAAGAAGGGTTATTACGGAAATATTTAATTTGGTAGTTATATCTTGAATGCTATACATCTGATTGTAGTGATCTGCCAGCTCATGCAGGAGTATGGTTGGCAGCTTGAAGTTGGGGGCAAGGTACTCGGCGCGGAGATTGATTTCTCGCTACTGGCATTCTGTATCTCGTTGATACTGTACCAGCCATGTGCTCTGTGCCCTCCGTCTTGCGATACAGTGATGGCAGGGAGACTCACTTGTCCTCATAAAAATCCTCGTTGAACAGATCGAACATTTCCCCGGTTTCCTATACACATTTAAAAGCCTATTCTGGCGGGGATTGGATAATTCCAATTATCACCCTGTCAACTACTACCGAAATCCCTTGATGTTCATCAGATTTTATTCCTCTAAATGTGCAGACAAGAGGTTGTATTTATGCTGTTTATGCTGTTCTGACCCAGCATAAAAGATATAGTGATTGACAAACCAGGCTCTCCATAGTATTATTAGAAACAAGAGTTATACCTCTCAAAAGGAGATAAAGGCATGATTATGAATTTTCATTTAACCGATCAGCGTAAAAAGAAAATCAGCTCTGTACAATCCATACCGATGAAACATTGTGCAGAGTATAGCGTATAAATGACGCATTTCGATTTCATCGGGAAGCCATAAGGGGGATTTTATACCCATTTTGAGAAAGTGGCTTTCCATGCAGTTATAATGTGTATGAGGCTATGGACAATGTTTTGTCCATAGCCTTTTGTTTTTGGCGCTGCTATGCCAGAGGCAGAAGGCAGATACATTTGTGTATCTTTGCTTTCTGCCTTTTTCGTTTGTATCAGAGAATATGCAGGAAAGGGTTAATAAAAATGAGCTTATTAGAAATTGACGGACTGACACACTCTTTTGGTGAGAATGTGCTATACAAAAATGCAGGTTTCACACTCAATAAAGGAGAACATATTGGCATTGTCGGACAGAATGGAACCGGCAAAAGCACTTTAATCAAAATCTGTACAGAGCAGATCATACCAGACAGCGGGCGCATTGTCTGGCAGCCGAATACTACGATTGGTTATTTAGACCAATATGCGGAAATCGACCATACCTTAACGATGAAAGAATTTCTCAAATCCGCTTTCACAAAGTTATTTGAAATGGAGGCACAGGCGTTGCAGCTATATGAAAGAGCTGCTGACGGTGATACGAAAAGCCTTGAACTGGCCGCCCATTATCAGGAACAGCTTGAAGCCCATGACTTTTATTCGATAGATACCGCTATTGAGCGTGTCGCCAATGGGTTAGGACTTCTTGCGATTGGCCTTGACCGTCCGATTGCTGAAATGAGTGGCGGCCAGCGGGCAAAAGTGATTTTAGCAAAATTACTGCTGGAAAAGCCGGATGTCCTGTTGCTGGACGAGCCGACCAATTTTCTTGATAAAGACCATGTAACATGGCTGGCGGAATATTTATCTGCTTTGGAAAATGCTTTTTTAGTGGTTTCCCATGATTTCAATTTTCTGGATAAGATAGCGAACCGCATTTGTGATATAGACAATGACACGATTACAAAATACTACGGCACATATTCCGAATTTCTGCGGAAGAAAACCCTGCTGCGGGAAGATTATGTACGGCAATATGCGGCCCAGCAAAAGGAAATTAAAAAGACAGAGGAATTTATACGGAAGAACATAGCGGGCAGAAAAGCAAAAATGGCGCGGGGACGGCAAAAGCAGCTTGACCGAATGGACAAAATGGAAGCCTTAGACCAAAAGGAAATTATTCCGCACTTCCATTTTCCCGTACTTCCATTAACCAATACAGAACACTTGTTGGTGAAACATCTGGCAGTTGGCTACCATTACCCCGTTTTATCAAACATTGAATTTAGCATTAAGGGAGGACAAAAAGTTGTTATTACTGGATTTAATGGGATTGGAAAATCGACACTATTAAAAACCCTGATTGGGGAAATTCCATCTATGCAGGGCCATTTCAAATTTTCCGATCAGGTTACTATCGGATATTTTGAACAGGATTTAGAGTGGAAAGAACCTGAATTGACGCCCATTCAAATTGTTGCCAATGCTTATCCCAATATGGTGACAAAAGATGTCCGCAAGCATTTGGCACGATGCGGAATTTCCAGTAAACACGCTATGCAGTCCATAGGAACATTAAGCGGCGGCGAACAGGCAAAGGTAAAGATGTGTCTGCTTACTCTGACCCCCTGTAATTTCCTGATTATGGATGAACCTACAAACCATTTAGACGTACAGGCAAAAGAGGCTTTGAAAACAGCCCTTTCAACTTTTGCAGGAACGGTACTGCTCGTATCGCATGAGGAAGCATTTTATCGAGATTGGACACAACGAGTTATCAACATATTAAGGAACAATCTTTAATACAAAAACAGCCTTCCAAATCGGAGGGCTGTTTTTGTATCTAAGCCCGGAAAGCCTGATATTATGGGCTTTCCGGGCTTTTTCTGTTTTTCGGGGACTCGGTGGAACAAGCCGCCATCAGCCCGCTTCCTATTGCGGCCATCACATAGGCCCATAACGGCTCATTTTTGCACCCCCTTGTACGGTCTATTTGTACCAGAAACGAGGAAACGCTAAAAAGTATCAAGTCACGGATAACGTCCTTTCTTTCAAAAAGAACAATTTAGCGGGAACCTTGCGGCTCCCGCTTTTTCTTATTCCCGCTCAAAAGCCTCTCCGCAATCCCCGCAGATTACATTGACTTCCCGCGTTGCCCGGATGATGGTGCCGCAGCAGGGGCAAACATATTTGATACTGCGGTTAATGGATTTCTTGCTTCCGCCCTTGGTGGTGCCTTCCACTGGCAAGCGGCTGGCGTTGATCTTGTCCTCCCCCAAGGTTTCTCTGATCCATGCCTCTGCCTCCGGGGCCAACGTCGTTACCGTCCAGCCATACTTGGCGTGCTTCTCGATATGCAGGCCGTGGGCCTCAGCGGTGTCCTTAAATTTCTGGTTGTGGTAGTAGCCGTTGTTGCTTACGTCTTGGATGCCATGAACCAGATTGTGGAGATGCGCCATCTCATGCAGGAGCGTGGCTGCCAGCTCGAAAATAGGCCGGTCAAGGTACTCGGCGCAGAGATTGATTTCCCGATATTTCTCGCCGCTGGCGTTCCATATCTCGTTGATACTGCACCAGCCATATTCATTCACCCAGTTACATTGTACTGTTCCTTTTTGGTTCTGAATATGTCTACAGAGTTCCTCTAATTAGCTAAAATAATTCATTATTTAGTGCTTGTATTGCAAAAGGATACCATGATACAAGAACTGACATCGGGACAAGCTGCCCTTATTAGTCAGTTCCGCAGTCTAACAATCATTCTGTAAAGAATGAACATGAGCAAATTAACTTACATACCATGTATGGAAAGACAAGGCTTTTAAGTAAAAATCTTGTATTATTCATTTAGCATCAATGCTCTTGCTTGTAAATATCGTATTGTTTAATAGACGGTTATTTCTTTTGTGTTTTAGTCGCTTTTGGGCAAAAACGGGTATGTTTTGGGTTGAATTAAAATCAAACACCTAATAAGCTATATAGTATGGTTAGTTAAGTATAACCCTTTTGCACTACCAATTATAAAAGAGGAGGAAACCCTATGTCAGAGATAAAAGAACAAGATCGCAAAAAAGATGAAGAAGGGCAGGTTGCGATTAAACGTTTGTCCAAGCCCATAAAAGGAAGGATACTTTTAGCTCAAATTTTTACAATTTTTTCTGCGTTATTGTCTTTCGTCCCATATTTAGCTTTAGTGTGGTTAGGGGATATTTTTTTATCGGCGCAAACCACAGGCGAACAGATTGATGCAGTACAAGTACATAAAGTTGTGAATCTTTTAGTTATGGCTTTTCTTTCAAAATTGTTTTTCCATGCACTGTCTTTAATTATCACACATTTCGCGGATATGAAATTGCGTTTCATTATTCGCCAAAGGATTGTAGAGCGTTTGAGCCATGTACCACTTGCGTGGTTTAGCCAAACTGATTCTGGTAAAATACGTAACGCCGTACAGGATGATACAAAAACGGTTCATACTGTCGTGGCTCATGCGCCAGTTGATATGCTAAACGGTGTGTTAGCGCCATTAGTACTACTTGTGTTTATGTTTGTGATTAACTGGCGTTTAGCACTTATTGGTATCGTGACCATCCCACTATACTTTTTATTACAAGGAATTTCTATGAAGGATATGGGGCCAAAAACTGCTGAAATGAACAGGCATCTGGGGGAGGTTTCTTCCACAATGATTGAACTGGTTGCTGGTATCAAGGTAGTGAAGGCCTTCTCTAAGACTGGAAAAGCCCATCAAAATTACGCCAACGCAGCAGAAGCTTTTTCTAAATCTTATTGGGATTGGTGTGCGCCATTGATTGGTCTTTGCTCCATAGCAGGGGAACTTATTTCAGCACCGTTACTTTTATTCGTCAATTTCACCGGTGGCGCATTGATTATGGGAGCCGGTTTAGCGAGTCTTCCTCAAGTTCTGGCTTGCACTTTAATAGCAATCGTTTTACCTGTTGCAATTAGCTCCGTTGCTAATATTACATGGTCCTATCAAATGGCTGGATCTGCTGCCATCCGCCTTTGCGATATTATGGATACTCCCGTCATTCCTGAAACGAAATCTCCACAAAAACCCAACGGACTTGTTCTGCAGGTAAAAGATGTTACCTACTCATATGGAGATACGCAAGCATTAAAAGGGGTTAATCTTACTTTGAATCCTAATACAATAACAGCTTTAATTGGCCCTTCTGGCTCTGGCAAATCTACGCTTGCTACACTTATCGCGCGTTTTGATGATCCGCAAAATGGTTCTATTAGTTTAGGCGGTGTAGACTTAAGAAACATTTCATCGCAAACGCTCTATGACAAAATTGCCTTTGTGCTTCAAGACCCTATGCTCATTAATGCCAGTATCCAGCGGAATATATCGCTTGCAAGACAGGATGCAACTATAGATGAGATTCGTAAAGCAGCGAAAATTGCTCAGATTGACGATTTGATTATGTCTCTGCCTAAAGGTTATGACAGCGTATTGGGAACTGATTGTTCTTTATCGGGAGGGGAAAGCCAAAGAGTTAGCATTGCCCGTGCGGTTTTAGCAGATGCACCAATTTTGATTATGGATGAGGCCACAGCTTTTGCTGATCCAGATTCAGAGTTGGAAATTCAAAAAGCACTTAATGCATTGATTAAAGATCGTACTGTGTTGGTTATTGCGCATCGTCTGAATGCCATTTTAGGCGCAGATCAAATAGCTGTAATGGAGCAAGGGGAAATAGTTGCTATTGGAACACATCATGAACTTTTAGATAATGTACATTATCAAGCACTATTGAGACAAGGTGGTTTCAATCATTTTAATGAGAAAGGAGAAATAAGGTATGAATAAATCAAAATGGCTTTTATCGAGATTTCATCGTTATATGCTTGATGGAGACCAAAAAATGCACCAAAAAGGAACATTATTTTGTATTCTGTCAGGGGGACTGATCGGCCTTGCACTTGCCATTATGATGCCAGCTACCACAACTCTGCAAACGCAAAGTACGCAGTGGGGAGTATCATTTTGGGGCTGGATGATTGTACTTGCCAGCGTAGCGCTATTGGCTTCTATATTCTCTTTCTTAGGCACAAAACTCAGTTATACGGCTGGCCTTGGCTTTATGAAAAATATGCAAACTATCGTGGGAAACAAGGTGGCGCGCTTACCACTTGGTTGGTTTCAAGCAGACAGTGCCGGAAAACTTTCGCGTATGGTAACGCAGGAAATGATTTCTACCGGTCAGACAGCCGCATTCTTTATTGGACAGCTACTAAAAAATGCGGCTGCAGTCATTGTTTTCTGTATTGCCACATGGTTTTGGAATTGGCAGCTTGGTATACTTTTAACGCTTGCTATTCCCGTTCTTTTTCTGCTTATGAAAATTTCGCAAATTTGTGTGGGGAAAGGGAATAGTCTTGAAGAACCAGCGGAACAAGAAATTGCTTCCCGCGTAGTGGAATTCGCAAAGTGCCAGGGGGCACTTCGCGCCTGCCATGTTGGTGCGGACTACGAAGAATTGAAAGATAGCTTTGTGAACAGTAAAAAACAATCTGTCCGCGGGCTGTGGTGGAGCGCTTTGGGGCAGGTGCTTTCCGGTATGGGAGTACAAATGCTTGTTGCAGGAATGATTACCTTTGTAAGCCTCCTGGGACTTGCTGGAGATATGGGGGCATTAGAAACTGTGGTAATGATTGGCGTTACCTTGCGTTTTACCACACTCTTAAACGACATAGTATCTTCTCTTTTCGGAATGGAAGACCGTCGTCAAATGTTAAATGCCTTAGATGAAGTCGTAGATACTACTGAAATGCCCAGCGTAACAAATACCAAAGGTAATCCTAAAAATTCTGATGTTTCTTTAAATCAAGTGACCTTTGCATATGTAAAAGATAAGCCAGTGATACGAAACATTAGCTTTACAGTGCCTACCAATAAGATGTTTGCTATTGTTGGCCCTTCTGGTTGTGGCAAAACAACAATCATAAAGTTAATTGCTCGTTTTTATGATGTGAATGGTGGGAATATTCGTATTGGAGACATTGACTTGAGAGACTTTACAACCGAAGATTTGTTTAAGCAAGTGTCTTTTGTATTTCAAGATGTTTATCTTTTTAATGATAGCCTAAAAAATAATATACTTATGGCGAAGCCTGATACATCAGAACGAGAGTTAAATGAAATTGCCGATCTTGCGGGTGTAACGGAAATGATCCAGCGACTTCCTGATGGATGGAATACCCTTTGCGGAGAAGGAGGACGAGCGCTTTCCGGCGGTGAGCGTCAGCGGGTTTCGATTGCACGAGCTTTGTTGAAGCACGCTCCAATTGTCTTGTTTGACGAAGCGACCTCAGCACTTGATGCCGAGAACGAAACTAATATCGTGCGTTCCATAGAAGCTCTCAGGAAAAGGTCTACATTGATTGTTGTAGCGCATAAGCTCGAAACAATTCAAATGGCGGACGAAATTATTGTGTTAAACAAGGAAGGACATATAGCGGAGGTAGGTAGCCATGAAAAGTTATTGGCTAAAAATGGTGCCTATAAAGAATTTTGGGATAAACGCAACGCCAGTTCTCAATGGAAATTAGCATAAAATTATTCAACAGAATAGAAATACCCGGGCACAGAGCTATATCGCTGTGTCCGGGTATCTCAGCAATAATGGTTTGGGATGATTTATTCTCTAGTTGACCAGTGAATCCAAACAAGTTATTATATAGTTAGTTAATTCTAACACATATTAGGGAGGGGATTCAAATGATACATGGAAGTGATTACCTCAGTAAGCTATATAACGATTTAATAACGAATACTCCTCAGACATTCTCCATGGACATCTCATCTGAGTTTGGACCAGGCAGAATTGCACAAACCAAAATTAAACATGGTGTTATTCTTTCGGATTGGCAGATGCACTATCAATCGAATACAGATATGAACGTACAGGGGCCTGGTAATGATGAGTATATGCAAATTATTTTCTGTCTGAATGACGGGGTCTCATGGGGAGTTATAAATGACCGGAGTTCCATTACATTACAGAAAAAGGAATCCTGTATTTACGCAGGACATAAGGGAAAAGAATATATTTGTTATAAGAAAAACAGTAATTTTTCTTTTAAAACTATCAAAATACCTATTACTTACTTTGTACAACTACTTTCAGAATACTTTGATGGTCAAGAAATTACAGTATATAGGAAAAAACTTTTGGAGGGAATTTCTAAAATTCCTGTTACCCCAATTATGGAACAAATTTTGACAGAGACGAGCCAGTTTTCTCAATACCGGGGCAGTCTGGGCTATCTATATTTAGATGGAAAATTATTAGAACTGCTGTCTGTCTATTTGGGAGAGGTTCTTGAGTTAGACATTTTGATGGGTAAAAACATCTCAATGTCTCGAACTGAAAGAACTGCTATTATGGAGACAAAACGAATTATTGACAGTCAGCTTGCTTTCGCTCCATCCTGTAAGGAATTATCACGCATGGTGCATTTGAGCGTACCAAAACTGTCGCAAGGTTTTTCATCTCTCTATGGTATATCAATCCATCAATATATTATTGACCAACGATTGGCACATGCAGCACAATTACTTTTGGACGGCGACATGAATGTAAGTGAGATTGCTGCTATTGTGGGCTATGGAAAGCCGAGTAATTTTGCGGCAGCCTTCAAAAAAAGATACGGTGTAGTCCCCAAGAATTATAGAGAAACACGCTTTAATGGGTTAAATGAATAAAATTAGGTAGCTTTTGGGTAAAAACGGGTAGCTTTTGGGTTGAAGCATTTTTTCACAGATGATAATCTATGCAGTGTGGTTAGCTTATTCTAACCGCACTGCATTTTATTTATAAAGGAGGAATGTCTTCATGAGTATGCCTGCGAATTCAAATCAAAAGAAACGTAGATTAGAAGGCAAGGATTTTATCACTATTGGTATTTACACAGTGATCTACATGGTCATTACGATGTTAGTTGCCATACTTGGATTTATTCCTATTTTTATCCCGTTAATGGCAGTGCTTTGCCCCTTGGTTGGCGGTATTCCTTATATGTTGTATGTCACTAAGGCGAAGAAGTTTGGTATGACTGCAATTATGGGCTTTTTGATCGGCTTGCTTAACATATTTGGCGGAAATGGCTATTTAACCATGCTGACAGGACTTGCCGGCGGTCTGATTGCCGATATAATCTTAAAAAAGGCAGATTACAAAAGTTCAAAGAGCGCTGTTTTATCCTGTGGCGCTTTTAGTATTTGGGTATTTGGTAACTTCGCACCCATTTTCTTGAACCGTGACAGCTATCTTGTGATGCTGACAGAGGGATATGGCGCAGAATATGCCACAACACTCAACACCTATATGCCTATGTGGATTGCCCCTATTCTGTTGGTCGCTTGCTTTGTATTTGGTATTGTCGGTGGTGTGATTGGAAAGGCCATTTGTAAAAAGCACTTCCAGCGTGCTGGTATTGCATAATGGCGCGGGAAATTCTTCTCAGCAAAAAAGCAGAAACGGGTCTGCGGCTTGATCCGCGTACAAAGCTGTTGCTCATCTTCATCATCAGTATTTTTGTCATGGGAGGGACAGGCGGAGAAGCTATGGGGCTACTCCGCCTTGTTCTTTGTGCCATTCCAGCTTTGTTACTGCTTTGTTCCAAACAATTTGGAAAAGCGGTTGGATACATTGTTATTTTTGCTGCTTTTTATGCTGTTCAAATCTCAGTCTTGCCGCATCTCACAGGAATATTGAATTTTCTTGTGCTGTTTACAACTGGTTTCTTTTGCCGCATTCTTCCCAGCGTTGCAATGGCGGCCTATGCTGTGAAAACAACAACAGTCAGTGAATTGATTTCCGGCATGGAAAGAATCCATATGCCCAAAGAGGTGACGATTCCCTTAACGGTCATGTTCCGCTTCTTTCCAACTGTCTTTCAGGAGTCAGAAGCAATCAGTGACGCTATGAAAATGCGTGGGATTAAACTTGGAGGGAAAAAATCTTCAAAAATATTGGAGTATAAGCTGATCCCGATGATTACCTGCTCCGTGAAAATCGGTGAGGAACTTTCCGCTGCGGCAATTACCCGTGGCCTCGGCGCTCCTGTCAAACGCACAAACATTTGCCAGCTTAAATTCAATTTTGCCGATGTGGTGCTGATCTTGTTTTGTTGCTTTGTAGTGTTTTGGGCGATTGCTTCCCCGATAATTTCCGCAGGAGGGATTTTGCCATGATAGATTTTCAAAATGTTTCTTTCTCTTATGGTGAAGAATCCCGCGGTGGAGGGATTAGAAATATCAATCTCACCATAAAAACAGGGGAGTTTGTTTTACTCACGGGGGAATCCGGCTGTGGGAAAACAACGATTACCCGTTTAGTAAACGGGCTGGTGCCTCATTATTATGAGGGCAATTTAGAAGGCGATGTCTTTCTGGACGGAAAAAGCGTAGCTGATACGCCACTTTACGACTTGGCTGCTATGGTGGGATCTGTGTTCCAAAATCCTAAAAGCCAGTTTTTCAACGTAGATACGGATAGTGAATTAGCCTTCGCCTGTGAAAATTTGGGCTATCCCCAGGAGGACATCCTGCAAAGGATGGATCGGACAATTTCCAATTATCATATTGAAAATCTGATGGGGCGGAGCGTGTTTGCTCTATCAGGCGGGGAAAAGCAAAAAATAGCCTGTGCTTCATCAAGTGTATTGCTGCCGGGAATTATGGTTCTTGACGAACCATCTTCTAATTTGGATATGGCTTCCATTGATGACCTGCGGCAGGTCCTGAGCCTCTGGAAAAAGCAAGGCAAAACAATTCTGATTGCAGAACACCGCCTTTACTACCTTCACGATCTTGTGGACCGTGTACTATATGTAAAAGATGGGGAGATCGAACAGGAATACACACCTGCTGAATTTGACAGCTTATCGGATGGCACTCGAAAAGAAATGGGACTGCGGCCGTTTTCTCTCTCGAAGCTGAAACCCGCTAATCAGTATCAGACGCATACAGCTAAACAGATGGAACTTCAAAATTTCTGCTTTGCGTATAAAAAGCAAGCACCAGAAAGCCTCCATATTCCAAATGCAAAACTGCCTGTTGGAGAAACGATTGCCATTATCGGTCTGAATGGCGCTGGAAAATCTACTCTGGCCCGCTGTATTTGCGGACTGGAAAAGAAGTGTGGCCTTTTGCAGGTTGACGGGAAAACCCTTGATTGGAAAGCCCGGCTCAAACATTGCTACATGGTAATGCAGGATACCAGCCATCAGCTATTTACCGAAAGCGTGACGGATGAAGTGCTTCTGAGCATGGACAACAAGGATGAAACTGTTGTGGATAAAATTCTTAAACAGTTTGATCTGCTGGAATATAAAGACAGGCACCCGCTTTCTCTTTCCGGCGGGCAGAAGCAGCGAGTAGCGATCGCATCTGCCATTGTGAGTAACCGGGAGATCATTGTGTTTGACGAACCAACCAGCGGACTTGATCTCAAACATATGCGGGAAGTTGCGCAGAGTTTGAAGTCACTTGCAGGTCAAGGCAAAACGCTTCTTGTTATTACGCATGATCCGGAGCTGGTGATGGCAAGTTGTTCGTATGTGATTCACATGGAAAAAGGTCAAATTAAAGAGAACTACCCTTTGGATGTTAACGGAGCGAAGAAAGTTTTGAACTTTTTTAGAATCTAATTATGAATTCAGGAGGAGTTTATGATACTTCATGCGTCCGGAGAGGACTACCTGGAAACCATCCTGGTTCTCCAAAAGAAACTCGGTATGGTACGCTCCGTAGATGTGGCCCGGCACATGGAGGTGTCAAAGCCAAGCGTGTGCCATGCGGTGGCTACCTTGCGGGACGGCGGCTTTCTTACAATGGACGAAGATCACTTTCTTCATCTGACTGATGTGGGCCGCGAGGTTGCCGAAAAAATCTACGAGCGCCATTGCTTTTTTACCGAGCAGCTTATCGCCGCAGGCGTTGACCCCAGGACAGCGGAGGCCGACGCCTGCCAGATTGAACACATCATTAGCGATGAGAGCTTCTCCAAACTCAAAGAATCTGTAAATAATGAGGACAAAGCAAGATAATATCAGCCTGTTACTTGCCGGGAAAGGTCAGTCTGCCTTGTGCGGATTGACCTTTTTCCATGTCATAGAAGTTTCAATAATGGACGGTTCTTAAAAGCTATTGCAGATGGATTTACCGCCATAAACATAAAAAGATTTTAAAAAAATATTCTCATGACCTTTCCGGTTTGCCTGTGTGAGATGTGTTCTATATAAGCGAGGAGGCAAAAAGACACAGCCCGATATATACGGAGAGGAGGGATGAGCAGTGGCACCCTCCAATAATGAAAAAGAAAACTGCCGCAAGTTTGCTAAGTTCTGTTTTAAGGTGATCAAGAACGAATGCAGCAATATCAAACGGGCAGCAGGCATTCGGAAAGAATATGACGCCACGGGTGAGGAACCGGTGGAATATTTGCTTGAACTACTGGCGCATGAGGATACATACACAGTGGAAAATTTGATTCTGGTAGTGGATGGGAAACCTTGTGCGGTAGAGAGCGAAATGCTGTTTGAAGCACTGAAATCCCTGCCGGATGACCAGCGGAAAGTTATTCTTTATGACTTCTGGCTGGAATTGAAAGACAGGGAAATTGCAGAAAGACTGGAGGTTACGGTACGCACGGTGTATAACCTCAGACGGCGTGCGTTCAAAAGAATTAAATCATACTATGAACTACATGGACAAGGGCGTGATCCGTGAATTGAGTGATGACCTTATTAAGAGAGCATCCAACGGAGAAGAAAAAGCCCTGGAGCGGATTCTGGAGATTTTTAATCCATACATTACAGCAGTATCAACCTTTGAACGGATAAGCCCGGATGGAAAAATCATGCGGGAGCTGGATGAGGACATGAAAATCCAGATACAGATGAGGCTCGTGGAGGCGATAAAAAATAATTGGAGGAGTTAATAATGCTGCTAACTGATCTGTTTGCATCGGCATATGTTCCGTACTGGTACCTCCAGCTTGACGAACTGGCAAAGCTGGCGCTGCCGGAGCCGTGGAGGTTTAAGAATGCGGATCATGCTACGAAAAATGCGGATACGCCAATCTTGGAACGATATATACATTCCATCTATAAAAAGCAAGTGATTGATTATAGCAATGAGAAGAATCCAGAACAGGCGGCGAAGTTTTTTCATGTGGAGAATGAACACGCCTGTTTCCATACCGGCCTTTACACCCGCAGGTATAAGCCAATCTATGCCTGCTTTGACCGCAACAAGAAAAGAAATTCTACACTGTACTGGCATTTTAAAGGTTTTTTTGATGAGATGGCTCCGTGGTTGAGATATATCTCCCCGCTGCCGAAGAAGCCCAGCTACTATATGACGCAATATGGCGTCAATTACAACCCGGAATGGCCGATCCGCGTCAACGTGGATCATATCCTCGGCGACGAGGAGAACCTTTCCCGTATCCCGGCAGACATCCGTGAAGCGCAAAACCTGCCCCTGCTTTTGGAAACGGCAGTTGAGCTTGCGCGGCGGAAGGCTGTGGTGGAACCGAGCATTGTGGTTCCGCAGGGGTATCAGGGCCGGGTGCAATACTTGCTGCCGATCTGCCTGACCGATATGGAGCGGCCAGACCTTGCCATGACCCTCACAATCATGGACGGGTATTACTTGGGGAATACCTGTCTCACCTTAGAGATGGCATACCTCAACGCGCGGCTTCTTTCCAGGCCGGTGGCGCATTGGCTCACGGACATTGTGGAATAGATGCGCACGGACCGCAGGCCCGCTCCCCGGCAGCCGGATTGGCTCTGGCGGAAAGGAGTGACCGGTTTGCGCCAAGGCAAGAAGGAGGTTAAACAGAATGACATAAGAGACAAAATGCGTCCAGTGTACTGCCCGAAGTGCGGGTGGAAACTGCTGGACGCGGTAAAAGGTACAAAGACACTGACCAAAATCCCCCATAAGGGCCGGTATCCCGATTTATATGTGAAGTGCGGGCACTGCGGCGCGGAGGTTGGGATCATCAAAACTGAATAGCTACCACCGAATGTTCCGGGCTGGTTCCGGGACTTACCGGATAGCTGCGGCAATACGACAGCCCCCATAAGGAATGTATATGACGGGCGGGCAACGGACAGCGAAGCCGGGAAACCGGTGCGGCGTTTGTCTGAGCATGATGCACGAAGGGGTGATTTCATTCCATCCTCTGTGGTTGCCCCTTCATCACGCTGTCCTGAAAAAAAGACAGATGGGATATTGAGCCTGGCAAGCGGCACTTTTGTGCTGCTTGTTAGGCTCTTTTTTCGTTTTAGCGGCCAAGGCGCCGCTTGCCGGGCTCCGAAAGGAGAACGGCAAAATGAAGATCAATTACACGTTTGCAAATGGCGAGACCTCGGATGTAGAGGTCAATGAGGAAATCGGGAACCTGATCCTGGATTCCAGGCGAGAGGAAAGCAACCAGGACCGGAAGGAGCGGTACCACTGCTATTCCCTGGACGCGGCAGTGTACAAGGGCAGGGATTACGCAGACGGCGAGACCCCGGAATCCGCCCTGTTCCTGCAGCTGGAAAACCAACGTATCAAAGAGGCTTTTGGAAAGCTATCGGAGGTGCAGCGGCGCAGGCTTCTGATGATGGCCGAAGGGGTATCCCTCCGGGAGATCGCCCGCCGGGAGGGTAAGGACATCAAGACCATCCGGGAATCCATCGAAGGGGCCAGAAAAAAGTTTTTAAAGTTTTTCTGAAATCCTCCCCCTCAAAGCGCCCTCCCAATCTCCGTATGTTGAAGGACACACCAATACCGTCCTTCAGAAAGCAGAGGTGATGAGATGAAACACACATTGCAGATCCGTGTTTCAAAGGAGCCTGTGAACGGCGGCGCGGTCAGTGTGCGCAGCGTTTCCGTGAGGGAGCGCCTGATGCGTTTCCTCCTTGGGGACAAGGTAAAGCTGACGGTCATTGTTCCGGGCAGTTCCGTGGAGGAACTCTCGATCCGGGAGATTGCGGAAGGAGGGCTGGCGCATGAGTAGGATGAAACTTCTTCTGGATGTGGTATCCGACCTCCGTTCCTTGGCAGACAGTCTGCAGGCGGTGGCGGACGCCGCAGTACAGGATGGGCCGGAGCCGCCGGATCAAAGCCCGGAGGAAAAGCCGGTTCAGAAGCCACAAAAGAAAGCTGTCGCAAAGAAAGCGGAGACGCTTGTGGAGAAGCCGGAGCAAAAGCCGCTGACACTGGAACAGGTGCGGGCGGCTTTGGCAGAGAAGTCCCGTGCCGGTCATACGGCAGAGGTAAAGGCGCTCCTAATCAAGCATGGTGCGGATAAGCTGTCGGACATTGACCCGGCAGAGTATCCGGCGCTTCTTGCGGAAGCGGAGGTGCTGTGATGGGAACTCATGCATTACTTTCCGCATCCTCCAGCCACCGCTGGCTGAACTGCCCGCCCTCCGCTAGGCTTTGCGAGAAGTATGAGGATACGGGCAGCGAGTACGCTCAGGAAGGGACAGACGCCCACAGCCTGTGCGAATACAAGCTGAAACGGGCCCTTGGCATGGAGGCTTCCGGCCCCACCGAGAACCTTTCCTTCTACAACGAGGAGATGGAACAGTGCGCTACAGACTATGCGGCTTATGTGCTGGAACTGGTGGAGGACGCAAAGAAAACCTGTAAAGATCCGGTGGTGCTGATCGAGCAGCGTCTGGACTTTTCCCGCTTCGTCAAAGACGGCTTCGGCACTGGCGACTGCGTCATCATTGCAGACGGTACTCTCGATATTGTGGATTACAAGCATGGGAAAGGCGTGGAGGTGTCTGCGGTAGAAAATCCCCAGATGATGCTGTACGCCTTGGGCGCTCTGGAATTGTTTGACGGCATCTATGACATTGATACCGTCCGCATGACCATCTTCCAGCCACGCCGGGATAACGTGAGTGTCTGTGTCATGGCAAAGGATGATCTTTTGCAGTGGGCCTATAACGACTTGACCTATAAGGCGAAACTGGCCTATGAGGGCGGCGGGGAGTTTGCCTGTGGTGACTGGTGTCGGTTCTGCAAGGCAAAGGCGGTCTGCCGGAAGCGGGCAGAGTACAACCTGGAACTGGCGAAATACGATTTTGAGATGCCAGACACACTGGAGGACGCGGAGATCGCCGCCATTCTGGACAAGGCGGATGAACTGACCGCCTGGGCTGCGGATGTGAAAGAATACGCGCTCCGGCAGGCACTCAGCGGGACGGAGTATCCCGGCTACAAGGTGGTGGAGGGACGCTCCAACCGCCGGTACATCAGCGAGGAAGCGGTGGCCGACGCCGTTTCCCAGGCAGGGTATGATCCCTATGCCAAAAAGGTGCTGGGTCTTACGGAGATGCAGAAGCTCCTGGGCAAAAAGAAGTTTGACGAGCTGCTGGGAGGACTGATCGAAAAGCCCCAGGGCAAGCCCGTCCTTGTGCCATTGTCCGATAAGCGGCAGCCTATGAATACGGCACAGAATGATTTTAAAGATTGAGGAGGAAACCAGAATGTCAAATAAAGTCAAGAACCCGATGAAAGTGATCACCGGCCCCAATACCAGATGGAGCTACTGCAACGTGTGGCAGCCCAAGTCCATCAACGGCGGCACGCCCAAGTACAGCGTCAGCCTGATCATCCCCAAGTCGGACACGGTCACCATCAACAAGATCAAAGCGGCTATCGAAGCTGCCTACAAAGAGGGCGAGGCCAAGCTGAAGGGCAACGGCCGGAGCGTCCCCGCGCTTTCCGTCTTAAAGACGCCGCTCCGTGACGGGGATGCGGAACGCCCGGACGATGAAGCCTACGCAAATGCCTATTTCGTCAATGCCAACAGTGCCACAGCTCCGGGCATCGTGGATGCGGACCGCCAGCCAATCCTGGATACTTCCGAGGTTTACAGCGGTGTGTACGGCAGGGCGAGCATCAACTTTTATGCGTTCAATTCCAATGGCAATAAGGGGATTGCCTGTGGCCTGAACAACCTGCAGAAGATCCGTGACGGTGAGCCGCTGGGCGGCAAGTCCCGCCCGGAGGATGACTTCGCGGATGAGGACGAGGATTTCCTCTCCTGACACAGAAAACCGCTGGAACCGGGTGGCGGGGGTATCAGCCCCTGCTGCCCTTTGGGCAGTTGAAAGGGGATGATGAATTTGAAATCTATAGCTTGGGATTTGGAAACGTACAGCAGTGTGGATCTTGCGAAATGCGGGGTGTACCGATACTGCGAGAGCGAAGATTTTGAAATCCTGCTTGCCGCATATTCTGTCGATGGCGGGGCGGTACGGGTGGTCGATCTTGCCTGCGGGGAGAAACTCCCGGAAGAGATTCTGGATGCGCTGGAAGATGAAACCGTAGAGAAGTGGTCATACAACTCGCAGTTTGAACGGATTTGTCTCTCACGTTTCCTCGGCTACCCGGCTGGCAACTATCTTGCTCCGGCATCCTGGCGCTGCTCTATGGTGTGGGCCTCCACACTGGGTCTTCCCCGTTCCCTGGAAAGCGTGGGCGCAGTGCTGGGTCTGGAAAAGCAGAAGCTGACGGAGGGCAAAGACCTGATCCGCTATTTCTGTGTCCCCTGCAGACCGACAAAAGCAAACGGCGGCAGGACGCGGAACCTGCCGGAGCATGCCCCGGAGAAATGGGAACGGTTCAAGGCATATAACCTCCGGGATGTGGAGACGGAAATGCAGATCCAGGAGAGGCTCTCCAGATTTCCCGTGCCAGCTTCCATCTGGGAGGAATACCATCTCGACCAGGAGATCAATGACCGGGGCATCGGCGTGGATATGGAACTGGTCCGTCAGGCCATTGCCGTGGATGCCCGCTCCCGTGAACGGCTGACCGCCACCATGCAGGAACTGACGGAACTGGAAAACCCGAATTCCGTACAGCAGATGAAACAGTGGCTGGCAGACCACGGGCTGGAAACGGACACCCTGGGAAAAAAGGCTGTGGCGGAGCTGATTAGGACAGCGCCGGAGCCCCTACGGGAGGTTCTCTCACTCCGGCAGCAGCTCGCCAAGAGCAGCGTAAAGAAATACACGGCGATGGAGAACGCGGTCTGCGCAGACAGCCGGGCCCATGGAATGTTCCAGTTTTACGGGGCCAACCGTACCGGCCGGTTCTCCGGGCGGCTGATCCAGTTGCAAAATCTGTATAAGAATACCATGCCAGATTTGGCACAGGCGCGGGCTTTGGTGCGGAGCGGTAATTATGAAGCACTTTCCATGCTCTATGAAGATATCCCGGATACCCTCTCCCAGCTTATCCGCACGGCATTTGTGCCGCAGGATGGCAGGAAACTCATTGTGGCAGATTTTTCCGCCATCGAAGCGAGAGTGCTGGCTTGGCTGGCCGGAGAGAAATGGGTATTGGAGGTTTTTGAAAAAGGCGGAGACATTTACTGTGAGACTGCTGCCCGTATGTTCCACTGCCGGGTGGAAAAGCATGGGGAGAACGCAGAGCTGCGCCAGAAAGGAAAACAGGCGACTCTGTCCTGCGGGTATGGTGGCAGCGTCGGTGCGCTGAAGGCAATGGGTGCGTTGGAGGCCGGAATGACGGAGGAGGAACTTCAACCGCTGGTGGATAGCTGGAGAGCGGCAAATCCCAATATCGTCCGTTTCTGGTGGGATGTGGATCGGGCTGTGAAAGAATGCGTCAAAATGAGAATCCCCACGGAGACACACGGCCTCCGCTTTGATTACCGGAGCGCCATGCTCTTTATCACCCTTCCTTCCGGCCGGCGGCTCGCCTATGTGAAACCGAGGATTGGCGAGAACCAGTTCGGTGGGGAGTCGGTGACTTACATGGGCGTGGGCGGAACAAAGAAGTGGGAACGGCTGGAGAGTTATGGCCCCAAGTTTGTGGAGAATATCGTCCAGGGTACCGCCCGCGATATTCTCTGCAATGCCATGCAGACTTTAAAAAACTGCTCCATTGTTGCCCATGTGCATGACGAGATTATCATTGAGGCTGACCGGAGAATGTCGGTTACGGCGGTTTGCGAACAGATGGGCAGGACGCCGCCCTGGGCGAAAGGGTTGAAGCTGCGGGCAGACGGATACGAATGCGAGTTTTATCAGAAGGATTAGAAGGAGGTGCGGCCTATGGGCATCAACAAATATAACAGCGAGGGTTACTATGACCCGACGGTCTATGAAGCCCTTTCCAACATTGAGAAGGAGGAGAAAGCGGCAAGGCGTGTATACCGGCCGCTGGTCTATATATGCTCTCCCTACGCTGGTGATGTGGAGCGGAATGTGAACATGGCAAGGGTATACAGCCGCTTTGCGGTGCGGAATACCTGCATCCCGATTGCCCCTCACCTGCTCTATCCGCAGTTCATGGATGACGGCAGACCGGCGGAGCGGGAACTTGCCCTGTTTATGGGAATGGTGCTGCTCACGAAATGTGAGCAGGTATGGGTATTCGGCAGCGTCATATCCGCAGGGATGCGGGCGGAGATTGCGAAGGCGGAAAAGAAGAACATACCGGTGCGGTATTTCACAGAGGAATTGGAGGAGATGCCATGCGCGAATTAAACATTGCCTGCGCCAACAGCCGCAGCACGAAACAGTTGACGAACAAGAAGATCGAACTCTCCGCTTTGAAGGGACGGCTGAAAGTGACAATCCGTACAACGGAGTCCGCAGAGGAATACGCCCGGCTCCCCAGGTCGAAACGGGACGCCGCGAAGGACCACGGCGGCATTGTAGCTGGCGTGCTAAAGGACGGGAGGCGCAAGATCGACACGGTGGTCTCCCGGTCCATGGTAACGCTGGACGGGGACCGGATCGAGGCGGAATTCCTGGAGGACTATGAACGCCGGGTTCCCTACACCTCCATCCTCTACAGCACCCACAGCCACACGCCGGAGACGCCGCGGGTGCGGATACTGGTCCCTCTGACGAGGGATGTAACGCCGGAGGAGTATGTGGCGGTGGCAAGATACCTGGCCCAGTCCCTGGGCATGGACTATTTTGACGAATGCTCCTACCTGCCCAACCAGCTCATGTACTGGCCCAGCACACCGGCCAACGGGGAGTTTGTCTATAAGGAGACGGACGGGCCGTGGCTTGACCCGGACGAAATCCTGTCGGCGCATCCGGAATGGACAGACCCTACCAGGCTGCCTACCTCCTCCAGGGAGAGCCGGGCGAAGGGGATCGGGGATAAGAAACAGGCAGATCCGCTGGAAAAGGAAGGTATTGTTGGAGTTTTCAATAACGCCTACTTTCCTATAAACCTCGCCATGGAAAAATTCCTGAGTGACATTTATGAGCTTTCAGCGGATGGGACACGCTATCGCTTTAAGGAGTCGAGCAGTCAGCCGGGTGTGGAGATCAAGGAGGGCGGCAAATTTGTATACAGCCACCACGCCAAAGACCCGGCATATCTGAAGCTGTGCAGCGCCTTTGACATTGTCCGCATCCATCTCTTTGGCGATGAGGACGAGAAGAAGTCGTTCCGTGCGATGGCAGATTTTGCCAGCAGGGACGAGACGGTCAAAATGCTGATCCTTGAGAAAAAGCAGCAGGCGGCAGAAACGGACTTTTGTTTCACGGACGGGGACGATACCTGGAAGAAAAAGCTGGAGTATGAGTCTCGTTCTATGGTGTTAAAAAACAACCTCCATAACATTACCCTGATTATGGAGAACGATCCCAACCTCAAAGGAATCGTGTTTAACCAGTTGGCAGACGGCATGGAGATCAAAGGCGAGGTGCCATGGAAACATCCGGCAAGGTTCTGGCGGGATGCGGATGACGCGCAGCTCATCAGTTTTGTAGATTCCCATTATGGCTCGTTTTCAGAACGTAATTACCGTATCGCAGTTACCAAGGTGACGGACGACCGTTCCTATCACCCGATCCGGGAAATGTTCGAGTCCCTTCCGCCATGGGATAAGGTCAGGCGGGCAGAGACCGTGCTGATCGATTATCTCGGTGCGGAGGACAACCGCTATGTCAGGGCGGTCACCAGGAAGTCGCTGTGTGCGGCGTATATGAGGGTATATTATCCCGGCATTAAGTTTGACAACATGATTGTCTTAAACGGGGCTCAGGGTATTGGCAAAAGCACCCTGATCTCCGCCCTTGGTGGGGAGTGGTTCTCGGACAGCCTTGCCCTTTCTGATATGAACGACAAGACAGCCGCTGAGAAACTGCAGGGGTACTGGATTCTGGAGATCGGCGAGCTTGCGGGTATGAAAAAGGCGGACATCGACAAGGTCAAAGCCTTTATTTCCAGGCAGGACGACAAATACCGCGCCAGTTTTGGGCGGAGGGTGACTCCGCACCCAAGGCAATGTGTGTTCTTCGGCACGACCAACAGCGAGAACGGGTATCTCCGCGATATTACCGGAAACCGCAGGTTCTGGAACGTCAAGGTTACCGGCCAGGGAAAGTGCAAGCCCTGGGAAATGACCGCCGAGGTGGTCCGGCAGATATGGGCGGAGGTCGCCGAGATCGCCAGGTCGGGAGAAAAGCTGTATCTTGATGCTGACCTTGAGGCTTACGCCAGGCAGGAACAGCGGGAAGCGATGGAGCAGGACGACCGCGAGGGCATCGTGCGGAATTATCTGGATATGCTCCTCCCCGATGATTGGGACAGCATGGATTATTACCGGCGCAGGGAGTATATCCGTGATATTGATGATCCGACCAGATCTGAGGGCACTATGAAGCGCCAGACCGTGAGCAACATCGAGATCTGGTGCGAATGCTTCGGCAAAAGCAAGGAGGAGATGCGCCCCTCGGACTCCTATGCCATATCCGCCATCATGGTGCGGATCGAGGGCTGGGAGAAAAGCGGGGCGCGGCAGATGCTCCCCATCTATGGGCGGCAGCGCGTATATACGAGGACAACCTGAGCCGTCCCACACCTGTCCTGGGGTTGTCCATGGCCGGAAAACGCAGTCAGCACAAGGGTTTCCGGTATCTTACTGGACAACTGGACAGAAAAACCTATATAAGACAAAAACATGAATTTATATGGATATAGATCCCGTCCTGCACACGCGCGAACACGCGTATTTCGCGCGTAAGGGAATTTTCCGTCCACTTGTCCGCAGAAGCAGCAAAAACGCAGTGATTTCAAGGGTTTTGCTGTGGACAGGCTCTGTGGACAAGGACTGGACGGGACAACTTCTGAAAGGAGAAATCGGAAATGATCAAAAATGGAAGGCCTTATACGAATGAGAACGGATTTACCGATGGGGCGCTGATCACCGGCCGTGAGGATGCTGTGGTTACCGCGGTTGACGGGTGGATCAGAAAGAATATCCGCGCCGGGAAAAAGGTCCTGCAGGGGCATACGAGCTACGGGATGAAGCACCTGCTGGAACATGATACGGGCGTTTACCTTACCAACAACGAGTTCAAGGACGCCATGCTGCTTGCCGGATACCGGCCCGTGAATCCGAACAGCCTGAACTGGAATTACCGCATTGAGCTGACACGAGAGATCAATGACAATCCCAGCCCGTTCTTCCGCTGGGCGAGGAACTTCGAGGCGGACGCCACGCCATGCGGAGATTTTGTCCGGGATATGCTCCGCGACTTTGAATTCCCGGTTCTGGCAGAACATGATGTTATTGCGCGGTACCTTGGCCGTATCGGCGCCTGCAGCGGAGCGGTGGAGGCATTTGAGGTGTTATGGAGGGAATATGCGGGAGCGGCAGATTGAACAGACCCTGGCAAAAGCCGTAAAAGCGGCAGGCGGCATCGCACCGAAATTTACCTCTCCCGGATTTGCCGGAATGCCCGACCGCTTAGTGCTGATGCCGGGCGGACACATCGGCTTTGTGGAGGTAAAAGCACCGGGAGAAAAACCGAGGCCCCTGCAGCTTTCCAGGCACAGGCTCCTTCGGCGGTTAGGTTTCCAGGTGTATGTGCTGGATGATGAGAAACAGATCGGAGGGATCATAGATGAGATACAGGCCCCATGAGTATCAGAAATATGCCACGGAGTATATCGAGACACACCCTGTTGCGGCAGTGCTTTTGTCGATGGGGCTTGGCAAGACGAGCATTACCCTGACCGCTTTGAACGACCTGCTGTTCGACCGCTTTGAGATCCACAAAGCCATCGTGATTGCGCCTCTCCGTGTGGCACGGGATACCTGGCCGGCAGAGATTGAAAAGTGGGATCACCTGGACAGTTTGATCTATTCCGTGGCTGTGGGAACAGAAACGGAGCGGCTGGCGGCGCTGAGACGGCAGGCCGATATTTACATCATCAACCGGGAGAACGTGCAGTGGCTGGTAGAAGCAAGCGGGATCCCCTTTGATTACGACATGGTGGTGGTCGATGAGCTATCTTCTTTCAAGAATCACCAGTCCAAGCGGTTCCGTGCCATGATGAAGGTGCGGCCGAAGGTGGGACGGATCGTGGGCCTGACTGGGACGCCAAGCAGCAATGGGCTGATGGACCTGTGGGCTGAGTTCAAGCTGCTGGATATGGGGCAGCGGCTGGGGAGGTTCATCAGTCAGTATCGTACCCGGTTTTTCTTGCCGGACAAGCGCAATGGGCAGGTGGTGTTTTCCTACAAGCCCCTTCCAGGGGCGGAGGAACAGATCTACCGGCTAATCTCTGACATCACGATTTCCATGAAATCCACAGATTACCTGCAGATGCCACAGTTCGTTTCCTCCGGCTATGAGGTGTATCTCTCTGAGGAGGAAGTGCAACGGTATGTTTCCTTCAAGCGGGATCTGTTGCTGCAGCTCCCGGACGGGGAAATCACCGCCGCCAATGCTGCGGCTCTTTCCGGGAAGCTCTCACAGATGGCAAACGGTGCAGTATACACGGATGAAGGAGAGACCATTGCCATTCATGACCGGAAACTGGATGCCTTGGAGGACATCATCGAGAGTATGGGAGGGAAACCGCTCCTGGTGGCTTACTGGTTCCGGCACGACCTGGAACGGATCACGAAGCGGCTCCATAAGCTGAAAATCCCGTTTTCCAGGCTGGATTCTTCGGAAAGCATCCGTAGATGGAATGCAGGGGAACTTCCAGTGGCACTGATTCACCCGGCATCGGCGGGACACGGGCTGAACCTTCAAAGCGGAGGTTCCACCCTTGTATGGTTTGGACTGACCTGGTCCCTGGAACTTTACCAGCAGACCAACGCCCGCCTCTGGCGGCAGGGCCAGCAGTCCGATACCGTGGTGGTGCTGCATATCATCACGAAAGGTACGATTGACGAGCGGATCATGAAAGCCCTGTCGGAAAAGGACACCACACAGGCTGCGTTGATCGAAGCCGTAAAAGCTGATTTGAAAATCTGAGCAAATCTAAGACAACTATAGCCAATCCGAGGGAATTTAATAAATTTTTTTGGAGGTGCGGTATGGATGCATTTGATAACTTAAAAAACGCAATCGTCCGGCAGGCAGCGGAGGATTATGCTGCGGCATTCATGGGCTGCAGTATTGATGGGAAAAGCCCGGAAGACACAATGCTGGAGTGTGAAAGATTCTTCCGGTCTGACTGGTACGACACCCTGACCAGGGGAGCGGTTGATGGAGAATGGCTGATGCGGAATATAAAAATCCGAGAGCTTGAAAATACATTGGAAATATATAAGGATATCCTCAGCCCTTGCAACTGCTGTACGATTAAGGTGGCTGTTGCTTTCCTCCACGATAAAGGCGGGAAAAAACGAAAACCGCTGAACTATATCTTTCCGCCAAGACTGGCGTCGGGGCTGATGGATATGGCGAGAATCCAGCTTGAAACATTAAAAACAGAGTTGGAGGAACTGAAAAAACAGGATGGGGAGGTATCGGAATGACGGCCAAGGAATACTTGAACCAGGCCAGGGAAATAGATGCCCTGATCCATTCCAAACTGAGGGAATTGGATTATTGGAGGGATCTGTCAAGGAGGATATCCGGCAGCCATTTTGAGGAACAGCATAATCCTAACCGTCCGTCGGATGCTCCTTTTGCCAGATGTATCTGCAAGATTGATGAACTGGAGCGGGACATCAGCCATATGGTGGATGAATATGTGGATTTGCAAAAATCGGTGAGTCAAGCCATTGACTGTGTTGAGAATAATCAGGAAAAGCTGCTGCTGCGCTACCGGTATATTGATGGGAGGACATGGCAGAAAATAGCAGAGCTGCTGGATGTTTCTTTGAGGACAGTCCACCGCATACATGGGTCGGCTCTCCAACACTTTCCGGATTTTATCTGACATTGGCACACTTTGACACACCGCTTCCCTTGTGGCACATAGGGTGGTGGAGTATGATAGAATCAGCGAAAATGTATACAGCCAAAAGCCTTCGTGGGAGATTTTCCTGCGGGGGCTTTCTTTATGCCCGGAGGAGGTGAGCCGATGCCAAGGAAACCAAAGCGGCCGTGTTCCTACCCCGGCTGTCCTAAGCTGACGGATGGCAGGTTCTGTGAGGAACATCAAAGAAAAGAGAACCAGCGGTACGAAAAGTATGACCGGGACCCGGCAGCCAAGCGCAGGTATGGACGGGCATGGAAACGCATCCGTGACCGGTACATGGATGCACACCCGCTTTGTGAGCAGTGCCAACGGGAAGGCAGGCTCGTCAAGGCGGAGCAGGTGCATCACATCAAGCCTCTGGCAGAGGGCGGTGATCACAGCGAAAATAATCTAATGTCCTTATGTTCTTCCTGTCATGCGAAAATCCATGCAGAACGTGGGGACCGCTGGCACAATCACTAAAGCCTCAGGGGCGGTCAAAATCTCTACGGCTCTGCCCCGTGGGAACGGGCGCGGGGGCTCGCGTGCGAAAAAGGCGAAATCAAAAGGGTAATAAAGGGTGGCCGGCTGCGGCTGCTTTACTTTTCGAGGAAAGGGGTGAGAAAATGCCGACAAAATCCAACAACACAGGCGGGCGCGGCGGTGCAAGACCCGGTGCGGGAAGAAAAAAGGCTGCCGTCAAGGAGAAAGCCGAGAACGGCAATCCGGGCGGACGCAGGCTGGAAGTGCTGGATATTCCCGAAGTCGAGTGTGTCGATATGCCAAAGCCCCATGAGTTTTTATCCGCCGAGCAGCGTGACGGGAGTACGCTCCAGGCGGAAGAAATATACACGGAAACCTGGGAGTGGCTGAAAAAGGTGGGCTGTGCGGCGAAGGTGTCTCCCCAGCTATTAGAACGGTATGCTATGTGCTCCGCCCGGTGGATTCAGTGCGAGGAGATGACCAACCGCATGGGCTTCCTATCCAAGCACCCGACCACCCAGAAGCCGATCCCGTCCCCGTTCATCAATATCGGCATCAACTACATGAACCAGGCGGTGCGGCTCTGGAATGAGATCTTCCAGATCGTAAAGGAAAACTGCAGCACGGATTACGGGGAGGTATCTCCCCAGGACGATTTGATGGAGCGTCTGCTCCGTGCAAGAAAGGGGTGAAGCCATGTTCGAGAAAGTAAATCCGTGCCACCCGGATAAGGTGGCGGATCGCATCGCCGGCGCTCTGGTGGATGCGGCGTACAGAAAAGAAGAAAATCCCAGGATTGCTGTGGAGGTTCTCATCGGCCACGGTGTCTGCCACATCATCGCGGAGAGTTCCGTACACATCCCGCTGGATGAGGTGGATGCCATTGTGAAGCGTATCGGCGGGAATCTGCACCTGGATTATGTGGAAGTGCCGCAGGACGGACGCCTTGCCAATAACCAGGCAGAAGGAATCCGTTGCGGTGACAATGGCATCTTCAAAGGAATGCCAGTCACGGAGGAGCAGAAAATTCTCTGCGAGATCGCAAAAAGTGTGTATCACACTTATCCCTCGGATGGGAAGTACATTATTGACGAAGCAAGGCTGATCCTCTGCCAGAGTAATGCGCCCACAGAGGAACTGCAAAAGATGTATCCCACCGCCGAGGTCAATCCTCTGGGTGACTGGTCGGGCGGCACGGATGTGGACTCCGGCGTGACCAATCGTAAGCTCGGCTCAGATATGGCCGATTCGGTGACGGGCGGCGGTCTGCATGGGAAGGATCTCTCCAAAGCGGATGTGTCTGTCAATATTTACGCATGGCTGAAGGCGCAGGAAACGGGAAAGCCAGTGCAGCTTGTCTGCGCCATCGGGGATGATACAGTGGACGGTGTTCCCTACGCTGAGATCGTGGAGACTGCCCGGAGATATATCCAGAGCCTTGGCGGTTTTGAGAAATTTGCGGAATGGGGGCTGGTGCGATGAAAACTACATCTCATTCGGAAGGAGCATTAATTTGGGTTGATGAACAGATGAAGACTCTCGGTGTGGATGATTATCATTTTTGCCCAGAGAACGATTGTTATGTTTGTGATCGCTACGGGAACTTCTATTCAATTTGTCACAGACAGTATTCCAAGGCAGGAAATTTAGTTGAAAAATACAGGATAATGAAACTAAACGGATCAATCGATAAGTATGGCTATGTTACGTATCGCATCACGATAGATGGAATCAAAAAACATCTTAAGGCACATAGAATGATGCTAAATGCGTGGATTGGAGAAAGGCAAAATCTTGTAGTAAACCATAAAGATGGCAACAAACAGAATAATGCCCTCTCAAATCTCGAATGGTGTACAGTTGCTGAAAATAATGCTCATGCGATTAGTACGGGATTGTTTGATCCGCATGCCGCCAAACATGAATTAGCCATACCGTTAGCAGACTGGCTCACATTATATATTCTGTATGAGCATTTCGGAATGTCTATGTGCGAATTAGGGCGGATAAATAATGTTTCACATTCGACTATTTCAAAAATCGTCCAAAGAATCCGTACAATTCTGCCGAAGGAGGTGCAGCATGGAACATAAAACAATTACAGAATTCCAGTTGGTTGATATTAATCGGCTTGTCCCATATATCAATAATGCAAGGACACACAGCCCGGAGCAGATAAACAAGCTTCGGGCTTCTTTACGGGAGTTTGGATTTGTAAATCCGATTATTGTTGATAGAGATTACAACGTTCTGGCAGGACACGGACGTCTTATCGGCGCAAAGGCAGAAGGATACAAAGAAGTTCCGTGCGTTTTTGTGGATGAAATGACGGAAGCGCAGAAGAAAGCCTATATCATTGCGGACAACCGCATGGCGCTGGACGCCGGATGGGATGAGGAACTTCTGCGGGTGGAGATCGAGTCTTTGCAGGGTATGGACTTTGATCCCCTGCTAACCGGCTTTGACGAGAAGGAACTGGCAGACCTGTTTGGCGCGGATGATGAGGCGAAGGAAGATGACTTCGATGTGGAAGCGGAACTGGAGAAGCCGTGCTTTTCCAGAATAGGAGACATCTGGCGGCTTGGAAGGCATACCGTCATCTGCGGGGACTCCACAGATCCGGATACGTTCCAGGCACTTCTTGGAGATACAAAGGTCAACCTGGTCTGTACGGACGCTCCGTATTTTGTCAGGCTGGAAAGTCAGTCTGGGCGGATTGCAAACGATGATCTGGAAGATGCCCAGGCATATGAGTTCCTCATGAAAGCATTTACAAACTTTAAGGAGGCTATGGCCATTGATGCATCCATTTATGAGTTTTATGCCACGATGAAGGCGCGTGTATTTTACGATGCCTTTGAGGATGCTGGGTTCAAGGTCGGCGCTGGACTCATTTGGAAGAAACCCAGGGCTCCGCTTATGCGGACGGACTGGAAGTTCAACATGGAGCCAATCATATTCGGATGGCGTAAGGACGGAAAGCACAAATGGTATGGAGACCAGAAACAAAAAGCCGTCTTTGAATTTGACGGGATCAAGAATTCAAAAGAGGACGGATATGGTCATCCTTCCAGTAAACCCGTTCCCCTCATTGCGTATCTGATACAGCAAAGCACACAGATAAACGGGATCGTACTGGACGGGTTTCTGGGTTCCGCATCCACGCTGATTGCCTGTGACCAGATTGGGCGGATTTGCTATGGGGTGGAACTGGAACCAAAGTTTGTGGATGTGGCAGTCAGACGGTATCTGAACCTGCACAACGAGGTGACGGACGATATAGTACTTCTCCGTGAGGGGAAGGAATACACCTACGAACAGGTTCTTGATATGGCGGAGGTGATTGCAGATGAGTAATGTTAAATATCGGTTTTCTGAAGATGGCCTTGTGGCTTATGGGGAATTGCCAAGTGGTCACATTTTTGTGATAGATAACAAACTGACCCTCGGCAGCCTCTTTGACGGCTCCGGCGGCTTGCCCCCGGGGGGCTTTCTCCGACATCACCG
>OBVO01000210.1_pt1 | contig 40538 bp, 40 predicted proteins | sample 1495151 | NCBI WGS metagenome assembly OBVO01 (sample SAMEA2580019, study PRJEB22360) | human gut metagenome | reverse complement strand
TTTTCAGAATGGTTGACCGGCTAGCGTGTATCGTCTCGCAGATGCAGGAGGCGGAGGGCGTCACCGAGGAACTGAAAGCCCGTGACCAGCTTGCATGGGTCGGGGGTATGAACAGCATCCGCAGCCGGGCAGAGGAAATCATCCTCTCTGAGATGATTTTTGTCTGAGGGAGGTGGGCGCATGATACTGGAAGAAATGTTTAACGGCAGATTTTATCCCTGTGAAACGGTGGTCGCTGATTCACCGAGATTCAAGCAGGCAGTCAAGGCCAGCGCCGCCCTGATGGACACCTTATCGGAGCGTCTGAGCAAAGAGGACTATGCACTGGTCGAAGAACTGCGGGCGCAGGTGGCAATCGCTCAGTGTGAGGAAAACGAAAGCCACTTCAAATACGGCTTTTCGGCGGGGCTGCTTGTCCAGCAGGAAGCCCATGAGCAGGTGTCGCAGAAAGAAAAAGAGTAGTATCTCCATTGTAGCCGTTCTCATTTTGAGTACGACTACTCTACTCCCATAAAGTGGTGGTGGACAAAATGTCCGCCACCACTTTAGCACAATGAAGTAGTCGGGGTCATTTTGACTCCGACTAAAATCGAAATCACACCGACTTTTGGCTGTGCCCATTTTGGGCACAACCACCACAATAGAATACAGCTTCATAGAAGGTCATTTGCCGATCAACCGGTGGATGGCCTTTTTTGCTGCCCTTGCAGCCGCCAACCGTGACAAACACGCCCGGTAGCTGTACTGTAAGTCACTCTGATTTTGCCGTGTCCAGACCTATACTTTTTATGTAGAAAGCAAATCCCGGCAGGTTTTACTTCTGCTTGCGTCTGGCCTTGCGGTTGGGCAGGATGGGGCTGGCCTTTCCCCTCATGTTGTTGGGATTTTTGAGCAGCTTGGACAGGCTCAGTATCCGCAGAAACGCCGAGAAGTCCTCCGAGGAAATCTTCTCAAAGGGTATCTGCAACTTATCGCAGAACTCGTGGATCAGCATCTCTATATCACTGCCCTGTTGGATTGCCTGCTCAAATTTTTCCTTCACATCATCCAGCGTGGGCTGCGGGTCTGCCGTGGTCTTGTCCTTGCGGTGTGCTTCCCGGATGTCCCGGACGATGCTGTCCAGATCATCGTGTATGACGTGGCTGTAAAAATCGCTTTCCTGCACTTGCCCCAGTTCCAGCGTCCGCATATAGAGTTCATCTTCTCCGGGCGCATACTTGCTGAGGACGGTTTGCCGGGTTGCCTCCAACACCAGATTCATCTGCTCCACCCGCATATTGGCGATCTGGTCGATGCAGATTTCCATATCTATCATCAGCCGCCGGAAATTCGGGTGAGAGGCCAGTTCGCAGAGAAGCCGGTTGTTGATTTTGCCGCGCCTCAAAAGGTTAATCATTTCATCGGTCAGATGGAGAGACTGCACGTCAGCGTTGGGAACCTCCCTGTTTTCCGTCAGCCCCATCAGATAGTCGGTGGACACGCCGTAAAAGTCCGCCAGCGTTGCAATCGCAAACGGGCTGATGTCCTTGTAGTCATCGGTTTCGTATTTTCCCAGCGCGGATTTAGACAGGCCGGTCTGCTCCGCCAGTTGTTCCAGCGTCAGGTGCTTGTCCACCACCCGCAGGTCTTTGAGCCGCTCCGGGATTGTCAGCTTTGCGTACATCCAAAGCCCCCTCTCTCGTTATCGTTTTTCAGTGATTACACCCATTATAGCACGATTCCATAAGCGTGGAAATATGCGGATTTCGAGCATTTTTCCGACGTTTTGGATATACGGGAAAGAGCTTCTTTTTTCGGTAAACTGGTTCTTGCAGACAGGCACTGAACCTTGAAAATCGAATGACCGGCTGCAAGGGGTATGGCCTCCGGGGAAGTGACGCCAGGACAGAAATCGAGCGCACCAAAGGGGCCGATACGCCGGGAGAAATTCCGGGCAGGAGCGGCTTGCAGGCAGACCGGCGGACAGGAAACAAGTTCATCATGCGGGGCGCATGGCTTCGCAGCAAAGAAATGGAGGAAATCATTGTGACACTGAGCATGAAAGAAAAGAAGATTCTCTACGCTTACGGCTGTCCCAGCCACCACAACACGGTGACACGGCTGAAATGGCTGACGGCCCTGACGGTTGACCCGGAGGCCAAACGCCGGATGCTGGGGCTGGCCCGGAAGGTGGAGACGGAGGTGGACGAAAGCTGGTACGAGGCTTTTTACCACCATCTGCGCATGGAGATGGACGAGTACCGCCGTCTCAAACGCAGCCTGCATGCGCTGAAATCTTACACTGATTATGAGGAGGATCTGTATGACGAAGCTGTCTAAGTATGAGAAAGAAACCATCATCAACTGGAACGAGGCGGAGAACCTTGCCAGTATCTACACCTTCAACGCCAGCTTGAAGCGCAGGCTGGCTGATTTCAGCCGGAAGTACCCGCTGCTGTGCCGGTTGGAGCGCAGCACGCCGGAGGGCAGCGTGACCTATGTGCTGGACAAGTCCCGGCTGTCGATCCGGCTGGTGCCGCCGTACAGCGAGGAACGGAAAGCCGCCGCAAGGGAGTATGCAAAGGAGCATGGCTTTCAGGTGGTAGGGGCGGAAGAAAAAATTGCCTGAAATCGGGGCGATTACGGTCAAAATGCCGGGTCTGCACCCGCTGTTTTGACCGGCAATCCCCGCAGGCGTATTCCGTATCCACTTCCCACCTATGGGCGCAAATGTGCGGATACGGAGCCGGTGAAACTGGCAAACACCGCTCCTGCGGTGGAAGCCAGCTTCGCTTGCGGGAGTACAGAGGGCAGCCAGCCCTTTGTGCCTGGGTGCAGGGGTGCTGAACGTCCAGTGGACGTTCGCTTAGCGCCGACCGAAGCGGAGCGGAGACCAGCAGCGCATTGCTGGGGGCAAGGGGTGCGGGTCGCCAGTGGCGACCTTTGCGGCAAAGCCGCAAAAGCACCGACCGAGGCGGGAGCCGAGACCAACGCCCATTGGCAGGCCATGCTTGGCAGCCATTATCGGGTCAAGGACGAAGTGCCTTGGCGGGTTGAGGGCGGCAGCCCCATCGGGTCAAGGGCGAAGCGCCTTGCCCAGGGAAAGTTGATGCGTGCGTCAACTTATACTGGGTATTACCTGACGCAAAATTCGCAGGATTTGCGGCTTCGCCGCCCCTTCCCCGGCCCCAGAACATCTTCGCAGGAAGGAGGAAATCTGTTTGAAACTGACACGACACAATGGGCGCTCCGGCAAGCATGGCACCTATAATCCCCGCCACAATGACCGCCGGTTCGATGTGGAGAACAGCGAACACATTGACGCAGAACGGGCAAGGCAAAATGTCTACTGGGACTGCTACCGAGGCTTTACCACCCATGAGTTCCGGGAGAACCCGGAGCAGCCGGATTTCAGCTTTGAGGAAATCGAGCGGATGTACTACTACGAGCATTACGGCGGCCATGTGGAGGCCCAGAACGCCCGGAATGAGAAAACCCGCCACACGGAGCGCAACCGCACCGTGGAGGACTTGCTGAAAAACAACAAGACCTGCCCGGAGGAAAGCATCTACCAGATCGGCACGATGGGAGAATCCGTCCCGCCGGATACGCTCTTTTCCATTGTCAATGAATTTTATGAGGAATTTGAGCGCCGCTTCAGTTCCCATATCCACATCTTAGACTGGGCGCTCCATCTGGACGAGGGGACGCCCCACATCCATGAGCGGCACGTCTTTGACTGCGAGAACCGCTACGGGGAACTGTGCCCCCAGCAGGAAAAGGCGCTGGAAGAACTTGGCATCCCCCTCCCCAACCCGGAGAAGCCCAAAGGCCGGAATAACAACCGCAAGCAGACCTTTGATGCGGTCTGCCGGACGATCCTGTTTGACATCGCCAGACGGCATGGGCTGCATCTGGATCAGGAGCCGTCCTACGGCGGGCGGGATTATCTGGAAAAACAGGATTATATCCTGATGAAGCAGAAGGAGCAGCTTGCGGCGCAGGAGCAGAAGCTGGAAGAACTGACGCTCAAAATCGAGGACGTGGAGACGTTGTTAGATGATGTTTCCGATGCGGCCTATGACAAGGCGGTGGAGGTCGTGACCGATACCGTCCGGCAGGAGACACACAAGGAAGATATTCGTCTGGTGGAAGAATCGAAAAAATGGGTGCTTTCGCCGGAACGGAAAGCCCCGAAAAAGGAACGTGAGTATGCCGCTGAGCGTCTGGATGGGGTCATTACCAAAATCAAAAACGCCATGCAGCACGCTCTGGCAAAAATCCAGCGGACGCTGATGCAGCCGGAGGTCAAGCAGGCCGGGAAGGAGCAGGTCAAGAAGAAAGCCAAAGAATCCATTATGGATATGCTGGCAAAGGCAAAGATCAACGCTGACCGGGATAACCGGGAGCGTTGGGAACGGGAGGGGCGGATTGCCCCTACAAAGAAACAGGATATGGAGTTGTAAGGCATCTGATTTCCTGCGGAAACCGGGTGCCTTTTTCTCTGTCTGGAGGTGAGAAAATCGAATGTGTTTGAAGCGGTAAAGCAGGCTGTCCCCACAAGGCAGGCTGCGGAATCTTACGGAGTGCAGGTCGGCAGGAACGGGATGGCCTGCTGTCCCTTCCATGATGACAAACATCCCAGCATGAAGGTTGACCGCCGGTTCCACTGTTTCGGCTGTCAGGCGGACGGGGATGTGATTGATTTTACCGCCCGTCTGTTCGGGCTGAACAAAAAAGAGGCGGCCTTGAAGCTGGCGGAGGATTTCTCGGTCAGCTTTGACGCCAAAGGCCATGACCCGCCCCGCAGGAGGCCGGTCAAACGGAAAATCAGCGAGGAACTGCGCTACCGGCAGGCGGAGCAGAAATGTTTCCGGGTGCTGTGTGATTACCTGCATCTGCTGGAACGCTGGGAGAAGGAATATGCCCCGCAGACGCCGGAGGAAACATGGAACCCGCTGTTTGTGGAGGCCCTGCAAAAAAAGCCGTACACGGAGTATCTGCTGGATATTCTTTTGTCCGGCAGTATGGAGGAACGGGCCTGCGTGGTCGCTGAATACGGAAAAGAGGTGAGGAAGATTGAGCAGCGAATATCAGAGTTTACCGCCAGCCACCCGGCAGGCCGCCATGAGCGCAGCCGAAGCCTTAGCGCCGGAGCAGAGCGTTGACGAGGTTAGGGAAAGCCTCTCCGTCACGGAGAAGGGCCAGCCTGCCAATACCATCGGCAACTGCCGGACAGTGTTCTGCCATGACCCGCTGCTGCGTGGGGCAATCCGGCTGAACCTCCTGACTGACCGGGTGGACATCGTGCGGGATTTGGGCTGGCGCAGGAACACCAGCGCCTTGACGGATACGGATGTGAAGTATCTGCTTCTCTATTTTGAGCAGAACTACGGCCTGACCAGCGAGAAGAAAATGACGGCGGCCCTGTCCATTGTGGCGAATGAGAACTGCTACCATCCCATACAGGACGTGCTGAACGGCCTTGTGTGGGACGAGACGCCCCGCATCCGCTCCTGTCTCCATCACTTCTTAGGTGCGGAGGTCAGCGACTATGTGGAGGAAATGTTAAAGCACTTCCTGCTGGGCGCGATCCGGCGGGTGTTTTCTCCCGGCTCCAAATATGAGGAAATGCTTTGTCTGGTGGGTGGACAGGGGGCTGGCAAGTCCAGCTTCTTCCGCCTGCTGGCGATCCGGGACGAGTGGTTCAGTGACGACCTGAAAAAGCTGGATGATGACCGGGTGTTTTTGAAGCTGCAAGGCCACTGGATCATCGAGATGTCAGAGATGCTGGCGACCAGCAGCGCCAAAAGCATTGAGGAAATCCGCTCGTTCATCAGCCGCCAGAAGGAAACCTACCGGACGCCCTATGAGGCCCAGCCCAAAGACCGGCTGCGGCAGTGCGTGTTCGGCGGTTCGTCCAATACGCTGGACTTCCTGCCCCTTGACCGGGCCGGGAACCGGCGATTCCTTCCCATCATGATTTACCCGGAGAATGCGGAGGTTCACATTTTGGAGGACGAGGACGCTTCCAGAGCCTACCTGTTGCAGGTCTGGGCGGAGGCCATGACGGTTTACCGCAGCGGCCGCTATTCCATGAAATTCAGCAAGTCCATCCAGCGGCAGCTTGTGGAGGTGCAGAAGGATTTCATGCCGGAGGATACGGAGGCCGGGCAGATACAGGGATTTCTGGAACACTACACCGGCAGCATGGTCTGCTCCAAACAGCTTTTTAAGGAGGCGCTGGGCCACACCTATGACGAGCCGAAGCGGTGGCAGCTTCACAATATCAACGAGATCATGAATACGGTGGTGACGGGCTGGAAACCATTCTCCAATCCGAGGATGTTTGCCGGATACGGCAGGCAGAAGGGCTGGGAACGGGATGTTTCCGGCAACGAACTGCCCGGCAACGAAGATGGATTTGTGGAACTGAGCGAGGAAGAGTGCCGCCAGTTGGAGCTTCCAAAGGAGTGGATCGCATAAAATCAGAGGTCTGTTGCCGGGGTGGTTGCCGCTTGGTTGCCGGGTTCGTTGCCGGGGATTTCCCTGTCTGGATACGGGAAAAGCCAGTAAATAAGGCATTTTCTAATATCTATCTATAATTTCCGGCAACGAAAGCAACGAGATTTTTCAAGAAAATTCACAAAGTAAGATTTACAGGCCAGACGGTAGTTTACAGGTTTTCAGAGGTTCGTTGCCGGACTTCGTTGCCGGTGCTGCCGTCCGGCCTGTCTCTCTATGGAGGTAGCCTATGGAAAAAAGCAAAAATCAGAAGAATAAAGTCCGTTTTGTGGTGGTGCGGGAGTTCTCCGGGGAGAAGTCCATGCGGGAAGCCTTTGAGCAGCTGATTGAGCGCCAGACCTGCGAACACTTCGAGGAATGGCGGCATCAGCGGGAAATGGCAGAAAAAGCTGCGTAAAAACGGTTGATTCAGGGACAGGGACATGGTACTATAATGGTATCGTGTCCCTGTTCATAGAAGGAGAACACTATGAGCAGGAAAAAACAAGTCTATGAGAAAATCACCGCTCTCTACTGCCGTATCTCTCTGGATGACGGCGGCGACAATGAGAGTATGAGCATCAGCAACCAGAAACTCATGCTCCGGGATTTCGCAGAAAAGCATGGGATGTTCCAGTATGAGTATTATGTGGATGACGGCTATACGGGCCGCAACTTCAATCGTCCCTCGTTCCAGCGCATGATCGCTGACATTGAGGCGGGGAAAATCGGCTGCGTCATCACGAAAGACCTATCGAGGCTCGGCAGGAATTATATCGAAGCTGGAAGTTATATCGAAATCTTTTTCCCCAAACACAATGTACGCTATATTGCCGTCACGGACGGCGTGGACAGCCTGACCCGTCAGGAAATGGACATCACGCCCTTTAAGAATATCCTGAACGATATGTACAGCCGGGATATTTCCAAAAAGGTGCTGGCGGGACGCATGACCCGTTCCCGGCAGGGAAAGTTCTGCGGCGGGCAGCCGCCTCTTGGCCTGATGCGTGACCCGGAGGACAAAGGACATTTGATCCTTGACCCGGAGACAGCGCCGGTGATCCGAAAAATCTATGATATGGCACTGGACGGCTGGGGCTGTATGCGGATTGCAAAGCAGCTCATGGAGGATAAAATCCCCATCACCAGAGTAAAGAGCAATACAGAATGTGACGTGAACTACTATTCGTGGGGGAGCGCAAGGATCAGCCATATCCTGAGAAATCCCTTTTATAAAGGCGCACATCTTGTCTGCCGGACACACCAGAAAGGCATCCGCTCTAACACTTATGACATTATCCCCCGTGAAGATTGGGAAGTCATTGAGGGCTGCCATGAGGCGATTGTGACGCCGGAGGAATGGGAACAGGTGCAGGACATCATTGACCGCAGGCCAACCATTATGAAAGGCAACGCCTGCCCCTTCTATAACCTGTTCCACGGGCTTGTCTACTGCGCCACCTGCGGGAAGTCCATGCAGGTGCGGTATGAAAAGGTCGGCAGAACCGGGAAGAACCGCTTCACCGGCGAGATGCGGGAGCCGATTGACAGGGCATACTATATCTGCCAGACCTACAACCGGCTGGGTAAGAACGCCTGTACCAGCCACAAGATTGAAGCAAGGGATTTGTACAATCTGGTGCTGAAGGATATACAAGAATTGGCGGCGCAGGCCATGAAGGACGCCGATGCGTTCTACCAGCGGCTCAGCAGCCGGATGGAGCGCCGGTATCTGGTGGACGCTTCCCAGACTGAGAAGGAGCGGAAACGGCTGGAAGCCCGGAATCAGGAAATTGACGGGATGTTTTTGAGCCTGTACACCGATAAGGCCAAAGGCGTCCTGACCGAACAGCGATTTATGAAGCTGACGGCGGCGCTGGAACAGGAGCAGGAAGCCAACCAGAAACGCCTGCACGATCTGGCGATAATGCAGAGCCGGGCGGACGCACAGGAAAGCGAAGTCCGCACCTTTATCAAGGAAATCCGGCGCTATGCCGCCATTGAGGAACTGGACGAGTCCATACTGAACCGGCTTATCAGCAAAATCCTGATTGGTGCGGTCAAGAAGGTGGACGGCCAGAAGGTGCAGGAAGTCAGGATCGTGTATAACTTTGTCGGGGAAATCCCGGAGATTGCAGCGTAAACAGTTTGCCCCATCTCTCAACCATTGAGGGATGGGGCTTTTTTGATATGTATTACCTAAACAAAAAAATTTTAACTAATGCACCGATTACAATAATTACTCCAATCAGCATCGTTATCATATAAATTTTTCGAGAGTCTTTATCACTTTTTTCCTTAATAAAGTAATATCCACCAGCACCGATTAGCAAAAGGCCGATTAGAACTGCAATAATAGCAACAATCATTTTCTTTTTTTCCTCCAATTTAACAAAAATGCAGAATTTATGATTACAAGAACCGAACCGGCATTATGAACAAGCGCACCGATAACAGGGTTTAATATACCTGTAATAGCGAGAATAATGGCGATAAAATTCAAGGTCATGGAAAAGGTGAGATTACATTTAATTGTAACCATCATCCGTTTAGCCAGGAGAAGAAGATGGGGAAGTTCGCTGATTTTATCATTGATGAGTGCAATATCTGCCGCATCGACTGCAATATCACTTCCAATTCCGCCCATGGCAATTCCTACATATGCTTTCTTTAATGCCGGAGCATCATTGATGCCATCTCCAATCATGCAGACATGATTCCCATTGTTTTGGAAATCTTCAATATGTTTTAGCTTGTCCTCCGGCAAACAGCCTGCGAAAACCTCTTGGATGCCGAGTTGCTTTGCCATATATCCTGCTGCTTTTTCATTATCGCCGGTTAATAATACAGGAGTAACATTTGTTTCCCTGATATGGGTAATCGTATCAGAAGCATCCTGCCGCAGCGTATCCGACAAGGCGATGAAGCCAATCGCTTTGTTTGAGACGGCAACATAGGTTATCGTGCTTCCGTTTGCCAGGTAAGATGCCGCTTCCTCCCGCATACTGTCAGGTAAATCAATTTGCTTTGCAGAGAGTAATTCCAGATTGCCAGCCGCAACTTCATAGGCGTCTACCTTTGCTGAGATTCCTTGTCCCGGTATCATATGAAACTGATCCGGCATTTGCAGCCCATCTCGATATTGTTGTTTATAGCTGGCCACGATTGCTTTCCCTAATGGATGTTCTGAACGCTGTTCCGCACTGGCTGTGAGCCGGAAAAGCGATTGCTCTGTCCAGGCAGGGCAGAAACTTTTTACTGCAACCACCTTTGGGGTTCCATAGGTGAGGGTGCCGGTTTTATCAAACGTGATTTTTGATACCTCTGCAAGCCGCTCAAGAGCATCGCCTTCCCGAACCAGAAAGCCATGCTTTGTGGCATTGCCAATAGCTGCCATGATCGCTGTAGGCGTAGCCAGAACAAGCGCACAAGGACAAAAGACAACCAAAATCGTTACAGCCCGGATGATCTGCCCGCTGATGAGCCATGTCAAAGCAGCGGCTGAAAGGGCAATCACAACGATCCACGTTGCCCAACGGTCTGCAATCCCGACAATTTTTGCTTTGTCTGCATCAACGGATTGTACCAGTTTTATCATACGCTGAATCGAACTGTCATCACCGACCTTTGTGGCCTTCATATCAAAGGAACCGAACTGATTGACAGTTCCGCTGGAAACACTGTCTCCGGCACCTTTATCAACCGGAAGGGATTCACCCGTCATAACAGCCTGATTGATGGAGGTCTGGCCGGATAAAATCGTGCCGTCAACAGGGATTGTTTCTCCGGGAAGCACCCTCAGAGTATCGCCGATTTGTACTTGTTCAGCAGGAATGATGGTTTCCTTCTCATCAGATATACGGCGTGCCGTCCGTGGTGTCAGGTGAACCAGTTTTTCGATACCGGCTCTGGCCTTTGCAACCGTTAAATCTTCAAGAAGGCCGCCTAGCTGCATGATAAACGCGACCTCACCGGCGGCAAAAATTTCGCCGATTATGACAGACGCAATCAGTGCGAGAGAAACAAGGACATCTGCTTTAATATCAAATTTTGTGACAAGTCCAATGATCGCTTCCAGAATGATAGGAATACCACACAAAATAATTGCTACCCACGCCAAATCAACATGAAATAATTCGATGTTCAAAAGGCTGGCCAGCAGTGCGATTCCAGACAAAATCAAGAAGGTTACATCTTTTTTTACACCTCCCCATTCCAGAAATTCTTCTAATTTTTTCAAGGCATAATCCCTCCTTTTCTATACCTATATGGGTATATGTTTATTATACCCATGCAGGTATGGGTTGTCAAGGACAAAATAAAAACCAGCCTGACGATTGAGGCTGGTTTCCTGTAAATATTTAGTTCATGTTCGCAAAACGCTCCACGGCTTTTGTAAAATTTGCAATCGTTTTATCGGCATCGCCATGTTCAATTCCATCTCTGACACAGTGCTTGATATGCCCCTCCAGAACAACCTGTCCTACTTTGTGAAGTGCAGATTTCGCTGCATTTATCTGTGCAAGGATGTCTTCGCAAGGAATATCTTCATCAACCATACGGTCAATCGCTTGTACCTGTCCGATGATTTTTTTTAGACGGCGATGAAGATTATCTGCATCCATACATTGTTTCATGAGCCTTCACCTCCCTTATACCGCTAGGGGTATCTGTATCTCATATTATCGGGCAAATCAATTTATTTGTCAAGAAATTTGCCTCAAACATCTTAATATCAAACTTTGAATTTACCACTTGACATTGTGGCAAAGAGCTACCTGATTTTTGGAAAGTCAGGTAGCTCTTTTTATGCCTTGCCTATATATAATTGGTCCTTCAATTCGTCTAACAGCAATTCTGCAATTGGCGTAAATATCTGGTATTTTTTCCAAATAACAAACATTTTCGTCTTCAAGGGAGGCTCTAACGGGCGGAAACACAGTTCACTATCGGTTCCTGTATCCACCAGATGATCAAAAGAGAGCATATATCCAAGCCCTTCTTTGACAAAAACAGAGCCGTTATAAGCAAGGTTTACCGTGCCGGAAAGATTTAGCATATCCGCCTTTTCTCCACACCATCTCGCAATATCAAATTTCATCCCTTGTGCAGAGCAAATCAGTTCAAGGCCGGTTAGGTCATTAATGCGTATGCGGTCTTTTTTTGCAAGGGCATCGTCCTTTTTCATCACGAGCCCCCAGGTGTTTGTTTCAGGAATTTCCAAGTGGTTATATTTAGAAATATTGGGTGGTTCTGCAATTACGGCAAAGTCTATTAACCCTCTATCCAACCGTTCCACCACCTGTTCTGTATTTCCACTGGTGAGATGGTAACGGAATAAGGGATACTTTTCTTTCAATATCTTAATCGTCCGCGCCAGATATTTAATTTGATGGGATTCTGCACAGCCAATGTGTACCTCGCCGCCGGGAATGTTGTCAAGCTCCATAAACTCCTCGGCTGTCTTATTCACCATGTCCAAAATATCTTCCGCCCGTTTTCGGAGAAGCATTCCTTCGTCCGTTAAACTGAGGCCGGTACTGCCTCTGCTAAAGAGTTTTTTCCCAAGCTCCTGCTCCAGATTCTTCATCTGCTTTGATAGAGTGGGCTGTGAAACATGGAGCGCTTCTGCTGCTCGTGACATGTTTCCGGCTCTTGCTATCTCCAAGAAATAGCGCAAAACACGAATCTCCATTGCCAGCTTCTCCTTGCACGTCAGATGCAATCAGTATAGCCGGGAGTGATATTTTTGTCAAGAATATCACGATATGAAATATAAATATTAGACATATCAAAAGGGTACATTTATAATATATAATAGACGCGAAGATATAATAGACGCGAAGGGAGGTTACGAAATGAAACGACTCTTTACGATGCTGCTGTCCTTTGCCCTTTTATTTGTCTTATCGGCATGCGGGCAGCAGGAACAGAACAGCGGCCCAGCCAGCGCACCGGGAAGCCAGACCAGTAAAGACGTCAACCATTCAGGAAGAACCGAAAGCAAAATGCCCAATACGGCATCTTCCGGTGTGGAGCAGACATCAGAAAATCCCGGCAGCTTTGATTTTGAAACAAAGACCGTTACCTTAAACAGCGGATATGAAATGCCCATCATGGGCCTGGGCACTTACAGTCTTTCAGACGAGGAGTGCTATAATTCCGTGACTGCCCTGTTGGAAGCTGGCGGGCGGTTGATTGATACGGCGTATATGTACCACAATGAAGCTGCCGTCGGCCGCGCAGTGCGGAATTCCGATGTGCCGAGAGAGGAAATTTTTGTAATCACCAAACTCTATCCCAGCCAGTTTGCAAATGCCGAGGAGGCCATTGATCTGGCATTAGAGACGCTGAATATCGGGTACATCGACATGTTGCTTCTGCACCATCCCGGAGACGGCGACGTAGAAGCCTACCACGCTATGGAACAGGCCGTGGCAGATGGAAAGATTCGCTCTATCGGCCTGTCCAACTGGTATGTGGAGGAACTGGAGGAATTTCTGCCCCAGGTGAATATTACCCCAGCACTGGTACAGAATGAGATCCACCCTTACTATCAGGAAAATGATGTGATCCCCTATATTCAGAACTTGGGCATTACCGTTCAAGGCTGGTATCCCTTCGGCGGCAGAGGACATACGGCGGAACTGTTAGGAGATGAAACCATCTCGGCCATTGCAAAGGCTCACGGAGTCACTTCCGCGCAGGTCATTCTCCGGTGGAATCTGCAAAAAGGTGTTGTCGTCATCCCAGGTTCCAGTAATCCCGACCATATCCGGGAAAATCTCGACCTGTTCGGCTTTGCGCTTACGGAGGACGAGATGAGTAGAATCAACGCATTGGATCGGAACGAAAAACATGATTGGTATTAACCTGAGGGTCAGTATGAAGGTTTTCGCAATTAACAGCAGTGCCAAAAAAGATGGCAATACTGCGATTCTGGTCCGCAAGGTATTTGAAGAATTGAACAAGGCAGGCATCGAAACGGAACTGGTATAGCTTGCTGGGCAGGTCATTGCGCCTTTGTAAAGCTTTCTGGGCCTGCGCTGGACAGAAAAACTGTATCCATCGGAAAGATCATTTCCGCGAGATTTTCGATAAAATGAAAGAGGCGGATGGAATCATCCTCGCCTCTTCCGTTTATACGGCAAATCTATCCGCCAATATGCAGGCATTTTTGGAGCGTGCTTCTGTGGTGACAGATATGAACCGAAATGCAGAATTATTCCGGCACAAGGTTGGCGCAGCTGTCACCGCAGCCCGCCGTGGCGGCGCACTGAACGCCCTGGACGCGATGAACCACTTCTTTCTGTTACAGGAGATGTTTGTGGTTGGTTCCTGTTACTGGCCCATGGCTTACGGGCAGATGGCAGGAGACGTTCAAAATGACGGAGAGGGCCTGAATACCATGAGCGTTCTCGGACAAAACATGGCCTATCTGCTGAAAGCATTGGAAGAAAGGCGGCAATAACCATAAAAAAGATTCTGCCTATTGCTACCGCATTGGCCGGCTGCGGAAATGCCGGTCAGTTAAGCATGCCGGAAAGTACAGGAAACGAAGCAAAAGCAGAACGACCCCAGAAAGTAGCCAATTATCCACGGAATCAGAAAGTCCGGAATTGATGTTCTGTAATAATACTTATATTGGATAAAAAAGAATGCTCAAAGCGTATTTTTGTCATCCTCCAATTCTGGCGCCAAAAATGCAAGGATGCTTTTGCAGGTACATTTCCCGTAACGCCTACCTCCAGCTGGTTGGCCTTTTTCGTTGACTTTCGACAGGTCAAATGTTAGTATATAAGGTGCTACACGAAATTATACACTTGCACAGCGTGGGGGACGAACAATGGATGAAAATCATCTGAACCTTTTATACGGTGCGACATCGTCTTATTGTGCGCAGACGGCCACGTCGATGTATTCGGTGCTGCGCAAAAATCCGTGGGCCGCGCGCATCGACGTGTATGTGCTCTGTGAGGGAGTCCCCGCCTCCGCACGCGAAAAACTGCAGCAGACAGTGCGGGATTTCCCAAACGCACACGTGCACTTCCTTTTCGCAGAAACGGTCTTAAAGCCTTTACGGGAGAAGTTTTCGCTGCGCGCGTGGAATGGAAGCTACAATCAGTATATTTATGCATGCCTGTGTGATGCATTTCCGGAGCTTTCCCGCATTTTGTGGCTCGATGGGGACGTTGTGTGTGTAGGGTCTTTGGAGGCGCTGTGGAAATGGGATCTTACTGGGTGCTGTGTTGCTGCTGGCCTTGACTGTACGCCTTTTTTATGTGTCGGGCCAGATGAGGCGTTCTTTGCCACGCCGTTTTACTTTAACGCAGGCGTGCTGCTGTTTGATCTGGAAAACTGCAGAACGTATGGCCTGCAGGAACGCTGCCAGAAGGTTCTGCAGCACCGTGGCCGGAAGCTGCGCTACTGTGACCAGACAATGCTCAATCTTGCCATTCCACCAAGACGCGTCGCGCGCCTTCCGCTTCGATATAACTGGCCGGCCGGTATTTCCGATGCAGCGCTGCGGAGCGTGGCGTGGTGCAACCGTGAGGACAAGCCAACTTTTTCACGTGAAGCTTTTTTTGAGGAGCGCGCGCAGGTGCGCCTGCTGCATTTCATTGGCGGTCCCCTGCCCACAAAGCCATGGTACCCGCAATGCACTTCCCCCTGGAAAGCCTATTATCTGCAAAATCGAGTGCATACGCCCTGGGGAGAAGATCCCCTGCCGGACGGCCGTCCGAAAAATGCATGGGAAGCTTTTGTGCGAGGATTTTCTTACCTTTGGGACACGCGCCTTTCCGCCATTCCGGCATTCTTATATAGGAGTCTGCACGGCAAGCGTAAAAATCCTTTTGTAGAGAAATAGGCAAAAGCCTTGTCAGGCCTGCATCTGAATTAAAAATGAAAAAGAAAAGCCGGGGCATCCGTCCCTCTTCTTTTATGTGAAGAGAGACGGATGCCCCGGTTTTTTTGGATACCATCGTGGCGCCGCTCGCGTATGCGGTTCAGATCGGTGCAGGAGCAACCGCACAGCTTACCTCGCTGGCGGTTTATCTCGTAATGATGTTCCTCGCCAGTTTTCTGCTCATCCGCCACAAATTCCGGAAAGCAAAGGATATTTTGGCGTAAGGATATTGTAATCGTAAGAAATTTGTAAGGAATTTAGACAGATATTTGTAAGAATTTTCTGATAAACTTGGTGGTAGAGAGATTAAGAATTTGTTTTAGAGGGGGAGTTGAGAATGTGGAGGCATATGCTCCGTTTGCAGTTCCATACCATGGTTCGCAAAAAATCCTTTTATTTTGCGCTGGTGGTTATGGTGATCCTGACGGCAGCTTTTTCCCTGCAATTGATAGGAGGGTTCCGCGGCATAGACCTGGCAGTCCTCCAGCCGGCGTGGTACAAGTGGAATAGCAATCCGTTGGTCGGCAGCATTGTTTCGGGTATGGATTATACACTTTTAACGGGACTTTGCGGGTTTCTGTTCATTCCCTTTTTGGGGCCGCTGGCGTACAGCGATTTCTATTATGACCAGCTCGAGAACGGCGTCATCAAAGGTTCGCTGACGCGCAGCACGCGGGCGGTATACTTCACGACCGGTGCAATGGCGGCGTTCGTCGGCGCGGCAGTCATTTTCCTGATTCCGTACCTGTTTGAACAGGTTTTGCTGCTGATTCTGTGCGCGGGCGCTCCGCAGCAAAATGCGGCTGCCTCTTCTCCGCTGCAGGATAACTGGGGCGAGATGTCGCTCGTTCCGTCTGTTTTGTGGCCGCTGCAAATGAATCATCCGTATCTTTACAATGTCCTGCTCAGCTTTGTCCCCGCTGTCGTGGCGGGCGCCTTCTCTGTATTTTGCTTTGCCGTTTCCCTGTATTTTCACAGGAACCGCTTTCTGGTTCTCACGCTGCCAGGCATTCTTTTGTGGCTTGCGGCGGACTATGGACTTTCCATGACAGGGCTTTCCAGATGGATTCCGTCGCTTGCTTCGGCGACGCAAATCGGCGCGGGCGCAACCAGAGACCTTCTCGCAGATTTTGTCTACACAGTACTTTTGCTCCTCGTCAGTTTCCTGCTCATCCGCCACAAATGCCGGAAGGCAAAGGATGTGTTGGTGTGAACGTGGCCAACTATCAAAAATTAAGAAATTTGTAAGAAATCCAGGTGGTATTTACAAGAACTTTCTGGTAAACTTGTTGGTAGAAAGATAAGAAACCTGTTTCCAGAGGGGGCGTTGAGAATGTGGAGGCATATGCTTCGTTTACAGTTCCGTACCATAGTCCGTAAAAAATCCTTTTATTTTGCATTACTGATTGAAATTCTCATAACGGCCAGCTTTTCCCTGCAACTGATCGAAGGGTTCCGAGGCGTAGACCGGGCAGCCCTCTATCCGGCTTGGTATATGTGGAATAGCAATCAAATCGTTTCAAATTGGACAACCGCCCCTTCGATGGACTACAGCACCTTATTTAGTATACAGAGTGTGATTTTAGCGCCGCTTTTGGCATCGCTTCCGTATGTAGATGCGCACTATGAAAACCTGAAATATGGTAATATCTCTGCACTGCTCACGCGGACAAGGCGGGGCGCTTATTATGGTTCTGCCGCAGTGATGACGTTCCTTGGCGCGTTCCTGATTGCCTTGATCCCATATGTCATGGAGCAAATTCTTCTGCTCATCATGTGTGCGGGCGCACCCCAGCAAAATGCGGCCGCATTTTCCCCATTGCAGGATAATTGGGGGGCCATGACACTCGTGCCGTCTGCACTTTGGCCGTTCCAGATGAATCATCCGTATTTGTACAATATTTTTATGATGATTCTTCCCTGTGCAGGTGTGGCTCTGTTTGCGGTCCTTTCCTTTTCCATTTCGCTCTACTTTCACAAAAACCGTTTTCTGATTCTGACGCTGCCGGTTATCGTTCTGTGGATTATACCGCAATACATTTGGGGAATGTTGCGCATGGATAGCGTCATGATGCCGCTCGCGTATGCGGTTCAGATCGGTGCAGGAGCAACCGCACAGCTTACCTCACTGGCGGTTTATCTCGTAGTGATGTTCCTCGTCAGCTTTCTGCTCATTTTCTACAAATGCAGAAAGGCAAAGGATGTGTTGGTATGAAACGAAAAAAGCACATGCAGTTTTTGATGCGCAGCGTGCTGGCGATTCTGGCCTTTCTGCTTCTGTTTGTTCAGCAGGGCGGTATGCTGCCGGACCGCCATATGGATGTCTTTTTCCTGCAATTGTTCGGCGGGAGTCTAGAGCCGAGCGGCGGGGAAAGCAGCCTGATTTTCGCAATCTTTTTCTTGAATATTCCCTGGCTGCTGTTGATCTATGTCTTTGCGCCGCTGTTCCAAAAGGATTTTGAAGTGCAGTACGTCTATGTATTTACCCGCGTTGGCAGCAAGCAGAAATGGCTTATCCAAAAAACGGGCGCGCTGTTTTTGCAGATCTGCCTTTCCTGGGCGCTTCTGTTCCTGCTCACAGCGGCGGTTGGCGCGGGGCTGGGCTGCGCATGGCGCGGTTCCGCGTTGCTCTACATACAGATCTTTGCCCTGGAGGTGCTCGGATTGTTTGCGCTTTCCTTTGCGCAGAACCTGCTTTCCATGAAACTGGGCATCACGCAGTCATTTGTTGTGGCCCTCTGCGGTTATGCGGTGGCCATCTTTGCCGCCGTTGCGTTTTACCGGAATGAATCGGTTTCTGGCTGGCTGTTCCCGCTGCTCCCGACCGTCGGCCAGATGGCGCTTTGGCACGCGGACACAGCCATTCTGCCGGAAACGCGCCAGCTGTTTTTCACGGGCGCCGCGGGCTTCCAGGTGTGGAAAAGCATCGTGATGGACGTGGTCTATATCGCCGTCTGCTACGTGGCCGCGGCCTGCTATCTGCGAAAGGCGGACCTGATCGACTTTGTAAAGGAGGAGAATTAAATGCTTGCGGTAGATGTGCGCGATTATACAAAGATTTTAAAGAAGCGCAAAATTTTAAAAAACATCAATCTCCAGTTGGAAACAGGCGGTATTTATGGACTTTATGGACATAACGGCTCCGGCAAGTCGATGCTGATGCGCGCCATCGCCGGGCTGATTACGCCGACGAGCGGCCAGGTTTTCGTGTTCGGCAAAGAAGTCGGGAAGGACGTTCCTTTTCCGCCGGATATGGGGCTGATTATTGAGAACGTTGGGTTCTGGCCGCATTATACGGGTTTTGAAAATCTGCAGGCGCTTGCCTCCATTCGCGGCAAAATCACGGACCAGGAAATCCGCGACGTGATCGCCCGCGTTGGCTTGGACCCGGCGGATACGCGGCCATACCGGAAATATTCCCTCGGCATGAAGCAGCGGCTGGGCGTGGCGCAGGCGGTCATGGAGCGGCCCAATCTATTGATGCTCGACGAGCCAACCAATGCCCTGGATGAGGACGGCGTGAACCTCGTGCGGCAGATCATTCGAGAAGAAAATGCGCGCGGCGCAACAGTCATCATCGCCAGCCACAATAAGGAAGACCTCACCACGCTGTGCGGCCGGTTCTATAAGATGAACGACGGCACCTTAAAAGAGGAGGTGCTGCAGGCATGAAGCGCAGATGGTATATCATCCCCATCGCGATACTTTTGGTCTGTGTGGTGTGCGCCTTTGCGGTGCGCACGACCTACACGGACACAACAGGGGACTTGAGCGACTTTCAATACAGTGCAGGCGCGGACTTGACTCAGGCGCTCGATACGCTCGGCGAAAAGGACGCAGCCAAAGTTCCGCAAAAGCTGGCCGACGGCGCTGATCTAATTGTACAAGCGAAATTTGGCGGCGACCGCAGCGTTACCCCGAATGCAGCATTTGCAGCCGTGCAGATCACGCAGGTGTATAAGGGCAGCGCCAACATGTGCGGGAAGCAAATTTATGTCTTGGAGGATATGGTCGTACATCCAGAACCCGAATTCCATAACATCATGACTGCCGGTTGCTATATCCCATTGCAAATGGACGACACGTACCTTCTGTATTTAAAGCGTGTGCAGTTTCAACCAGCCCGCAAACAGACAGAGTTCCAGAAAAGCCAGTACTATCCTTACACGCAAAGTGCGCTGGGCGCGTTCCGCATTACGAATACCAAGCAAACAAAATTGTTTTCATCGACAGGCCATTATCAATTAAAAGATTATTCCGGCTGCGACCTGCCCGCAGGAAAGCTGGAAACGATTGATTTTTATAATAAGGTGCGTGCGCAGGTGTTCGCCCAATGGAAGATTTCAGCGCGAGTATAGACGCGCTCTGAAATTGAGTCAGAGATTCCCGCATCTCATGGGGAAGCGAAAGGATCAAGTGATTGTAAATTTCATCCCATATAATAGGCGATGCGAGAATTTGTAAAATAGAACTATTATGCCTGTTGATAAATCAGATTGATTAGCTGCGTTCGGCTCTTGACACCGGTTTTTGTGTATAAATGATACACATGCTTCTTCACCGTAGAAAGACTGATAAATAGCCTGTCACATATTTCGTTATTTGAGAGTCCTTTGCTGAGAAGCTTCAAAATTTCACTTTCCCGGTTTGTCAGCGCGTATTTTTCCGACGCCCCGACAATGCATTTATCTACGGCAGCGTTCTGCCTGCTGAATTCGGAAGATTTACGGATCATATTTTCAATGTGCTTTTTTAGAGCGTTCAGAATGTAGAGTTCTTTATCGGTGAAATCACCCAGCTTTTCGCTTCGAAATAAGTTGAAGATTCCAACAATATGGTGGGATTGAATGATTAATATACCGCAGCCAAATGGAATATCTGCTGGTTGTAAAAAATCCTGATAAAATTCTGTGGATTTTCGGATTTCGTCTGTCAAGATGTTGCTATCTTTATACACGGTGGTTTCCACACACAGTGCGTATAAGTATTTCAGATAATCCTTGTCATAATAATGATAGATATATTGTTCCACCGCATGGGTATCCATCCCGAGAAAATATGTCCTGTCTGGGATAATCTGCTGATCTTCGTTGAGCAGTATAAAATATCCCTTTGTAAAGGGAATCAGCATGCGGATGACATACATCAGCTTTTGCGACAGCATATCAATATCGTCGATCGTGTATAGCTCCAGAAGTATATTGTTAATGGTGTTCCACTCTTGCTCATTCAGCATAGTATCCTCCATTCCGAAGCGTTTGATGGCAAAAAAATCGGGGAAGTATCTCTGATTCGTCGCTGCAATTTATTTTTCCATATTTGCAGTGCTTTCAAATCAATTTCAGAAAAAATAAAAAATAAAAGGCAAAAAGGCGCTTGTATCAGTCTAACTGGTACGAGCGCCTTTGCCATTACCAAAACAGTATACCATGGTTCCCATCAGAAATCAAGTCTATAAAATGGATTAAATTTGGAATTCGATTGCAAGCGGCCGGATTCTCTGTGGTCATAGGCAGTAATAGAACCAAAGTACCAGATAAAATCATCATTTTGGTCCATTGTTTGCCGAAACCAATCTGATTACAATAGGGCTTGTACAGATCGAACAGCGAGTGACAGGGACTTACCATGAATCCTGTGACGGCCAAAACAGAAAGCGATTTAATCCATATGATAGCAGCTGTCAAACTCGGAACATCATGGTCGAATGAGGTACATCTTTAATGGATTAGGAGGTTTCCGATGCAAAAAATATTTACAAAGGCATTCAGACCGGGAGAAAAATGGTCAGGGCTGATTGGAAGAGGAAAATATGTGCATTTCAAAGCGCTGGGCGACAACGCGAACGTCTCCATTTTGATGTATAACATGAGAGACACCTCAGAGCGATACAATATGCCCGATACGCTCAAAGCGCAGTATACATCGCATCTGACAAAAGGGAATGTGCTGATGAGCGATAACGGAAGAGTTATGGCCAGCATTGTCGAGGACAGCCTTGGCTGGCACGATAGTATTTCGGGATATACAACGAGGATCCTCACGGATGAAAAATATGGCAAGACAACCTATCAGCATCAGGGCAATGATTATTACCGCTGCGGTGAGGAAAATTTTAAGATCGAGCTGGTCAGAAACAACATGAGCAAACGGGATCTCGTCCCCTGCGTCAATCTTTTTTCAAAGGTCTATGTGGAAGAAGACGGCAGCATGCACTATGTCCCAGATCACTGTAAAACGGGCGCAACCGTTACATTGCGCACGGAGATGGACATGATTTTAATTGTGTCAAATACGCCGAATCCGTTGGATCCCTCGGAAACATATCCGTCGGTCCCCGTGACGATGGAGGTCTATAACGCCCCTCCGGTTGATTTGACCGACTACTGTGTAAACTTTAGAAGCGAAAATTACAGAGCATTTGAAAATACATGGGATTATTATAATCTGCTTGGCGTATGACAGAGGAGGTGCACGATTATGTATGGATTTATTGAAAAAGAAAGCAGCCTGAAGGTGGAGGATGCGATTTACGACGAGGTTCTGGAAGCCGGATGCGGCTGGATGCATGAACTGCTTCCGGGGCAGTCGTTCCGGATACTGGATATAGAAGGGAATCAGGCCGTTGATACCACGTTTTATGATATGGCGGACCCGGAGGACCACTATGGCGCTGTGACCACTATCGTCATGCAGAAGAATATCTACCTTACCACAGGAAGCATTCTCAGGGCAGAATCGGGGAAACCCCTGCTGGAAATTACGGCGGACAAAACAGGAAGACATGATACGCTGGGTGGATGCTGCTCTTCGCAAAGCAATACTGTGCGTTACGCAAGAGAAAAGCGGTATATGCATAATTGCAGGGACAGTTTCATGCTGCAGATGGCAGACCACGATGAAGTGGGACTCCACAAGAGAGACCTTGCACCGAATATCAATTTCTTCATGAATGTGCCGGTAACAAAGGAAGGAGGGCTTAAATTTGACGATGGCGTTTCAGCGCCGGGAAACTATGTGGAAATGAAGGCCCTGGCACATGTCATGATTGTGATTAGCAACTGCCCTCAGTTAAATAATCCCTGCAATGCATATCATCCGACGCCAGTACGTCTTTTGATCTGGGATCAGCAGTAAGAATCCTAAAAATAAAAAATACAAATCCAAAACCGTCAATTACGGAGCCGCAATGGGGCGGCCCGGTCAATCAATTGACGGTTTTCTTTTTTGATGGAGGAAGCTTATGTTTCAGAAAATATTGATCGCCAACAGAGGAGAAATTGCAGTGCGGGTGGAGCGCACGCTGAAAAAGATGGGAATCAAAAGCGTTGCCGTTTATTCCAAAGCGGATCGGGACAGCCTGCATGTTACGAATGCGGATGAAGCGTACTGCTTGGGGGAGGGGACGGCGAAGGATACGTATTTGGATATCCATAAGATTCTAAAAGCAGCAGTTTCAGCAGGCGCGCAGGCTATCCATCCGGGATATGGATTTCTCAGCGAGAATACAGCGTTTGCCGCAGCTTGTGAAAAACATGGGATTACATTTATCGGACCCGATTCCAAGCAAATTCAGTTGTTTGGGCTAAAGCATTCCGCAAGGGAATTGGCCGCTTCGGCACATGTCCCGCTTCTACCGGGAACAGGGCTTTTGAAAGGTTTAAAGGAAGCGGTGGAACAGGCCGACGCCATCGGTTATCCGGTTATGATAAAAAGCACGGCTGGCGGAGGCGGAATCGGGATTTGCGTATGCAATGACCGCAAGGAGCTGGAAAATGCCTATGCCAGAGTCAAGCATTTGGCGGAAAATAATTTTAACGACGACGGCGTTTTTCTGGAGAAATATGTGGAGCCTGCAAGGCATGTGGAGGTTCAGATCTTCGGGAATACTTACGGTGAAATTGCCGTTCTCGGCGAACGGGACTGTTCTGTCCAGCGGCGCAACCAAAAAGTGGTGGAGGAAGCGCCGGCGCCAAACCTTCCGGAACATGTACGGCAGGCCATGCAGGAAGCGGCAAAACGGCTTGCGAAAGCGGCTTCCTATCGGAGCGCCGGAACGGTGGAGTTTTTGTACGATGAACATACGGAGAAATTCTATTTTCTGGAAGTGAATACCCGGCTTCAGGTCGAACACGGCATTACGGAAGAGAACATGGGCGTGGACCTGGTGGAATGGATGGTAAAAGAAGCGGCAGGAGAACTAAAAGGCATTGAAGACAGGACTTTTGTGCCAAAGGGGCATGCCATTGAAGTGCGGATTTATGCGGAGGATTGCATGAATGGATTTCGCCCGTGCGGAGGAAAGATTGACGGAGTCGTGTTCTCCGACAAGGCAAGAGTGGAGACATGGATCCGTAAAAACATGGAAGTGACCTCCCTTTATGACCCGATGCTTGCAAAGCTGATTGTCCATGGGAAGAATCGAGAAGAAGCGCTTTGGAAAATGAGAGAGGTGCTAAAAGAATCCTGCATTTATGGGGTGACCAATAATATGCAGTATCTGCGTGCCCTGCTTCATACAGAGGCATATGAACAGGGAAAATTGTTTACAAAGATGCTGGATAACTTTGCACCGGAGGAAAACGCTCTGGAAGTTCTGGACGGCGGAGTACAGACGACGGTCCAGGACTATCCGGGCATGGTTGGCTACTGGACAGTGGGTGTTCCACCATGCGGCCCCATGGACAATTACAGCTTTCAAATCGGCAATCAGCTGTTGGGCAATGACAGGGGTGCGGCTGGCCTGGAAATGACCTTGCGGGGCGGCTCTTACCGGTTTCGGACGACGGTCAGTTTTTGCATTACGGGAGCGGATATGGAGCCCACATTGGACGGGAAGCCGGTGCCAATGTACAAAGTCCTTCATGCGAAACCCATGCAGATTCTAAAATTTGGATCCTGCAAAAAGGGGATGCGGACCTATCTTTTGGTGGCAGGTGGCATCCAAGTCCCCAAAATTATGGGAAGCGCCGCCACCTTTATTGATGGAAAGTTCGGCGGACATAACGGCCGGGCATTGAGAACCGGAGATGTCCTCAAGTTATCAGAGACATGTTGCGTAGAGATTGAGCGCGCTTTTCCAATGGAATATGCGCCCCAAATTACGAACGACTGGACCATTGGCGTGATTCCGGGGCCGCAACCTACAGCGGAATACTTAAAGCCGGAATATCTGAAAACGCTCACCCATTCGGAATATACAGTCAATTTTAACAGCGCAAGAACAGGCGTCCGTCTAAATGGCCCCATTCCCCAGTGGGAACGGGAGGACGGCGGAGAGGCTGGCCTTCATCCGTCCAACATCCATGATAATGCCTATGCCGTGGGGACCCTTGATCTGACAGGGGATCAATCCATTCTCCTCGGGCCTGACGGGCCAAGTTTGGGCGGATTCGTCTGCCCGGTTACTGCGGCAAAGGGCGAATTGTGGAAATTGGGGCAGCTTCATCCTGGGGATACAGTGCATTTTCAGTTGGTGACATTGGAACAGGCGGCCGAGATTCGGAACGCAATGGAAAATACTATCAATTTTCAGTATACGGAAATTCCTTTGTTCCAGGAGTCGGATCTATCTGCCAATTATGCAGTGCTTTCCCAGGGAGAAGTAGAAGGCACAGAATACAAGATTCGGCTGGATGGAGAAGAAAATATACTGGTAGAATTTGGCCCAATGGAGCTGAATATAGAACTTCGCTTCTATGCGCATGTTCTGATGAGTGAACTTGAAAAAAGCGAACTTCCGATCATCGATATGACGCCGGGCATCCGGTCGTTACAAGTTCATTTTGACTTGAATCAAATCGACGCAAAGCAGATGGCAGCCAAAGTTGAGGCGATCAGTCAAAACATCCGGAATCTGGATGAAATCGCCGTTCCGTCGAGAATTATCAAACTTCCTCTTTCCTGGGATGATCCTCAGACACAGCTTGCGGCCAAGCGTTACCAGCAGACGGTTCGCCCGGATGCCCCCTGGTGCCCAAGCAATCCAGAATTTATCAGAAGAATTAACGGATTGGAAAGTGTGGAGGATGTCAAGAAAATTGTATTTGACGCCAGTTATCTCGTGCTTGGATTGGGCGATGTCTATTTAGGAGCGCCTGTGGCGGTGCCGGTTGACCCGCGGCACAGAATGGTGACTACAAAATATAACCCCGCAAGGCCGTGGACACCGGAAAATGCAGTCGGAATCGGCGGAGCATATCTGTGTGTGTACGGCATGGAGGGACCTGGGGGGTATCAGCTGGTCGGCCGAACCATCCAGATGTGGAATCCGCTTCGCGAAACGGAATATTTTCGAAAGGGAAAGCCATGGCTATTAAATTTCTTTGACCAGCTCAGATTTTATCCTTGTACGGCAGAAGAAATTTTGAAGTACCGGGAAGATTTTCTCAGAGGAGAGTTTCCGCTGGAGATAGAAGAAACGACGTTCCGGTTGGGCGATTATAAAAAATATCTTGACCGTATCCAGGAAAGCAGCGCAGCATTTAAAGCCCATCAGGAGGCTTCCTTTGAAGCGGAGCGTCAGAGATGGCGTGAACAGGGACTGGACCATTTTATTTCGGAGACAGAGGAGCCAGCCTGCGACGAAGTGGCTACCGTTCCAGAAGGATGCGAGGGAATCAGCACGCCGATTCCTGGCAGCGTGTGGAAAGTCCTCGTGAAAGAAGGGGAGGAAGTTACCCAAGGGCAGGAAATCGCCGTTCTGGAAAGTATGAAGATGGAATTCCCCATTGCTTCGGCGTATAACGGCAAGATTCAGAAAATTTTCATCCGGTCCAGCGAACAGGTCAATGCCGGACAACTGCTTGCTGCGGTAAAAAAGGAGGCGGTATAATCCATGACGTTTCCAGAACAGCTTACTTTTTCTTGGGTTTCTCAGGCGTATGAAAATGGCATGACGCCATATGAACTGTTGGATGAGATTATTTGCAGGGCAAAAAGAAATGACAGTAAAAATATATGGATCGTAAAGCCATCGAAAGAGCTGTCATCAAGTTATATTGAAAATCTGCCGTCTGACAGGGGAAAGGCCCCCCTCTGGGGTATCCCTTTTGCCATCAAGGATAACATCGATTTGGCAGGGGTACCCACCACAGCAGGTTGTCCGGACTACGCATACATCCCGAAAAAACATGCGTTTGTGGTGAAAAGGTTGATCGAAGCCGGTGCAATTCCGGTAGGGAAAACCAACCTGGACCAGTTTGCCACCGGTCTGGTTGGCACGCGAAGTCCCTACGGAGAAGTACACAATGCCTATCAGCCAGAATTGATCAGTGGCGGCTCCAGCTCTGGTTCCGCGGTCAGTGTGGCTTTGGGAATGGCGGCGTTTTCGCTGGGAACGGATACGGCTGGTTCAGGACGGGTGCCTGCCATGCTCAACGCGCTTATCGGGTATAAACCGCCTTTGGGAGCATGGTCAACTGGAGGCGTTGTTCCTGCTTGCGAGAGCCTGGATTGTGTGACGGTTTTTACAAATCGCCTGGAAGAGGCCGAGCTGGTAAACCGGATTGCCAGAGAATATGACACGGATTGTCCGTGGTCTAGACACTATGAAAAACAGAGAAAAAAGCTTCCGAAAAAAATATGCCTTCCTGTTCAGGAGCCTGCATTTTTTGGACGCTGTGCAGAGATTTACCGAACGAAGTGGCATGATGCAGTCGATCGAATCCGGAATATGGGCCTTGCTGTGGAAGAGATAGATATCTCGATATTTGAACAGGCGGCGAAGCTCCTTTATGAGGGGGCGTATGTAGCCGAGCGCTGGCAGGCTTTGAAAGGCTTTGTCGAAGACAATCCAGGAAAGACATTGCCTGTCACAGAAAAAATTCTGCGTTCCGGCGCAAAGCCGGAAAATACGGCGGCAAAGTTGTTTGAAAATATGCATGAGCTGCAGCGTTATCGCCACCGTACGGAAGAACTGCTGGAAAATGCAGTCCTGATTCTTCCAACGGCTGGTGGGACATTTACCCGCGACGAGGTCAGGAAAAATCCAATTGAAACAAACAGCCTGATGGGGCTTTATACCAACCACTGTAATTTGCTGAATTTGTCAGCCATCGCGGTGCCAGAGAACAGCCGGGACAGATGTTACCCGTTTGGCATTACAATTTTCGGCTTAAGCGGATCAGAAAATCTGGTCTGTGCCATGGCCGAGTTGTTTCTAGCCGGTGAATCAGATACCGTCTGATTGCTTCGACTGCCATGCCAAGTAAACACGATTCGGAGGAAAAAGAAAAATGGAGTTTTCCAAGGTTGAAATTATCACAGGCACAGAAAAACTGCAGGGGCTGATAGAACGGTTGAGTAAACCCGGCTTTATGCAAAGACTTCACAATATCGGCGTAACAGGCATCACGGTTTGCAATGTTTTGGGCTGTGGTGTGCAAATGGGAACCAGTGAATATGAGATTCAGGAAAACGAGGTCATGCATCTATTGCCCAAATGCCTCATTATGATTGTCTGCGAAGCGCGTACAGTGGACGAGCTTTTGGAAATTATCAAAGAAGAATTGTATACGGGACATATCGGGGATGGGAAAATATTTGTATCGGATGTAACGAACATTATCCGCGTCAGGACGGGAGAGGAAGGCAGTGCCGCTCTCAATAAATCGACGATCGACTGAATCCATTCGTTCATCTGTAATAGAGGTGAGAAAACAAAATTGAAAAATAAACTGGGATTATTTAGCGCATTTTCTACGGGGATCGGCATGATTATAGCGACCAGCTGCTTTATTTCCCTGGCAAGCGGCGCGAGCGCCGTGGGCCTTCCGTTTATTATTGCCATTATAATTGTCTGCCTTTTGAATATGATGGCGGCTGCATCGGTGGCTGAGCTAAATGCGATTATGCCCAATCTGACGGGAGGCCTTGCACAATATATGCTTGCTGGGTTGGGGCCCCTCATCACCATTGTGACAATGACAGGGGGATACATAATTAGTAATATTTTTGCGTCCCCGGCTGAGGGAGCCATGTTTGCAAATGTGATGTGCGAATTTACGGGGCATACGGTCCCTCCGGCAGTCTATAGCGTTTCCCTGACGATCGTCCTGATTATTGTCAACCTACGGGGCGTAAATATGTCAGCGGCTCTGCAGTCCGTAATTGCAGCATTTATGGTGGCTTCACTGTTCATCCTTGGTATAATTGGCGCTCTGGGCCAGGGCAGTGGAGAAACGGTTCAGCAGCAGGGCGTGCTATCCTCAAAAATCGGGGACGTGCTCCCGCTGACGGCCACGGCATTCTGGCTGTTTATCGGTTCAGAATTTATTGTCCCCTTGGGAAAGAATATGAAGAATCCAAAAAGGAATGTTCCCCTCAGCATGTTTTTGTGCCTCGGCGTCATGTGTGCGATCCAGGTCCTTATGGTAATCGGGTTTCGTCATTATACGCCATGGGGTGAACTGGCACGGTCGGCTTCGCCCCATATCCTTTATGCGGTCAATATGCTGGGAGATTTCGGAAGATACTGGATTATTGTGGTCGCCATACTGGCCGCTGTGAGTACACAGAATTCCATAATCGGCTGCGTGTCCGAAATTTGCTGTGGCATGGCCAAAATAGAACTTTTACCGGCGGTTTTTCAAAAGAAAAATAAATACGATGCACCTTATGTGGTGATTCTCCTGATGGGAGGATTTACGATCCTGATTGAAGCAACGGGCCTTTCCGAGGGAAGCGCCGTACAGTTTTTGATTTTGACCTCTTCCTTATTCTGGATGCTGACATATGTGGTCTATCATATCGATGTCATTGTTTTGCGCAGACGCATGAAAAAGGTGCCGAGAAGCTTCAAAACACCGTTTTTCCCTGTGCTGCAGATAATCGGCATCGTTGGAACGATCTATATGATGTATCATATTTCAACAGATCCGACACAGAGAATGCAGATTTTTATTCTATCTTTGGCGATCTTCGCCTTTTTGGTGGTCTATGCACTCGTATGGGTGAAATGGAGGCTGAAGATTCCGATACTCAAAAGTGTCGGTGTGCGACAGGTGATGTCCATGGAAAATCCAATGTATTACCATGTGCGTCATAACACCGAGCATCAGAAAAAGGAAAAGAAAAGCGAAACACATTTAGCAAACTGAGACGATAGGCAGGTGTCCTGTGACAGATATGTTGTCACAGGACGCCTGCTTTTTCTTGCTGCCTCTTTCTATTTACCACCAATTCAGTGGCTGCCCGATCAGACAGAGGCTGAAAAACCCCTGCCATGCTCAAAACCAACAGCAGACTGACCACGACAGCAATCACATTGAGGGGGCTTCGGCTTTCTGGACGTTTTACGCACAAGGTGCCGGTTACCAGACCCAGCGGGGCACAAACAATGTTAATGCCCGCCCAGATATATCGGACATTGCCCGGCAGTGTCAGCTTCAAGTTCATCAGCACAGGCACAAGCGAGGCGAATGGCAGCAGGCTGAGCGCCAGTGCAAAAATGCTCAGTGGCTGCCGTTCTTTCTTTTCCATAAACTCAGCGCCTTCTTCATTTCAAGCGGCGTTGAAGCAGGTAGTGGACCGCCAGTCCACAGAACAATGTGGTAGATCAGGCCATTCACAGGCTGCCCCGATTGGGAAAGCGGCCTGAAAATGAAATGGGAGAGCGCCGATGCAGCCATAAAGGACCATCAGAAAAATCTGCATCAGATGCCCGATGACGGCCAACACTACGAGCTTTGCGGCATAACAATGCTCCCTCCATGTTTGACAGTGTTTTTGCTTTTCACTGTCTCTCATAAAGGGAGCATACCAGCGGCCGCGTTTGGAGGGCTCAGTTTTTGAAAAGCATATCTGACATGCGACTTTGTCTAATTTCCACGCTTTAAAGCTTGGAACCAAACAGACCGTGCTTTTGGTAGGGCTCGCTGGAGATGCCACGCACCGTATATCCCGTCTCGTTGATTATGTCGCGCAGCTTTTCTTCGTCGATGGCCGCTTCTGTAACGAGGATGGTTTGCTTTTTTGTATGGGAGGATTTGATCTTTTTCACTGGGAAAGCCTTCCGAACTGCATCATTTACATGGGATTCACACATCCCGCACTGCATACCTTCAACCTGGACCGTGTATTTGACCATATTTCTTTTCTCCTTTGTTCTGACCGTATCCGGAATGCCGGAGGTCGATGACATAGTTAGCAATAACTAACCAAAATTATAACATGAATTGGCCGGTTTGTCAACTTCAAGGACGGGATTGCCTGCATGTATCGTTTTTTACAAGACGCCTGTCTGCCGTTTGGCCTATACTATGAAAAAGAAAATATTGACCAGTTCGCAGCCAAAGGTGTCTGTCTTTTCAAGCAGGCGCCTTTTTTTTGTTTTTGGAGGAAAGGGAGGCGCGGAATACGCGGCTGACGGACAAAGAATGTAGGAAGATTTTTAAAAATCATGATGATTTCAGGAATCATTGCGTTATAATGAGGAGGCAGCAGGATGGATACCAAAATTTCATTTTTATACCTGAGCGAACCGGATATGATTCGGGCAGGCGTGAAGGATATGGACAAATGCATTGAGGTCATGGAGGACCTGATCCTGACGCTTAACCGGGGCGATTACGTCATGGGAGGCGAAAACCACAACTCGCATGGCTGCATGATTACATTCCCGGACAACCCGAAATTCCCCGGCATGCCGAAGAACGCGGTTGACCGCCGGTTTATGGCCATGCCGGCCTACCTGGGCGGACGGTATCAAATGGCGGGCGTCAAATGGTATGGCTCCAACATTGAGAACAAACGAAAGGGCCTGCCGCGTTCGATCTTGATGATGCTGCTCAGCGACAAAGACACCGGGGCCCCCTTGGCGCTTCTTTCCGCAAACCTGGTCAGTTCTTACCGCACAGGCGGGATCCCAGGCGTCGGAGCCAAATATCTGGCGCGCAAAGACGCCAGTACGGTGGCCATTATTGGTCCCGGTGTGATGGGGAAAACGTCTCTGAGTGCCTTTGCCAGCGTATGCCCGCATTTAGATACCGTCAAGATCAAAGGCCGTGGGCAGAAATCGCTGGATTCTTTTGTCGCATTTGTGCGCAACGAGCTGCCGCAGATTCAGCACATCGTGGTTTGCGATACCGTAGAAGATGCGGTTCGTGGCAGCGACATCGTGAGCCTGACAACGACTGTGAAAAACGACATTTCCACTTTTCCAGTCATCAAAGAAGCGTGGGTCAAGCCAGGCGCACTCATCAGCATGCCCTCTGCCGCGAATTTTGACGACGACTTTCTTGCCAAGCGCTGCACGCTGGTGGTCGATCATTACCAGTTATACGAGGCGTGGGAGGAAGAATACCCGTATCCAACCTACGAAAAGATGCAGATTGTAGGCACCAAATTCACAGACCTGAAGCATGAGGGGAAGATCAGGCGCGAAGATATTATCGATATTGCAGACATCATTACCGGGAAACATCCCGGGCGAAAAAGCGACGACGAGATTATCGTGTATTCGGTGGGCGGCATGCCGGTCGAGGACATTGCCTGGGGCGGCACCATCTATCAGAACGCGAAAAAGATGGGCATCGGCGTCGAGCTGCCGCTGTGGGAGGTTCCTGATATGGCGTAATACGGAAAGAGGTTGATTGCATGGAGGAACAAAGCCGACGGAGTCTGCTCCCTGTCCAGCCATATCTTGTCTTACAGGCAAAGGATTACACACGCCTAGTGGTCAACAAAGGCGGGATTTCACATTTTTATGAGTTCACCATGCGCGCCGGCTCTCCGCATCCACTGCAAGCAGTGCCGGACGGCAGCGTGGACCTTGTGTTTGGAAAAGGCAGCCGGGATGTCCGCACATATATCGGTGGAACGGTCCTGATGGTCAAATATTGGCCTCTGGAAGAGGGGCGCACATACTTCGGCGTGCGCTTTCAGCCGGGCGGGTGCATTTTGCCGAAGGGCCTTTCCATCCATGAAATTATCAACGACGATCTGGAACTGGACGGCGATCTCTACGGCCGCAACTTAGCCGAACAGATTGCTGATGGGTGCAGCCTGCAGGAACGGGCGGCGATTTTCTGGAAGTATTATAGTCGGTGTCTGCTGCGGCAGAACGCGGAAAATTCCGCACGCCGGATTGAGCTGTATGTCCGTAACCGAATCTATCAGCAGAGAGGGAACGTAACCATTGGGGATCTGGCGGGGGAGACCGGGTATTCGGAATGCTATATCAGGCGAGTCTTTGAGCAGGTCCATGGGATTTCTCCAAAAATGTTTGAACGAATTGTTCGATTTCAGAATGTGCTAAATCAGATGCGCCGCTTGCCGGGCACTTATGGGATACGGGATCTGGCCATTGCGTGCGGATATTTCGATCAGCCTCATATGATGAAAGAATTCAAACGTTTTACCGGCTTAACGCCGGAGACCTACCGGCAGCTAATGGCCGGAAAAATCAAATGGATGGGAGATTAGGTGAGTGTCATGGGGAAAAAATCTGTAGCAAGTGATGAAAGACTTTCAAGGATCGAAATCATTTCCAGCATGTCCAAATTTTCATCCTTGAAAAGTGCTTTGAGTAAGGCGGGCATCCGCGGAATGACGGTGATGCAGGTGCTCGGATGCGGCGTGGAAAAGGGTACGCGTGAATTTGAGATCGATGAAAATTATGAAATGGAGCTTTTGCCAAAGGAACAGATCAGTATTGTTGTCGAGACCCAGCGCGTTCCGGAAATTGTGGAGCTGGTCAAGCACGAGCTTTATACCGGCCATATTGGTGACGGGAAAATCTTCGTCTATTCCATCGACAATGTCATTCGCGTCCGCACAGGCGATGAAGGCATTGAGGCCCTGTAAAAGGGGGGAGCTATCATGGGGGAGAAAAAGCTCGGCCTGCATAATGTGATTTCCATCTCCGTGGGCCTTGTTATTGCCACCAGCTGCCTGGTCTCCCTGGGACAGGGTGCAGGCACCGTTGGTACTGTTTTCATCTTTGCCATGGTCATTGCATGTCTGCTCAATATGATCACCATTGTTTCGCTGTCTGAACTCAATGCATTGATGCCCAACATTACGGGCGGCCTTGCACAGTACACGCTGGCGTGCATGGGGCCGTTCCCGACGTTGGTCTCTATGGTGGGCGGATATTTGATTTGCAACACCCTTTCCTGCGGCGTGGAGGCATCTATTTTTGCCTACTCGATGTCACAGACTTTCAATCTGCCGATTCCAAGCCTCAGTTATACGCTCATCATGACGGTTATCATTATGGTGGCCAATCTGTTCGGCGTGGATATGTTTGCGAAGATCCAGGATCTGGTCTCCTATCTGATGATTGGCTCTATGCTGGTTATGGGTATCATCGGCGCTTTGCGTCTGGGCACGGGACAGGTTGTGGAGCAGCCGGTCTCTATGGCAACCAGCCCTTCTGAGGTCATCTCCATGATGGCAGTGGCGTTTTGGCTTTTCATTGGAGCGGAATACGTGATTCCGGTCTCAAAAAATGTAAAGAACGCCAAGCGCAATGTGCCGTTGGGCATGATGATCGGCCTGGGTTTAATCTGCGTTGTGCAGTCGATCATGGTGCTGGGCTTCCACAATTATACACCCTGGAATGAGCTGGCCAATTCGGCTGCGCCGCACCTGCTTTATGGCCAGAATCTGCTCGGCAAGGGAGGCAAGCTCTGGATGACTCTGGTGGCGGCGTTAGCGGTCATTAGCACGCAGAATTCCACGGCAAACGGTCTGGCAAGCATTTGCCAGGGCATGGCAAAGCTAAACATGATGCCGCAAATATTTGACAAAACCAACAAGCACGGCGTGCCGTATGTGGGTGTGATTTTCATCAGCGCGGCGATTTTTGTTTTTGCTACGCTGAGCAACGGTTCCTCGGACGCGATCTCGTTTTTGATTTTGGTCGGGTCTGTATTCTGGATGGTATCCTACATTCTGGCGCACATCGATGTGATTATTCTGCGCCATCGACTGCCCAAGGCGCCGCGGTCCTTTAAAGCCCCATTTGGCATTCTATTGCCGATTATCGGGATCGCAGGCACCGTCTATATGGTGTTGAACATCTCGACAGATCCCGTGGAACGCAACAAAATTTGGATTTTGACCGGAGTTGTATTCCTGATCCTTGCGGTATATTCGTTCTTCTGGATTAAATTCAAAATGCGTATGCCGGTCTTTAAGAGCGTTCCTATCGAAAAAGTCATGGCGATGGAAAACAGCCTTTATTATACGATCCGAAAACGCCGGCATATCTGGCGTTAAGCATCGCCTTTTAAACAGAATCTCCGCCCCTGCGGACAGCGGTTACGTCTGTCCGCAGGGGCGGTTTTTGCGTTTTTTCGCGCCTTTTTTCGAATCAAGCGGCCAGACGTTGGTATAATCCGCCTTTACCAGGAAAAACTTTTCTATGGAGGTGCGCCTATGGACCGTAATTTGTCACAAAACTTGGCCCGGTACCGGGAAGACTTCGGCAACAGTGCTGATCTGGTGATCCGTACCTTTACAATCACCGGGACGCCCGCTGCCATCCTTTCACTGGAAAGCATGATCGATAAGAAGCTGGTGGCAGAGGCCGTTTTGCAGCCAATCTTACATGTGCGGCCGCAGGCGGACGATCCCATCACAAAGCTGGATCTCATTTATCAGAGTGCGCTTGCCACAGTGGATCAGCAAATGGTCGACCAGGATGAGACGGCAATTGAACGGCTGATGAACGGCTTTGCATTGCTCTTTCTGGACGGAAACGCGCGGGCCATCGCTTTCGGCGTACAGGGGTATGCGTCTCGTAGCGTCTCAGAGCCACAAAACGAGAGCATGCAGTTTGGCTCCCGCGAGGGCTTTGTCGAACCATTGAATAAAAATATTTCCCTGCTGCGCCGCCGGCTCAAAACGCCAGACTTGACCTTTGAACGTCATGTGGTCGGCTCGGCCAGCCGCACGCAGGTCTGCCTGGCTTATCTGCGCAGCGAAGCGTCGCCCGCTATTGTGCAGCAGGTGCGCCAAAATCTGCGTTCCGTCAACCTGAAGGTAGCCTTGTGCGCGGGCTTTTTGTCTCCGTTTCTGGTTCGCCGGTCGCACCGGTTTATTTTTAGCGGCAGCGGCTATTCCGAACGGCCGGACACGGTCTGCGGCAAGCTGGCGGAGGGACGCGTCGCCGTCCTGATTGACGGTACGCCTATGGCGGTGATCGTGCCCTATCTGTTCGTGGAGAATTTTCAGACCTATGATGATTACGCGATGCGGCCGTTTTATGCAACCTTTCTTCGATGGCTGAAATATATCGCGTTCTTTATTGCGTTGCTTTTGCCCGGACTTTACGCCGCCCTGACGACGTTCCACCCGGAGTTTTTCCCGGATGCCCTGCTGCGGAAGATTGCCCAGGCGGAGCAGACAACGCCGTTTCCTGTCACAGTGGAAGTCCTTTTGATGATTTTAATTTACGAGATCATGCGCGAAGCCGGCCTGCGCGTGCCCAGGGTACTGAGTCATGCGGTGTCAATTGTGGGCGCGCTGGTCGTCGGGGATGCAGCCATCAGCTCCGGACTGGTCGGTGCTCCGACGGTGATGGTGGTTGCACTCGCGGCTATTTCTTCCTATGTGGTGCCAAGCCTTTATGAGCAGATCTCAGTGGGACGTTTGATTTTTGTGGTGCTGGGCGGCCTGACCGGTTTCTGGGGCCTTTTTCTGGGCTCATTGGTGGTACTGATCAATATATGCGCACAGATGACCTATGATGTACCTTTCTCGGCGCCTGTCTCGCCAACTTACTGGAAGGGACTGGAGGATGTTTTTGTGCGTGCATCCTGGCAGCGGCTGTTCCGCCATAACGCTCGAGTCCAGGACATGCCAGGTTCAGAAGTGGGGGATACGGATGGCCGGTAAAAAAGGGCGCGTTACGGTATTCCAGTTCTTTGCGTTGCTGTTTACCGCCCGCGTCCTCATTGTCTTGTTTATTAACGGCAGCTTTACAGGCGGCAATCATTTTCTGGACAACGTCATTTCCTGCCTGCTGGGGGCATTGGCGAATTGCGTGTTGGCGCTGCCACTGTATTTCCTGTACCGGGCACAGTCGGCCGTCTCTGTGCCTGCCGGCACGGTGCAGCTCGCGCACAAAGCCGGACGATTGGCACCAGCGTATTATACGGTGTATTTTGTGTTGATTGATAGTATCTATTTATCACTGTTTCAGCTATTTATGGCAAATGTCATGGAACCCAATGCCGTGACTTGGGTGCTGGGCCTCGTAACCGTGGCGGCTGCATGCTATGCGGCGTGCCTTGGCCTAGAGGCCATCGTCCGCGCGGCGGTTGTGATGATGGTGATTGTTTTACTGGGGACAGCCCTGATTTTGAGCGGCCTTTTTGGCCGGATGGATTGGCTGCATCTGCGACCGCTCTTTTTTGAGGGGCCAAGGCAAGCCCTGCAGGGGTGCATCGTTGCGCTTGGTTTTGGCAGCGAGCTGCCTGCCCTGGCGATTCTGATGCCACATGTCAAGGGCAAGCGCCTGCGCGGATTTTTGTGGTGGAACGCGTTGACGTATGGCTTTACGGCGCTGGTGATCTTCGCTGCGGTGGCGGCCTGCGGCGATTATCTTAATAACCAGCTTTTTCCGCTGTATACGGCGGCTTCTGTCGCACATCTGAGCATTCTGGAACGCATGGATGTCTTGTTCGTCATCGCCTGGATGGGCGGGCTGTTTTTGAAGCTGGCGGTCGATTTCCATATGATTCGGCAATGCACGGGCCTTGTCTGCAAGCGTGCCAATCATCCGGCCGCCATTTTTGTAGCAGGCGCCGTGGTGTTCATGGTGACGCAGGTGGTGTTTTCCTCGCTCGCCGTGCAGAAGATTCTCCTGAACATCTGGGTGGCGCTGGTGCTCAGTCTGGTGGCTTCGGCTGGCGTCCCGCTGGTGCTGCTGGCCATGCGGCGCCGCAAATGTAGGAGGGAGGCACAGCACCCATGAAACGATGGAGGCATATTGGCAGGGGGCTGGCCATATTTTTGGTCTTAGCGTTACTCTGCACAGGACTGAGCGGCTGTGGCAAAAATGGCATAAGGCTTTCCCGGCGCATGCTGTTACAAAGCGTTGGCGTCGACCGCGACAGCAGCGGTTTTCAGGTGACCGTGCATATGGCCGCTGCGGGAGAGGAAAGTGACAGTGCAGAAGAAGTCGTAACTGCCCAGGGCAAATCAGTCAAGGATGCAATGAATAATCTCACACTGCGAAATGGGCTCGATCCGCTTTACAGCCACAAGCTGCTGCTTGTGTTCGGCGAAACTTGTGCAAAGCAGGGCTTAAATAGCGTCATCGATTTTTTTGTCCGCTTTTCCGGATCCAACGGCCAAATGCAGCTTGCCCAGGCAGAAGGCGATGCACACGCACTGCTCACGATCAAGCAGAAGGATACGTATGTACCCACTCGCAACTTATTGGATCTGCTCGAAAGCGGATCAGAAAACGGCAAGGTCCCGCAGACCAACCTGATGGAGTTTTCCAATCTGCTTGCGGGGCAGGGATCACCATATCTGCCGTTAATCGGCATAGAAGAGGATCAGCCGGTAGCAAAGGGCATGGCTTGTTTTTTCAAAGGCTTTCTCGTCAATAAACTTTATGATACAGACGCGCGTGGCGCGCTGGCCGTCATGGGAAAAGTGCAGCGCACCGCCTATGTGGTGCAGGTTCCCAATCTGGGCCGCGTGACCCTGAATGTGGAGAGCCTTTCTTCCAAAATCCAGCCGGTGATTTCTGGTGACAATCTAACCTTTCAGATTTCCCTGGAATGTCGTGCCGCCATTGCCGCCATGGATGACTTGCAGCAGGTAGCGCCAGACGATAAATACTACCAGGAAATCAATGCGCAGCTGCAACAGGCAATCGAGCAGGAGGCAAAAAGTGCCCTGGGACAGTGCATAGCAAAAAATACCGACGTCTTTTCTTTGACGCGGCGTTTGCAATGGGCCGATGCAGGGTATTGGCGGGAGAAGCACGCGGACTTTGAACGCGATCTGGGCAGTGCCCAGTACACCATTCAGGTGGAAGCGGAGGTGCTGCGTGTCGGACAGGAGCGCACCCCCACCATTTAGCTTTCGTGTTGAGACTTCTGTTCAGAGGAAACGTCTGGCATTTTAAACTGGCGGCTGAATTGGCTGGGCGGCATTCCCATATATTTTTTGAAGACGCGGGAAAAATAGAGTTGGTCGGAAAAACCGGTGGAATAGGCCACTTCACCGACGGTCAGGCTGGTGTCTTTTAAAAATCCGGCGGCTTTGTTGACGCGGTACCGCGCCAGATATTCGTTTGGCGACATGTTGATGCAGTTGACAAACAGGCGGTAAAGATGGCTGCGGGAAATCCCGGCGCTCTGCGCCACCTGTTCGACGTGAATGTTGCTAGCGTAATTTCGATCGATGAAGCGAATCGCTTTTTTCACGTAATGGAAGCCGGTGTCGCTGCGTTTTCCAGTGGTTCCGAAGCTGTCCATCAGCGCAGCAAGAAATTGCAGCAGACCGCTTTCCATTCGCGCTTCCGCGGCCGCTGAATTGCCGGATACCGCCATAATGTCCGAGAGAAGCTCGTGAAAATGGTTCCCCGGTGGGCAGGTAAAGACCGGCGGCCGGTCGAGCAAGCCAGTCTGGCGCAAGAGCCGCTTGGCGTCGCTGCCGTTAAAGCCAACCCAGTCGTATTGCCAGGGGTCTTCGCGATCGGCCGCATAGCTGGCGACACAGTTTGGTTGAACCAAAAACGCGTCGTTCTTTTGCAGATGCCAGGTCTTGCCTTCCGTCATAAAGCACCCTTTTCCACTGACAATGTAGTGAATCAGGTAGTGGTCGCGAACGGCTGGTCCCCAGGCATGCCCTGGCCCGCAGCGCTGGATGCCGCAGCTATATACAGCCAGTCCAAGATTATAGCTGTCTCCTTTATAGGCTTTATAGGAATGTCGGAAGGCTTCATTCATATGGTATCACCCTGTTTCCGTGCTAACTGGTTGCATTCTCGTCAGTGTGGACGTTTGTTGAAGCGCAATTTCTATTTTGAGTCGAAATATGGTTTCATTGACTTTCATAGCTTTTTAAGAGCATTATACCCCGACGCAAGAGCCGATGCAATCTTTGACCGTGTGTGGGTTGGCTTTTTTGAAAAGTGAATAAAAAGATTTGAATTTTATGTCCAAATCCAGTATAATGAAATCATTATTGTGGTGCATCTTTTTATGCCCGCCGCACGGCTTGAAACTTGCATGACGGGAGGATTATTTGAAATGGAAGGAATGAGCACAGGGGAAATCGCCGTTATCGTGTTGGTGACCGGCTTGGTGGTCGTCTTTCTGGCGTTGGCCGTTTTGATCGCGGTTATCAAGATTTATGGGACGATCGTGCATAGCGCACAGGAGAGGAGCCGGCAAAAGAAGCTGGAAAAAGCTGCTTTACAGATTGCCGCGGCGGAAAAAGGAACACCTTCGGATTCGTCTGCGCCGGAACCCGTGCCAGGCCCGCAGGTGGAAGCCGGTATCCCGGACGAAGTGGTAGCGGCAATCAGCGCGGCTGTCTTTTGCACGATGGGCGAAAGCGTTTCGGTGGTTTCGGTCCGGCACAGTAAACGCGCTGGCAGCCGATCCGCTTGGGGGCAGGCAGGCGTTTGGACCAATACGAGGCCGTTTTGAAGCGTCGCGCATAAGCCCGCGCTTCACGCGATATTTTTCGGAGAGGCGGTATCGATGTGTTTCAGGAATTTGTAAACGCAGTCGTTGGCATCATCCAGGATTCCGGATTTTTGTCCAGCGACTGGCGCAACTATGTGATGATCGGCATTGCCTGCGTGCTGATTTATCTGGCAATTGGCCGGCAGTTTGAACCGTTGCTGCTATTGCCGATTGCTTTTGGCATGCTGCTTGTCAATGTGTTTCCGGGGATTATGGCCGCGCCGAATGGCGGGACAAACGGCGGCTTATTCTATTATCTATATCAAGGCGTCAAGCTTGGCATTTATCCGCCTTTGATCTTCCTTGGTGTGGGCGCGATGACGGACTTTGGCCCGCTGATTGCGCGGCCGTCGAGCTTCCTGCTGGGCGCAGCGGCGCAGCTGGGTATTTTCATCACGTTCCTCGGCGCACTGGCGCTTGGCTTTGCGCCGAATGAGGCGGGTTCCATCGGTATTATCGGCGGCGCGGACGGCCCGACTGCGATC
>OBVO01000201.1_pt1 | contig 41789 bp, 74 predicted proteins | sample 1495151 | NCBI WGS metagenome assembly OBVO01 (sample SAMEA2580019, study PRJEB22360) | human gut metagenome | reverse complement strand
CCCCGCCTCTTTCGCATCATCTCCCTCCTGGTAGGCGTTGCGGTTTGTGGAGGTTAGGTAGGTGATGTGGGTGCCTGCGGGAGTGAGGGGGTAAGCGTCAACACGCTGTAATTTATTCACAATGATGGTCGCCGAGTTAACACTAATTTGCGCATCATTAGGTACATAATATGTTTTATTTTGGTCTAAGGCCGGAGGGCCAAACCAGTTTCCAAAGTCATTTATATAGTATAGTTTTATATATTTACCCCTAAGCCATGATGCAGCATTTAGCGCGTCGTTTGCTTGATAATGTGTTGTTGCAGAATTGAGTGAAATTCCGCCGCCATCATCCACTGTTATAGAGTCAGCGCAATTGATGTATGCAGTACGTTGATTCGTATTTCCTAAGTTGATGAGTGCATTGGATACACCGTCTAATGTCCTGTCGGTATTGTCATCCACCAATTTATATCCGGCAGGAATCTCCTCCTCTGCAACCACCGTCTTCCTCCACACATGGACATTGCCGATGTTTGCAAGAACATTGAAAGCATCGTTGGGAGTTGAATTAGCTCCCGTAGAAAGGCCCAGCGTGGAGATCACCGTATCTGAGAGAAGGTTTGCTTTGTTTAGAGGCGTTCCCTGCTGGGTCCAACCGTCTTTATTGATTCCATTGAAGTCAACAGGGAAGGTCCCCTCAATCATGGCCTGCAAGAAGTCCTCATAGGTTGGATAGAGGGACAAGGCCTCCCCTACTGTCTTTAGGTATCGTGAGTTCCCGATCCCTTTAATAATTGCGTCTTGCACCAAAACACACCCTTTCTTAAAATTCTCCGCACATGGCCTCTCCCGCCATGAGATAGGATTTATCCATCCATTGGAACATGGATTCTACTTGGACAAGGATCTTTTCCAAATTGTTCGCTTCCTGGAAGGTGAAACTCTGCATATCAGAGGGGGCTTCTGGAAGATCAGGTACAAAGGGGAAAGTCTCTCGAATCCGTTTAACGTTAGAAACATATCCCTTAGATTGCTCTAATGTTGGCTTGTCCTCTTTCACCCAATAATCTCTGCCCGGTTCTGGATTGACTGGAACATACGGGTTTATATATCCACGGGAAAACAAACTATCTGAAAGGAACTCGGCAGCCGTTGTAACCCGGTTCATATCAGTTTCGTTATATGCTCCCTTATAGCTTGTCTGTGCAAGCTGAATTAGTTCTTCTTCCGTCTGATCTTCTTTGGATAAAATCGTAAGCAGTTCCTCAATGTCCGCCTGGCTACGGTCTGTGATGAGCCGTATGACATAAAGCCGAAAGGAAGAAGTCAGACCCGCTTTGTCCGTTGCGGTAACTGTGATGTAGTTCTCCCCCACGCGAAGCGGCACCGTATGTGAGAACTGTCCGTGTTCATCAATAGCCGCTTCCTCCCCTCCCACAAGCAAGGTGACCGGTGAAGTTGTTACATCCTTTGTTATCCCTTCCACCGTAATAGATTCATCGTCAACGATTTGCCTGTACTCATGCACAGTCAACTCAGGAGGCACCGTGTCTACAATGTAAACCGAAGATAAACTGGCTTGATTCCCGTCGTTGTCCTGGATGGAGGCGGTCAAGCTGTGATTCCCTTCACTCAGTTCATTTCGTGGAGTATAGGTGAACTGATAACCGTTCTCCGTGGCCTGCGTGGAAATATCTCCCTCGACCCCATCAATCAGCATGGAAAGAGAGGATGGATCAATCCCGGAGCCGTTCTCCTCGTCAAATGCTTCTACAACAAAGGTCGGAACATTGGTTGTCAATATCCCTTCTGCCGGAGATAATAGCTGAATAGTCGGGGGGACTTCCTCTTGCACCGTCAACCGAAGCCCAGGGATATTCGTCCCATCCGTTGTGGTGGAAACTCCCTTGTCGTTCGTCGCGGTTATTTCTGTGTTGAAATATCCCCCTTTTTCATTGTGGGAGGTTTTGCCCGGAACAATGACAGTCTCATATTTCCTTGTCGTTTCATTAAATGTAAGAGTGTATTCCTGTCCATCAAACGTCGCTTTTACCGTAGTTATCGACATGAATTACACCTCCCCACTCTGAAACTCACCCGACACTCTGATCTCTTCTTGCTCTATCGTCTGCACATCAAGTACGATCACTTGGAGCAATACAGAATCCCCGACATTTGCAGTCACTGGCGTGAACGTCGCTGAGATCACAATAGGAGACCACTCTTCTGCCATTTAGATCACCCCCCAGATACCGGCCAAAAAGTCCATTCGTCTACTGTATATCCCAATATAAAATGACGCACCCGGAAGCTCCAGACACACCTTCTTCTCCTTCTCCGGGGTAGTTGTCGATCACAGTCCTGCTCCAGGAATTACCTTCCTCATCTGTGCCGCTCTCTTCACGTCTATTCCCTTTCACGCCCCCGGCGCCACCTTTTCCACCGTCTCCTGTATTTGCAGTCGGAAGTTGAACCCCGTCTCTTGCAAAGGCATCCCCCGACGCAATGTCTGTATAGTTAGGGTCAAAATTTTGTCCATCTGCGGCAGAATATGCGCCGAATTTTGTTATCCCACCAGATTCTCCAGGAGCGCCACCTTGACCAATCTCCACATTGAACACCTGATTGGGGTTAATTGCGATTGTTTCTGCCCAAACAAGGCCACCCTGTCCGTCTGTTCCATCTGTACCGGCTTCATCCCAAGAACCATCGGTCCCGGTTCCTCCACCAGACCCACCATTTACAAGGATGGCACGCAATTTTAGAACTCCGTCCGGCGCTGTCCATGTCCCTGACGAAGTGATGATTTCCCGGTTCTGGAAAAGAAACGCACCATCTGCCTGGAGCAAAACGCTTGTGCAATTAGATAGCACCCCGCTCGAAAAAGAGAGGTCCTGCTGAATCCGACGCGCCGTCGTGGCATGGGATTCATCCAGCCAAATTGTATCAACGTCTCCAACTTCGGACGCCGGATTCCCACAGTTTGAAATTTCATATTGATTCCCGCCAAAGGTAGACAACATAAGACGCGCAGCGGCAAGCGCCTGCTCCTTTGTTTTGATAAAGGGGTTGTCTACGGACTTTGTCTCACTTGATGAGGTTGAATTGCCAGAAATAACATATTTTGTGTCGTTCCCGTCATTTAAGGTGAAAATGATCGCAGCAACATCGGGATTTGCTTTCATTGTGGGATAGGAAATCAAATTTTCCAACATAATCTTATCTCCTTGATTCCATAGAGGTTCGACAGCAAGTTTCCCTGTTTCTGCGTCTGCTCTTGGCCAAGTGGCAGAGGCCATACATACCCATAAAAGGAGGTCTCCACAGGTTACACCAGAAACATCTTCCGCATTTGAAACGATCAACGCGGTATCCGCATAATTGGCGTCCACTGTATATCGGTTTTCAAAGTTCACTCCAAGTTGCGCCACGATAGCAGCAACCCATCCTTCCAACGTCTCTGGCAAGGATTCTGGAACAATAAATTCTCTGGATTGCAGAAGGCCAATGATGTCTACCAAGTCCCATTGCATGGTCAATCCGTTATCGCTGGTCTTCCATCCTCCAGAATACTGATAAAACATCCCGACGCTCTTATACTCGTCCGTCCCGTCTGGGAGACGAATTCCCATAGAAACGTCTATTGCCTGTCGTTCTTCAATCGACTTAAAAACACCTGCTTTATTCCTTGGTTCAAATCGCCGGTCTAAATTATCCATCTTGATCGTACATGTTCCATACGGAAGGGATAAGCAAGAAATATCCCCCTGGTGTTTCAAGCTAAATTCCGCGATTACATTGCCATCCCATTCCTCGTAGATGCCGGGGATGATCTCAACAACCCGCAGTCTTCTATATGGCAGAGACCACTTCGTAACAGTAACCCGAATGGCGTCTGGATTATTTACTGTAAACCCATCCACATTAATTTCCCGCTTTGTATTCCCCTTAAATTCTTTTATAAAATATGCTGTGCCTCCCTGTTTCACTTCAATCTTGAAGTCAACGGGATATCCGTCCCATACTGCGGTGGGGAAAACGACAGAACATGCCTGCAAAATTAATACATTGGAAAATGTCTCTTCCACGTAAACTGGAGAAGAAAAGGTCCCGTCTTCCTTGGATAGAGAATCTCCAATAAATCCAACCTGGTCGCCCTCTGCTCTGGGAAAGAGATTGAATTCACCATTCAAAATAAACCGATTCCATTCCAACGTTGCATAAGGAACGATCTCAAATACATGGTCATGAACCTGCCCTGGGACGCTGAACTCATCCTCTCCATCCGAGTTCACGACGCCAAATACAATATCCGGGCTGCTGATATCAATCACAGCCCGAAGGACAACGCGCCTGGTATCCCCATAAACCGCCAATTTATAGGCAGAAGAGCTGTCAATCATGCGGCCTCACCTCTCGTAACTCCAGGGAAAAATCCCCCCAAAGAGGCCTTGCGGTATCCCCATTTTCTCCTGGAAGCATCTGACTCCACATGAATTTAGGGTACGTAAAGGCCATGACAAGAAAGTTCGAATAAAGGAGTGTTCCAGAGGAATCCGGAGGCAAAAATCCACACGTAATCGCTTGCCTTGTCCCTTTTCGGCACGCTGAAATCCATTTATTTTTTGTATCATCATCAAAAAAACCATACTGATATGTAATATGCCAGACATTCCCTCTCAGTTGACGAACGACTCGACCTAAAATCATTTCCACGTCGACGAACAATGGCTGTTCTTCCGCAAAATAACCATTCTTTATGCTTTCTGGCAGGACCATGTTGTATCCAGTTGTATCTAAAATAAGTTGTGTCATAATCTTTCTCACTTCGGATTCAGAATAGGGGTGCCGTTTGCTTTAGCATACTTTGTCAAAGGGTCAAACAGATATTTTGCTAATTTCGTCCCATCCGGGAGAACAAGATTGAGTGTAATCGGCCCATTCTGTCCTGAATTTTGCACTGCGGAAGATATCCCATTGATTATCCCCGCAGAGGACCTTCCAATACCAGAGTCAGAAAAACTAACTCTCGCCGTATCAAGTGCTTTTACATCTCTGATAGCCGGTACCGGGACCTCAACACTTCCCGCTTCTAAAAGCCGATTTGCCATGTTTGACATAGCATCAAGCGCAGATGGCATCCCCTTGTCAACTCCAACCGCAATACCCGCTGGGATCATCATACCCACAACATCTCGAAACGCTCTGGAAGGACTGTTTATCCCAAGGGCACTCTTAGCTGCATTCAGCAAACTTTTTGCTTTATCACTTACCCAACCGGTTAACGCACTCCACCCTCTTGATATTCCGTTTTTGATCCCATTCACAATGGCGCTTCCAATGTCTAAAAACGCATTGAACGCATTCGAAAAAACGCCTTTTATGTCTTCCCAAACCCCACTAAAGAAATTTGTGATCCCATCCCATGCAGACTGAGCGGCTTCTTTTGCAGACTGAAATTTCTCACTAAAGAAATCTCGAACCGCAGAAAAAACACTTTTAATTCCTTCCCATACAGAAGAAAAGAAGCTGGAAATTCCATCCCAAGCCGCCTCTGACGCCTGCCGCGCCTGCTGGAATCTTTCACTGAAAAATTCCTTGACAGCGGAAAAAGCTCCCTTAATCCCTTCCCATACCCCGGAAAAGAAGTCCTTCACCGTACTCCACGCAGCTACAATGGCGTCTTTTGCCGAAAGGAAAAATCCTTTAATTGCTTCCCAAATTGCGCCAACGGCATCTCGGAACCCTTCATTCGTTGTCCACAGGGTAACAATCGCGGTAACAAGAGAAACCACCAATGTAATGATCGCGCCAATTGGGTTGGCTTTCATTGCCACATTTAGCCCCTGTTGCGCTGTTGTCGCTGCAACCGTCGCCGGGACAAACAAGCTGGTGAGAGAGGAAACGATTCCAGAGATCAAGGAGGTTACTTTCCAAGTGGCAAATGCCGCGCCAATTCCCGCAACCGCAGAAATGATTGTGGGGCCGTTATTCACAAAAAATCCCACAAACTGAGAGAACCCATTGACCAGAGAAGAAACATCAATCCCAGAAATAAAATTTGCAATCTGGGGGGCAACCGCCGCCAAGGCCGGTGCAAATTCTGTTAAAAGCGCCGTTTTAACCTGAGAGACCGCGCCTCCAATCTGTGCCATTGCATCTTGCACTTGCTGCTGTGCAGACCTGGATTGTACCAACGCGTCATTGTTTCTATAAAATGCGTCACTGGCTTCATCATAGGTGCCCGCAAGGGTATCCATAATGAGTCGATTCCGCTCGCTCTCTGTGGTGCAAGCCGCCAATTTTTTATTGAAATCATCTTCGCTGATTCCTGCCCAATTAAGGGCATCAGCCAGAGACCCCGTTACTTGGCCTACTTTTGCTGTTTCGTTCGCAGATTCAATCAGACCTTCAATGGGAAGAGAGTCGCCGAAGGTACCAAAAACTCCCGCTGCAATATCAGTCCAGGTAGCAATATCCTGCTCACTTCGAGCCAGCTTTGCCAGAAGCTGAGAGGCTTCCGTCGCTGTGTCAGTGTCGCCGAGAATACCATAAAACGCACTGTAAGCCTGCTGCGCTGCCCCAGCGCTCATCCCCGCAGCGTCAAAGGCAGTATTTAACTTGCCTTGCGCAATCCGATATTCTTCCGTCGTTTGATCTAAATTCCAAATTGCAGAAACTAAACCACTAAAGGCAGCAACCGCTTTTTGAATACCGTTTGAAATAAGGTCAGCAAGGACACCTTTTGCGACAGTAAAACCGTCAGACATTTTGGAGGCTGAATCTCCGGCCCCGCGAGCCTCGTTCGATAAATCATCTAATTCTGATTTTAGTGCCGCAGCCTTTTCTTCCGCCGCACTTAGTTCTTGGGCAAGGTTTTCTGTTTCTTCCGACGCGTACCCATTTTCTTTCGCAGATTTATTAAATGCATCTGTTAATTTCTCTACATCTGCTTTCGCGGCTGAATATTGACTTGCCAACAGCTTTATTTTGTTTTTTGTCGTCTCGGAACTTTTTGCGACCTCTTGAAACTTTTCGCTCAATCCTCGACTTTCTTTTGTTGCATCGCTGACTGCTTTTTTATACTCTTTTGTGTCCAGTGATATCTTTGCGTAAAGATCAAATAGGTTAATCGGTGCCACCTCCCATCTGAAATGGCACCGCTTAACCCTTCTCTGTCAACACTTAGACAGAGGCAATTTTCTTTTTCATGTGTGCAATAATTTCTTCCGGATTCCTGGTTTTCTCCGGTTTATGAATAGAAATATCATTCCATCGCTTGGCAATATATTCTCCACGACCAACCAGAGCAACATTTTGAGAAATGTTCTGCAAGCAATCTGCTATATAGGAGCGATATCTTTCCTCCCTGTTTCTTTCCCGAATAACAGAATAAAGCGCAGTTATCATAGCCCGCGTTCTCATTGCTGGCATAGATAGAAGGGCGAGAATTACTTGATCTTGTCCTCCCGCCCAAACGATTTGAAAAAATCCAGAAATTCCTTGTCCTTAAACGCTTCACGCACCTGTTTTATCGTTTCCATGGCATTTTGCTTGGCGATTTTATCAACTGTAGTTTCATTGAGTACAGCCAATAAACCAAATACATCAGCTCGATGGTCTTTCAGCAGTAGAGGTACGATCTGTGCGCATTTATGGGCGGCGAATACGTATAATTCTGCGATACTTTTCCCTTTGCTGTCAAACTTCTTCCCTAATTCATCAAGCAGTGCTTTGTCAGCTGTGATATTGGCAATATAGGGTGTCAGCTCACACAGTAAGTCCAATGCTCGTTCAGTGGTTAACTCAGACAGTTTCATAAAATCATCCCTCCGAAGGTGCGGCGCTGTAAAACTCCATAGGCATAACATTCTGTGTAGAAATGGACACATGGCCCGTTAGCTCCACAGATACTTGTCCTTTTCCATTTTTTGTGGTCTGAAGAGTAAACCCACCTGTGGATAGAGCATTTTTCAGGCACACAGCCACCATACCACCATCTGCACGGTCACCTACCCACCAAAGGTCCGCAAAGTCAGTCTGCTTCAGGGAACTACGGGGAGCAATTTTGCTGGCGGTCACATCCGCCGCTCCCAATGAAAAACGAATAGATTCCGGAGATGTACCCAGAGAGGTAAAGGACATCATGCACTCCCATCCATCCAAATGTTTAAGTTCTTTCGTATTGATGGGGCAGTTGTCCACATCCTCTCCCATGTCGGAGTAGGTGGGGACGCAAGATGCATTAATGCCACCAGTGGTAGGGCATACAATGTCTTCGTCGTCCGGTGCCGTAGGCGTATCAGGGTTGAAATTTTTCAGAAGAACTCCCGCGTCAAGCTGCATTTCCTCGAATGTGCTTTGCGGGATTACAGTAAATTTGCCCATGTGGGCCTCCTTTCAACTGAATGTCAGATATTCAGCGGTAATATTGATGTAACGGCGTTTAATGGCCGTGTCTTCTTCGTATGTGAGGCTTTGGCACCACGGGGAACCACGCTTGAGCCAGATAACCCCTTCATCGCAGGGAAGATATACCCCGCCGTATCCAATGCGCTTGGATAGTTCTTGGGCCTTTTCGTCCGGGATGGCCTCGCTCTCCGTGCGGAACCACAGGTTGACCGTCAAGCCCACTTCCCCCGCGTCAAAAGCGCTGTCGATGTACTCGTAGGTGCCGTAAGGCATGACCACGTCGTTTGGGACAGAACTGGCCCGGTAAAATGGCATGAACTCATTGAACCAGGCATACAGGGCCTTGTTTTTGGTCATAGCGCCCCGGCCTCTTCCCATGCCCTATAAATCTTTGGGCCTTGCAGGGCGAACCAATCTACCATTTCTTCGTTTTTTGCCCATGCGCCAAGAGTCGGATTACTACTGTCTGAAAGCCCACTTTCACTAAAAAATGCGTGGACAATTTCGTGCCGGATTGTCTCTTTTTGAACACATTCAGTCACATCAGGATTTTCGTGTTCGTATTCCGGGTGGGTCGCCATTTCGCAAATTACAAGTTGTTTTGTGCAATCGTCGCTGTAGCCGCTAATTCCAAGAGATTGAAAAGATGCGTCCTCTCTGTATTTCCTGAGGGTAATTGTGTACTCTGTTCCCAAAATATTGATGATCATGTAGTTAGCGCCCACCTTTCAGCGGTGAAATATTTCAGCGGCAGTGTGGAGGAACGGGGCGCGACCTTTTCTTCTGGATTGGAGGTCACCCGGTATGTCTGGCCTGTCTCCGTGTCCTTGAATACGTCGTTGTACTCAATGGGTACGGCCTTGTCCACCAGCGCGGAGTAGAGGCTTGTCACGCCCTCCTTTTCCGCTCTCCGGGCCTCCATAGAGGTGTCCAGCGCCTGATAGTTGGTAAACTCCGCGCCCTCTGTCCACTCCACGATGTACCCGCCTGCACCATCGGGGACACGTTTCTTTTCCAACAGAATACAGGTACGAGCAAAATCATCCAACAAACTCATATAATACCTCCGATCCTCCGCCAAGTATTCAGGCGGCCCTTGAAAACATCCTGCCATCCCACAGCCACGCCACTTGCATTGGTAGCTTTGCTATACGAATAACCACCAAAACTCTCACTGGTATATGGGCCAGGGACGCCATTTTTCTCGTCCCAGGCAGCAATTTCATCTGCAAGAGAGATGACCGCTTTCGGCACCGCCAGCGCCCACACAGCGCCATCAAATGTTTCCTCGGTCATGTCCTTTGCCGGGTATTGGTGGAGGCCATCATTAAAGACAGACCCCACCACCCGGAAATACTGCCCTGTTTGCAGGAAGGGCAGCGTAATGCCGCCGTCCTGCACGGTGAACTCTCCGGAGTGAATGCCATCAGGCACCAAAAACCAGTTGTTCAGGTGTTGCAAAACTTGCTCCAGCATCACGCCGCCCTCCTTTTATTGCTTTGCCCGGGCTTTCGTTTTGGCTTGCGGTTCAAACGTTGCCCCTGTAAAGGTAAATTTCACCACGCTGGAATCATCAACAAGCATCTCGAAGGTGTCATCCTTGGCCACCCGAAAGACAATATCTGCGTCAAACGGGATGTTTTCCTTTGTGGGAGAACCGTTTTTCTTGAAGGTCATTTTGGTTCCTGTCTTGGTCAGATGGAACGGGAAATAATACCCGCTCTGCTCGTCCGGCTCGCTGCTGAACTCCGTATAATCAGAAACATAATGAAATGTTCCAATCACAGATCCGTCAGCCTTTACCGCCAGATCATCACCGACTAAATCAGAAACCTGTTTCCCCAATAGGGTCTGACTGCTGAGGAATAGCGTTAAGATGTCAGACCCAATTAACCCCCCGGCGATACAGTAATTTTGGCAATGCCATCCAAATACTCAGCCCACAGTTTCATGCCCATAATGGCGTAGCTCTCACCAACAGCGGTGCTGTAGTTCCCCTGAGCGTGGAAGCCAATGAGGTTGGTCTCGCCCTGCACGGTGTAATTCAGCCCGAGCCGCGCAAACTCGCTGTCGCCAGGATCTGCATAATACAGGTCAATGTTTTCAACGGGAGTAGCGATTACAGTGTTCCGCGCGATGGCGGTATTACCAGAAACGGTAGCGGGAAGCAGGAACAGGGTGGAATATCCCATGAAGTCCTTGACGTAGTTGATGCCAAACTGGGTCTGCACAGTGATGTCCGCCGCGCCCAGGTAATCGTAAGCATCCAGGATATTCGCAAATCCGACGACAGAGGTCACGTCCTTTGCCATGCCTGCGAATTTATTCAGCACCTCGCCTTGGGCCTTTGCAAGTGCGGCCTGCCAAGTGGTGGCGGTTCCCGTCAAAGAACCAGTGTTCAGAAAGGTGTAGAAATCACCCAGCACCACGTTTTGCAATTTGGTCAGGAAAGCGTCGTCGCTCTTTTCCACGGCAATTTCCGCACCATACTTGTCCACGTCCTCGATGGGGACTGCCTTGGCATACTTCTTGATGGTCAAGTCAGCCTTTGTCGCCTGAGTAATGGTGGCCTTGCTGTACGGGATCACATTACCGGGGTCAACGTCACCATCCTCCAACGTAACGTCAGCCGTGTAAGAGATTAGCTGCGTGCCAGGGGTCTTTCGGATGGGCCGCATGATGCCCAGAATGGTGCGAAGCGCATCCCAGTTATCGTTAAACCGGGTAACAAAGTCCACCTCGCGGGCGGTAACGCTGGTATAGGTATTGGGGAGAGAATCCCTCGGATTAGTCAAGCTTTCAACTTTCGTAGCAGCCATTTAATTCAGTCCTTTCATGTAATTTGGTTTTCCATGAGCACCTTTTGACGCTCTGCGGCAGACATGATATACCGGCCATGATCATCCTTTTTGTAAATGTCCGCCTTGGTCATTGCACTCCCGCCGCTATTTACAGGAGGTGCGGCAGTCTGCGCTCCCTGGGTGGTTGTGGTTTGGATAAAATCCGACCACTCACTTTTGATGCTTTCTGTGAGCTTGTCCACATCCTTGACAGCACCCTTGTCATCCAGCTCCACGCTGTCCACATCAGACACACGAAGCACGGCATCAAGGCGTTTGTCGCTCACCCCGGCTTGTTTCAGAAGTTCCCGGTATGCCTTTTCCTTGGCGGCACGGGTCTCCTTCTTGGCCTGTTCGCTCTTGTAGTCCTCAAATTCCTCTTTGATGGCCTCGTATTTAACCTTCCAACTGTCCTTCTTTCCAGCCTCAAGGTCATTCTGCGCTTTTTCGAGCTGCCGCTGTACCTCGGGCAGTGTTTCCGCATCGGCCTTATACTTTGCCACATCGGCTTTCAGGCCCTCCACGGTTTCGGTGTGCATATTGATAATCTCGTCGATTTTCTCGTCCTCAATGCCCATAGCCTTGAGGGCCCGTCTGGTAAGTGCGATAAGTCATTCCTCCTCTTCGTATTTCCATGCATAATTTCCAGCGCTTTTGCTCCATCCAGACAACGCATTGTTTATTGCTTGCCTTGAAATCCCTGTAATGTCAGCAGCGTATGAAATGCTTTTGTACTCGGCTACTTTTTCGCCGCCCAACGTATATTGGGAAACCTTTTTCGCCTTGCTGTAATCGATGTTGTGCTGTCTGGAACACCACTCCAGATTTTCTACACGGTTATTACTTGGGTTTTCGTCTTTGTGATTTACTTCTGGAAGATTTTCTGGATTGTCAAGGAACGCAAGCGCAACCAGTCGATGAACTGAAAAACTATTATGAACATTGCTTTTTGACAAATGAACGAATTTATATTTCCCGGCCCTGGTTCCTTGCTTAAGCAGCTTTCCACTTACCCTGAACGACCCCCTTCCATTGTTTATAACCCTCGGGAGAGAAATTACTTCGCCCTCATCGCTCACTGCATATAATCCTTCATATCCAGCGACTTCTCGCCACATCGCCATAATCAGTCTCCTTTTCTTCGGCCCCGTTCCTTTGGGGGCGACTGTGATATAAAAACCGCTGTGCTTCGCGGTGTTTACCAAAAAGAAAAAGCGTGGGCAACCAACTACAATTTGTAGTCAGTTACCCACGCTCGGGTCTTCCGTCTCAACGCTTAAAGCCGGGAGCAATATTCATTTGATTTCGGATATTCCGCCGTTTCCACCCTTGTTTTTGATAAATCAATAGAAGCACATTCCGTCTTTAATCGCTCATTTTCTCGGATTAGGTCAGCCACTCGCTTTTGATTGGCATTCTCGCAAAAATCCTTCCACCAATTGCTCACATTCTCACTTCCTCCCGCTTGATATGTATAATTTTAACACCATCCTTCACGGGAATCAACTCTATTCTGTCCCCTTTTGCAAGGATGGCCTCAATGGCTTTGATTCGCTTTTCATCCATCATGCGTTCTCCAAACTATCTTCAAGAATGTCTCTATATTCTTGTGTATGGTCTTTTGCCGCTGGTACAATAAATGGCCTTGCCGGGTTTCCTGCTGTCCAGTGCCAATTCCCCTCGTCGTCCTGATAGACCCACGGTGGACTGCCACCCGCAACATATTTGCCAGTACCTAATTCCACATAGGGTGCGTACTCAACCCCTTGCACGCCAACATATACTTCCTCTCCGTCTACCAGATAAGAGACATGGCTTGCAAGGTTCCCAGTGTCCCACGCCTTTTGGTCCCTCAATGACTTTACAGCGTAATTCACCGCTTTTTGCCCGATAGATTCCATCCCCCGCTCTAAAGCGTTTTGGAACGCAGCCAAAATCTCTCCGCTGTTGTCCTCGAACGTATATTCAAAACCATGCGTTGAAAACGTCTGCCTTGCCATTATTTCACCCTCTTTATTTTGGCTCGTTTCTTTTGTTCATCAGTTAAAATCGACTTAAAGCCAACCGTTTTACGTACACAACTGCAGCGGCAGCTATAAATATTCCATCCGCTTGCGCCCATACTCTTGTCTCTTGGGAACATCATTTTTTCCCCTCCGACATTAAACGGCTCATCTTCCTTTTTCTTCTGTCCATCCGCTCTCATGTGCGCAGGGCGTGTCCATGCGTCATGCCCTGATACCCATTCCTTTTCTATAATTGCCCCTTTGCTTTTCAGGTCGTCTGCTGCATCTTGCCTCCCAGCCTCCATAGCAGTCAAGGTTGCCGTTCTTGCGGTTCGCAGTGCGCTTGCTCGGTTCATTTTCGGGATACGGGCCTGTAAATCAGTTGCTATCTTTCCAATGCTCGCACCTGTTAAAAGCCCACGGGTCACCGTCTTTGTAATTTGTTTTTTCCCCCATGCAAGATCAATTCCTCTACGGAGTGCCTTTTTTGCGGGATAATATGGCATCAAGTCTGGTTCTTCTACAATAAGGCGACTGACAAGTTTTTCATTCCATTGCAAAAAATTCACGTTTGTAAGATTGTCTCGAATAGGCTTCGCAAGTTGTTCCTGCATCCATTTCCGGTTCATTGCGTAAATTTTCGCAATATCGTCGTTCACATAGGCAATAGCTACTTCGTTTGCCTTTGTCATGCGCTGCGCTATCTTCTCTCGCAGAGCCTGATACCGTTCTCCCCGTCCGATCTGGTTGAGCCGCCATTGCTTATAGTCCTGCTCCGTCCAGACTTTGCCATTTATCTCCGTGCCGATCAGGGCTTTCATTTCCTCGTCTCGCTCACGGAACCGCTCAAAGTAAATTTTGATAGCGTCGGAAAGCTCGTCCCGCGCCTCTCGGTAGACTTTGGCAATACGCTTTTCCAGCGCGGCCAGTTCCTTTTCGGTCAGACGATGGGCTTCATCAGGCTTCGGCATCCTCCGTCACCTCGGTTTCCTCTTCCACCTCCGGTGGGAATGTTTCTTCTTCCAACCGCTCTGTTTCCTCCGCCGCCTTGCGCTCCATCAGCGCGTCGTATTGGTCGGCGTCGCCGTTGATGGTCAGCAACTTTTTGGTGATGTACTCGTCGTCGTAGTAATCTGCGCCCATGAGGATGGTTTGGGTTTCCTCCGACTTGTTAATAATTCGGCTGCGGGTATAGCTTGGCTCGTCGTCAATGCCCGCCAAGGCCAGAATCCCAAGAATAAATTCTGTTACGCTGGCCTCAAAGTCATCTACCTTGAGATCAAGAGGCGTGTAGCTGGCGGCAATGGCCGTGGCCGTTTGGTTTCCAGCTGATACCGCCGAGCTGTCAAACGCCTGGAAATCTTCGTACAGCTTACATTTGAGCATGTCGATGGTCGCCTCAGTACCGCTGAACGGCGCTTCAATGGTGTGCGGTTCGGCTGTTGCTCCCTCGTCCCCCTCAACCCCGGCGTGAACGATATGCGTCGTGCGCACTTTGTCCAAGAACTTTGCATCATCCATATCCTCCATACCACCGCAGTTAGTCAGCACCCAATAGATCAGATTCCCCTCATCGACATTGTTGACCATGTTGGAGGTACAGAGGTCGAGCGCATCCACAGTATTTCTCTTTCCGGTCAATTCTGAGAGAGCATCTTCACCATTTTTTAGTGGCACAATTGGGAAGGATGGGTAATTCTCGCCGTCGTAGATTTCCGTCCCATCTGCCTCAGTGCTACGCAAATGCAGGATATAAGACCGCTTTTCTTTTTTGACTGTCATATCTTCACCGCTACGCTGGATGTAATCCGTGTATCCGTCCTCTTCGTACAGAGTTGCTCGCAACGGCTTGTCTTTCGCCACCTGCCAGAAACGGATGCCGGCCATCAGTGAGCCATTCTCTTCATCATAGAGAGGAACAAATTCCCGCAACTTGAACACGTCCACATGGTCGAGATTCCAAAAACCAAATGAAACGCCAGCAATCAGGGCATATTTCCCGGCACTGACTATTTCCAAGTCAAACTTCTTGCCCAGTTTGTCCTTTGTTGCATCGTTCTGAAATGTCACACCATTGCCCAAGAGATAGGAAACCTCTTGCCGTACATCAAGTCCAAAAAAGCTGCTTGCGATCTTGTGGTTCGCCGTGTACATATCCCTATGAGCACGACCCTGCATATCGTATATAATTTTCTCGTAGCGGTTGATTGTCGGATTCTCGCCCTTAAAGTATAGTTCAGCATCTACCGCCATTTTATATGCCTCGCTGCCTTTGTGCTCATTGATCGCCCGCCTGATAAAGCCTATTCTGGCCTTTTCGTCCTTGCCTACAGCAATCAGGTCCTGATATGTAACCAAAAAAATCACCTCTCCCACAGTGGGATATATTGCTGTTGTCCCGCCTTGCGCACCTTATGCCGAAGAATGGTCATTGTGAAGTAACGTATATCATCCATGGCATGGTCGTTCTCTTTGATAGGCTTGTCCTCCGTGGATTTTTCATCCCAGCGATACAAGCCGAACTCCCGGATCGCGTCTTTGCAGCTCCGACATACCTTGATCGTCCCGTCTTGGATATATCGGGCCGTAGTAGCAATCCCCGGAATCACATCATTGACTGCCTTTTGTACCCTGAACCTCTTGTGCCGCCGGATGACCTCAATAAACGATGCTGCCGACGGGTCAATGACAACGGACTTCACTGGCAAATTACCAGCCAGCTTTTCCAGTTTAATATAATATTCCTCGTCGGTCTTGTTACTGCGTTCATCCCGCCCCGAGTAGTAGTATTCCCGCACCCGCGTAGCCGCCTTGCCATTCCAGCACCACAGTCCGGCGGAAAATGGGTTTAATGTGCCATAGTCACAGGACATATAATACTCACCACTCTCCGGCACCTCGTCCGTAATGTTTCTCTCATCAAACATAGGATACACCAGCCCCTCCGCCACAACCCACAACCCTCTAATGAACCGATCATAAAACACGCCGGAAAACATGGATTCATACTGCTCAATGACCTTCTCCGTCAGCCCTGGGTTATCTCGCATGGTGAAGTGGAGATACAACGCATTTCTTTCATCATGCTTCTTAATCCATTCCAGATAAAACCAATGCTGCGGGCTTTCTGGGTTGCAGGAGAACCATTTCTTGTTCCCATCCACAGAACAACGCGCCAGGGCCTGTTCCACGAAGGAACGGGGCATAAGCGCAACCTCATCCAATAGAACACCTGCCAGCGTTCGCCCTTGAATGAGCGCCGCGCTGCTTTCATTCTTGCCGCCAAACACCTCAAACCAATTTGTCGTAGTTCCCCGGCGCACCTCAAGTATCTTCTCTGACCGGCGCCAGCGCATGGTATACTTTTCTTTTGCCAGTGTCATAGCTGTGAAAGGGACAATAATATTCTTTGAGCATGAATCAACGGTTTTCCCGCAAATACCAAACCGCTGACCAGAAAAGTTTTCCATGGCCCAGCGAACAAACGCCCACATCATGATAGAGGTTTTGCCCGATCGGACTGCACCGTCACAGATAATGGCATCATATTTGGAGTATGGGAATGCAAGGATTTTCTTTTGTTGTGGACTAATCATCGCTTTCCAACCCTTCCGCCAGTTCTCTCAAACTCTGGCTCAAACCATCTTCCTTGGCATCATTCCCAGGACCACCGCCAAAGGCTGTGAATTTATCAATCAGTGTCCCAAGCGCTGTCGTAACCTCTGCGGCGCTGCGCGCATTCTGAATCTTCTCTGGAAGAACGGCAAGTCCTACCTCAATAATATCGCATACTGCTTGCCTGCGACTTTCCATGTAGGCCAGGATATCGGCGGTATTTTCTTCCTTTTTCTGTTCTAACTTTTCCTCAATGTCTCCCACCTTGTCCAAAACTTTTCTCACTGTTTCCCACGAGACGCCGTTTCGTTTGGCAGTGAAATTGACCGACTGGCATTCCAGATAATCAGCCACTATTTTCTTTTTCTGCTTATCCGTCAACCGTGCAGCCATAACTAACCTCATCAATAAAAATCTATTTTTGGTGGTTCCTCTTGGAATCGAACCAAGGCCCGGCAGTTATGAGCTGCCTGCTCGACCTTCGAGCTAAAGAACCGGATACCCCTTTCGGGGTATATCGGGGGTTTTGTCAGGCTTCCCGAAGGCCTGTTTGTACTTCCGCACGCACCTTCACTTAGATTGTCTGCGTCTCCAACCGCAGCTTTCAGTGAAATGGCGAATGGTACGTGCTTCGGTTCACTTCACGGCCGCAAAGCAATTTGCTGATTCGATGGGAGCACAATCTCCTTCCATCAAATTTCCCCAGCTGGGAATGGTCACCCGTTTTGGAGTTGCACCAAAATCCGCTCTGGCCGGGTGATAGGGAGACGAGAACAAGGCTCGCGCTCCCAAAGAAAAAGGAGGTACGCCCGATATTGAGACCGCCTCGGAGCCGGGCGAAGGAGGAAGAAAATCTTCTGTTTTATACATAGCGGCAAAGAAAATAAATTTTCTTTGCCTGCGTATGTATAAAACCATTTCCTGCCTAAATTATATCGCAGCCCTCCATTTCGGTCAAATTGTTAGACGATCTTAACACTTTGTTTACAATTTCGATTTTGTTTCTGTGTACGTAATTCCAACCGCATACGCCGCCCATACATCGGAAGAGAACCCATAGAACCAATCTGGGTTCTTTTTGGTCCCCTTCCCGTTTTTTAGATCATGGGTTGCAAATCGGTCAATCAGTGCGCGGCGGATATTGGCATCCTTGGCCCTGCTGTCATGGCAGAGATGGAGTTTTTCATCCTGGCGGTATATGTAGTCCACTGGCTTCTGTGCTGCTTGCGTGAATCTCCCCACCCATTCGCAGGTTTCAAAAACATTGCGTCCAACCGGCATGCCATAGCTTGCCAAACGCTCAATGACTACAAAATCATACGCCTCCAACTGGAGAACCAAAAGGACCTCGGCATTTTCTGCTTTGGCAAACCGCAGCGGACGTAGACCCTCGCTGTCTATGAAGCAATAGGCGCTCTGCTTGTCCCCTGGGTCAATCGCTAAGATTTTCATTTGTTGCCCTCATGTTGTCAAATATCCTCATCAAGGTCGTAGTGGTTAAACAACCACCGCAGAACTTCCACTAACCCGTCTTTATCAAAGTCGTAATGGTCAAGCAGCCAACACAGAGCCTTCGCTAACTCGTCTTTTGTGACGCTACTGAGTCTCTCCATATATGCCACCTGTTCAATGGCAAGTCTCCTTGTTTTGAAGGGGATGCTATCATCGTTCATCTTTGTTTTTACGATACTTACCGCCTGACTAAGAGAGACATTGAAAGTCGGAAAAAGGATTTTACTGCTCATGCTGTCCGCCCTCCCCGTCGTGGGTGTTACCGCAAACACCTTCACTACAAAATCCATTAAGTGGCATAGCTTTCTTACCGCACCAAACATAGCCAGACCCACCTTGGGTCGCTTTTTCGCATTCTCGGCAATAGCACCCGCCAGCGACATGGACGGGGTCAATGATTAGTTGCTCATCTATAAGCCGTGGTATGAATGCTTCTCCCCAATTACTCATCATGGGCAGTCCTTTTACTTATCTTTTCAGTTCATCAGAATCAATTAGCCTCATGCTCGTCCTCCTTGTCCATGGGAGCGCCGCAGTTGGGGCAAATCGCAGTATTTACGATGTATACTGACCTAACATGACAAACACTGCAAGTTCCACACATACAACTTTTAATTAGTCTATTTGGCCCTAAAAACTCCCATCTCCCGTGCCTCACCTCCGCAACGTCGGCGGCGGGCTCTTTCAGAACAATATCAAACGTTGACCCAGGAAGGACATCAGCTCGTCTTGTTTCATCATACCCAAGATTTTTTAAGAGCTGTGCCCTCTCGATGTACTCCTTCATTCTGACTCACCCCATTTCAATCAGTGCAATTAGGTCTGCAACAGAAATGTCATGCTCTTTTGCAAACTCGACCATGCGCAACTTTGCAGGCTTAAAATCTTCGTAATTGTCACAACCCCACTCACAGCCTTCGTATTCATCATAGTACTGACAGAAATTGCACTTTCTAAAATCATCCATCCTGCTCCCTCCGTAGTGCGGCCTCAATTTCCAAAATCGAGAATGTATGACTTAACGGCTCTGCGTTCGGGATTTCAGTCTCCGCCGTGATAAATATATTTTCAGGCGTGTAATCCTTAATAACCGCATTGCACCAAAACCCTGTGCTACTCTTGTATGAAACTTTATCCCCAGGTTGGCACGGCATCACCACGCACCGCCCCTCTTTGTCCGCCTGGGCAAGCTCGCGGAGACGGGTAGTTTTGATGTCCTTTACGATTTCCAATCTCTGAGCGTTCTCTGTCCGTAGAGTCATCCCGCGCCCATAAGCATCAAGTATACGATCAATCTCCTCCGGCTCCAGGCCCGTTTCCTCATAAGCAGCAAGGCGGTCAAGGATTTTACTATCTATCTGACAATCTCCGCCCATCTTCCTGCAATCATCTCTTGCCATATTGCATGTAATTTCTCCATTGCCAAGCCTATGAGTTAATCTTTCCATATGCTTCTTTAGATGACCCAACTCCATTCCAAGCCGTAAAATTTCAGCGTCTTTTGTGCGAGCAAAATCTAAAGATTCACGGACTTTCTCCAACTCAACTTGGGTTGCATGACAAACCACTTTTTCTTCCTGGTACATTTTCTGCAACTTCTCATTTTCAGCCTGGAACGTGGAGAGGACGGTAGCAGCATCAAGCGCAGCGCCCCTTCCCAATTCTTTCCCTTCAAAATATCCATTTAACTGCTCAATCAACTTCTCAATGTTCATCAGGTGTCCTCCTCTCCCTCCGGCGGGCGGTTGGAATTTTTCAACCTATATCCCTCATCAAATGCGGACAAGAATTTATCAAGAATCCGGTCCCGCAGCTTGTTATATCTTAACAGGTTATTGTGGCTTCCACCTTTGCACGGTGCGGGCAACTTTCCAAGCTCCCTCATCTCAACGATCATGCGGGTTATGTCTTGATTGATATCATTCATCTTTCAGCGTCTCCTTCCACCACGTCCCGTCTGGTTTATCCCTCCGAATGCTTTTATAAAATGCACATTTACTTGCTTCGGTTATGTTAAAGTGAGCACTTGGGCAAACATCCTCGAAAGCACAACTGTCGCAAATATCAGCCATCTTTCAGCGCCTCCAATCTCCATATACTATACGGAGCATGATACAATCGCCCATCATCTGTACACACCATAATCTGCATTGCTGAGGCGGTCGGGGTGTAGATTTTTGTTATCACGCCCCGGACACCGCTCACCATGCAAACGACCCTGTCACCTATCTCCATACAGCGCCTCCAATCTCTCCATCACCATCTGCACGGCCTCGTCCGTCATGGGAGCGCCGCAGGAAGGACAGAAATTTCCATCTTTCACAAAAAGGGAGATCGCAAACGCTTCGTATCCACACTTTGAGCATTTAACAACAGCAAAATGATCTATTTCGCTTGTATGACTATATTTCCACTTCCCCCTCCACACCTTCTCCACCTGCTCCCGGCTGACAGGACGGAGGGCGGAGAGGGCGGCTTCCTGCCATGCGTTTACCCATTCTGACAATGTTTCGGTTTCGATGTGTTCGCAAATCTCGTTGACGTTCACATCAGCAATCAAATCTTTTAGGCTCACTCCATCCCCTCCTTCGTCATCTCTGTTCTTCCCTCCCCGGCCTAAATATCACAACCATACAAGGAAACGGTGCATTCCATTTGGCGCCGCCAAATTTTAGTCGGCCGGGCACAAACCGGATCTCTGCCTGGTGATAGATGTACCGGTGAAACCACTGCGTGTCCGTCCTGGCTGGCAGCAGCATCACAACCGTGGCACCTTCTGAAACGCTGGCAACCGCTTTTTCGACCCATTTCCCGATCTTCCGTCCATAAGGAGGATTGCACCATACAACACCGGTCCAGGGCTGAGACAATCCGTCTTGCTCTGGGGTGTAATATCTTTCACACTTCGCATTCCACGGCAGAGCGCATGCGTCCAGGGAAAAACAAAACTCTGCATTGAGTTGGTCAAAAAATGCTTGCGGTGTTTCCCAGAGATCCGTTGTGCTGGTGAACATTCCTTTTGTAATACTCAATCTTTTCCCCCCAGCGTCGCCACTTCCCCGCCGCAAGCTGCGTAGCGCCATTCGTACCCGGCTGTTCTTTTCCTTCGACCTTTCAGCACTGCGCAAATATTTGATGAATCAGCCCCTATACTTTCTGCCGCGTCTTTAGTTGAACTATACTTTCTAACAACAACTCCATTCTGCAAGCACTCAACCGGAATAGACAATTTAGATGCAATTTTCTTTCTACTCTCTTTCGATAGAGACCGCCCAAGCAACTGTTTTCGCACTCGATCATATTCTGACGGATTTTTCTCAAAGTGCGCTTTCATGGATTCACTCATTTTCCTTCTTGCTTGCCCATAATTTACATTATACTTCGCCGTACACCATTCTAAATTCCTAACATTATTGTTAGATTTGTTTTCGTCTATATGGTTTATAATCGGAAAATTATTGGGATTCTCTATAAATGCCTCAGCAACAAGCCTGTGGACAAAAAAATTTTTCCATTTCCCATCATCGTACAGCCTAACCTTTACGTAGCCTCCATGCCCTTTCTTTATCGGCTTTAACTCCTTTGTTTTCCCGCGCTTCTTCGAGAAAACTTTTCCGTCTTCGGAAACGAAGTAATCTTTCCCATAATCAATCTTTTTCATATTCCCCACCTACGTCGGTTTCTCTTGTCGCTATTTCTCCTCCGCAGCAACCGTATCCGACCAAATCAATCCAGCTATCAATGTGCTCAGGGTTTACAGATGCCCGGGCAATCTTAAGCAAGGCCATCATGGCCGCCACATCCTCTGGCTCTAACTGTACATGGACCCCGGCGGCAACACACTTCGCACTGAGATAGGTGTGCCAGAATGCCGCAATCAAGCGAAAGCTATCTTCTGGAATTCCATAATCCTGCTCCCGCTCTCCGCACACGCACTCCTCCGCAGCGGCGAGAATTTCTTTCCTTGTCATGGGGTTCCCTCCTTCTTCTTCGCTGGCTTTCCATACCGATTAGTGATATAACACTTTCTGCTGCAATAAATTTCGTCTCTGGAGATAGGCAGAAATTTTGTTTTACACACCGGGCAGGTTTTGATCTCTCTTCTTTTTCCTTTCATCTTGCTTTTCTCCGTGCAAATATGCGACCCGCTTATCAATGCAAGCCTGGCATAATTTCTTCCCTGGCACAACATCTGGAGATTTGCAGAAAAAACAGGTCTCTCCGCTCAGCGCCATTTCCCAAGTCCTTTGACCCTCTTGATTTCGTTTTTCTCGCGCACGGTTCCTATGCTTTATGCGACACCGCTCACAGAGGGAATGCCCGTCATTAGGTTTTTTCTTGTAGCAATTCGGGCAAATGTTTTCTTCGACCATTTTTGCATACCGCTTTCGGCTTTCTTCCCTCATTTTTTCTGCGTATTCTGGTTTGCTTCTTTTGTTTTCGCTCCAACGCCTTGACTTTTGATTGCAATATTCACACATCGCTCTCCCAGCCATTGTGTAGGCGTCTTCTCTTCCGCAGATAGTGCATAGGCCGCTCTCCCGTCTGACCTTTCTACGCCGCCTTTCAAATTCTCTATCTGCTTCTGTATGCGTTCCCATATTCAATCACCACCAGACAATTCCTGATAGATCCGGCTGGCCACCACGTCCCGGCTGCCCTGGTACTTTCCGTGATACTGACTTAAAATCTCCCCGGTGGTGGTCTGATAATAAATCTGGCAAATCTCCATGCCGGGGTACACCCTCACCGGCTGCACGCAGGTCAGTTCCAGGGTCCAGTTCCCAGAAAAGCCCACATCGCCAAACCCGGCGGTCACGTGGACAAAGATGCCCAGGCGTCCAATGGAGGACCGGCCCACCAGCATGGGGACCAGGTTGTGGGTCTCAGTATATTCCACGGTTTTGGCCAGGTAGAGCCGCCCGGGGTGCAGCACCAGGCCCTCCTCCGGGATCACCAGCCGCCCCGTCCGGTTGTCCTGCTTTGGGTCCAGGACAGCCTCCTTGTAGGCCATCAGCTCGGGGGACAGCCGAAGATTGTAGCTGTTTGGTCCCAACCGGGATTCCTCCCAATCGCTGATGACGATGTTGCCCGCCTCCCGTTGGAGTTTGATTTCATTGCCGGTTAGAATCATGTCGTCTCCTCCAGTTTTATCTGTTCTGGTTTGAATGCGCTGTCTTTGATGTCCACATAACGCACGGTCCCGTATTTCTCCAGGTCACAGGCAATCGCCTCCCGCGTCCCTTCGGGATTCTCGACACTGGACGGAATGGGCCGCAGCTTTACGGTGATCTCCCACATGGCTCAAAGCTCCAATAGGCGACAGAGAGTTCCCTCTACCCGGGCCATGGCATACCGCGAGAGATAGTCCTTTCTGCGCTGTAAGCTGCGCTCTGGCAGCGATTTGACGTGCTCCAGGACCGCCACATAGGTTTGGCCTTGGACGCTCTCCACGGCGATATGGGACGCCGCCGCGTAGCGTTCCCGGGACACCAAGGGCGCCGCCACCACGCACCCGGTTTCCCGGTTGTTCTCGGCGGAAGAGAGGATCAGAACCGGTCTGCCATAGTCCTTCTTTCCGCCCCGATACCGGTCGGTTATGTAAATTTCGCCTTTGTGAATCATGCCTGCCTCCTTGCTGTCCGCCAGTTCCTTGCTCTGGAACAGTCCATGTAATATCCGCCTGCCATCTCAAACAGCCTTGAGCCGATGGCTTCATCGCCCCGGAGAATCGCCTCCAGCGTGTTCTCGCTGGAAAGGATGGTGGGCTTTTTGCTGATGTATCGCGCGTTAATCAGCTCGAATGCCAGGTGAACATCCGCCGGCCGAATTTCCCCCTTCCAGAAGTCATCCAGATAGAGCAGCGGCGTATTTTTCAAGGGTTCGGTTTCCTCCCGAAAATCGTCCCGATCATTTCCAACTGCCTTGGCCCTTCGCGCAAATTCCCGCCACGAAACATATAGGCCGGGTTTGCCGTCCTCAACGATGGCCCGGAAAATGGTGGTGCATAACGTCGTTTTCCCGCAGCCCGGGGTCCCGCAGATGATGAACCAGGAAGAATCTCCCGCCGCGATTTGCTGTACGTAGTCTTGCGCCATGTCAAGCGCTCTCCTCTGCCAGGTCTCCGGCGTTTTCCAGTTCTCCCAGGTGCAAGCCGCCAAGGCATCCGGCGGGATTCCGCTGCGGTCCATGGCTCCCATGGCGTCACGGATGCTCTGGCATTTGCAGCGCTGAAACCGCAGCGCCCCATTTTCCTCCACCGTCATGTACCCGCCCCGGTCATGGCACGTGGGGCAATGATAGCCTTTCAGCGTCCCGGGGGTCGCGTTGAAAAGTTCCGCCCGTTTCCGCTGTGCTGCGAAGAAATCAAAACGGTTCGTCGTCCCAGCATCCGTCAGTCGCGGAGGGGAGTTTGTCGATGATTGGGCCCTTGTTGGGAAGTCTTGCAAATGGATCATCCTCCTTTGCCCGCTTTTTCTTCTCGTCCTGGAGCCGGGTTACCACCCAGTTCAGAATGGCTCTGTAATCGCTCTTGTAGGTCTTCCCCGTCGCCCCTTTGTAGTTGTCCAGAATCTCGATCAAACGCTCGGTGTCGGCGGGGCCATGAGTGTCAAGCAGCTTCTGGTGCTCGGCATTGGTCATGGAAACAAACTCCGCCCATTGGACCTTTGGCCCTTGTTCGGATTCTCCGGCAGTTTTTTTCTTCTCCGTTTTCGCGCGCGCCCTTTTACGTGGGGGGGTGGGAGAGAAAGGGGGATTATAGGGGGATAGAGAGATAGGGGTTTCAGGGGAAAGAGAGGAAGGGGGAAGAAAGGGGGGAGGAGAGGGCGGGGGTGCGTTACTGTAACTGTTACTGTAACGGTTACAGTAACGCTCTCTATACTTTTTTACCCTGTCCGCAGTCTTTTTCCGGGCCGCAATCTTCTTTCGGATTGATGCCAAAGAATCTCGTTCCACTTCCCCCCAATCCTCTGCTGCCTCTCCCCCAGCGAGAAGGGCGAAAAACACCCGATCTCGCTGGATGCTGGAGAGGTTGAGAAGCAACGTCCTGTCCTCTTCCGTGAAAGAAAGTGTAATCATCTTTTGCCTTCTTCCCTGTTGAAATCATAAGCGAATCCCAGAGGTATAGATCGAACCCCCGCGTTTGGATAAGAAGGCTTTCAATTCGTCCGGGGGAAAATAAACCCGGGCGCCAATATTGATTCCTTGAATGAACTTGGCTGCTCTCAACCTGTCCAATGTGTCCACACTGATATTAAGGGCCTGAGCGGCCTCTTTCCGGGTCAACAGCAATTTTTCCATTTTATGCTCCTTTCTCAAAACGGCAGCGGTCCGTCCCCACTGTCATTGTCCCAGGGCAAGGGCCCATCATCGGGAATGGAAGCAAAGCCGTTAGAGGGAGCTGGAGCCTTTTTCAAGGGCTTGTCCGGGGGCAAGGTGTATTCCCCGCTGCGGACCCGGTCTACGCTCATGGCGCGGAAAGGACGCACCGCCCAGCCGGTTTTCCCGTTGTAGGACCATTCCTCATTCCGGAAGAGGATGCCCACCAGATTCCCCACCAGGGAAGTCTCCTCCCAGTTCCAGATGTACCCAGGGTTAGAGTGCTCAAAGGCGGTGGTCAAGCCTTTGAAGGAGCTCTTTGTCCGTTCGTCGTTGTCGGTCCCGTCATCCTGGGGCAGGAACTGACGAAGAACCCCCTTCCACTTTTTGTCCTGCATGGTGTTGGTCTTAAACTCCTTGGAGAAGAACCCTCTCTGTTCCCCCTCCTCAATGTCGAAGAGGATCAGCAGCTGGGGGCCATAATTGGTATCCGCAAAGGATACCTGCTTGACCCGGCAGACATAGGCGTCCAGGGGGAGTTTGGGACGGTCAGAGAACTCCTGCACGGAATCCCAATTTTTCGGTTTTTGAATCATGGTTTTTGTTCCTCCTTCACTTAATCGACATGCTTTCTCGTTCTTCCAGGGAAACCCCGGGGGCTTCGTTTCCGTCTTTCAGCCACTTAGACAATTCTGTCCGTTTGACGTCCGGTTGCTTATACCGGAGAAACTGGTCCTCAAGGCCAGAACGTGTTACCCAAGAAAAAAACGCTTCTTCATCTGCAATACTCACTGCCTTGGTGTGTCGGAAAGATACCGCACAGCGCGGTGTTTGGAATTTTTGCCCGGCCAGCGCATAGGACAACATTTCTCTCAGCCGATCAACCTTTTTCTCTGTCCGCTTTCTGCGCTCGTTTAATACGTCGATTTCATTTTTCAACGCAGTGGCAATGGCGGAAAGATTCTTGATGTAAAGCGCGATATTTTCTAATTTCTCTTCTCGCTGCATCTGTAACGCAGTGAGCTCTTCCAAATTTGTGATCTCGCCGGTCTCTGGGTCCGTCCCGGCCTCGATTGCCGCATCAATCGCGGCATCGATTTCATATAGTTTCAGGTTCACTCGCGTCTCCCCTTCCTTCTTCGGGGACGGTTGTCAGCCCCCAATATTCCCGAATCCGCTGATCGACGAATTTCAGATCATTCTCAATCTCCAGGTCAAACATCTCTTCCGGTGATTTCGAAATGTCTGCCCCGCTGGACTGGGTACGGAAGAAATGGCGATCCCCTTCCACCATGCAGCGCAGACAGATTGTGACCATCCCCTCAATGCAAACCTTCTCGTCCAGCAGCTTTCCAATGGTCCGCAGCTTGGTTTCTCCAAAATCGGATGTAGTTTCGTGCATGAGGATATAGACGATGACATCCTCTGGAAGCTGCGACTGGATGAACATCAGCAGCCGCCAGAAATTGTCCGCGATATCGTTGTAGAGGTCGAACGTAGAACTTCCCGCCTTGGGTGCGGAATGACCTTTCATGAAAGTGTTCGTCAAAAGGTACCCAGCGTCATCAATGACAGCGGTTTTGGTGGGCATCTTTTGCAGGCCAGTGGTAATGGTCTGGTAGCTGTCTGTCTTCATCTGGTATCGGAAGGTCCCGGGGAAAGGCAAGCGTTTGCCCACCACGTTAATCAAAAAGATTTCATCTGGGGCAAAGTTTTTCAGGGAACGGGACTTCCCAGACCCGCTCTTGCCATAGATCAAAATTGGGAGCCCAATAAGTCATTCCTCCTTGCTTCTTCAACCCATACCCATGCAAACCCACCGACATGTTTGCATTTTTGGTGATTTGCACACTCACAGATGTGGGAATGCGATAATTTTGTTGCCCTCGCAGCCGCTTTTGCACTTGGATACGTTGCAATGATATTTGTACCGTCAATTTGGGAAATAGGTTTACTGGACAAAGCACCATTTCTTCTCGCGGCAGAAAGTCTTTTCTCTGACCTAAAGTTTGCATTTTTCAGGTGACGAGAAAGTCTCGTTCCGTGATTCATATTTTCTTTCGCAGTAACCCACTCCAAATTGGACACATTGTTGTTCATCTTGTCTTCATCAATATGATTTACTTGCGGTTTTCTATCTGGGTTCGGGATGAATACTGTTGCAACAATGCGATGAACCAAATGAATTTTCCCTTGACCGCCTCTAAATAACTGTATATGAGCATATCCATTGTTTGCTTTGATCGGGGTGAGCAAACGATCTTTCCTCGCACTCCATATTTCCCCTTTTTCTGATACAGCATAAAGCCCTTCGTATCCAGGAATTGTGGAAAATCCTACTGGAATCCCGATAAGTCATTCCCCCTTTTCGCCGCAGTCCAGGTATTCCTGAAATAGGTCCATCTTCTCGTCCAGATAGGCGGACATGGTGAAACTGTTATATAAGAACATGTAATCCATGAAGTCATCCAGGCATGTGTCCATGATAAAGTTCCGGCATGTCCTGGCAGAAACCTCTATGACCACCTTTTTGGGGAAAAAGTTGATTCGTTCCTCCATCTTGACAAACCTCCAATTTTTGTTACAATAAAGTTAAGCGGAAGAAACATAGCTTATTTTTTCAAGTATTCTCCTTTCTGAACTCTGCCGGTGCTGCAAACCGGCAGAGTTTATTTTTCGCCTTTTCCACGGAGTTCTTTTTTCCATCGGGTGATAACCGTGGTATTCACGCCGTAATGGTCGATCAGCTCATGGTATCGAAGCAGCTTCTCCTTCTCTGGGAAGTCCTCCGGCATGGGGATGCGGGGACGGCCTACCTTCTTCCTTGATTTACTCGGACAGCGCCCGCTGCAATCTGGATTGGTACAGTGCAAGCACTGCTGGATTTTCTCCGGGGAATCCCATCCAGGGTAGATTCCATTGCGTTTTCGGCGTTGGCCGGGAATGGGTTCAGAGGGCGCGTCGGCCCATGGCTTCCTCCCTTCGGTCTGCACCTTGACCCCGTTGATCTTCACCATATCCCCACCCCCTTTCGCACCTGGGGCAGAGATATACCTTCTCTCCAGGTTCCAGGGCGGACACGTTCCACCGCTGCTTACACCGGCGGCAGAGACGATACACCGCGCCCCTCATACCACGCGGAAGGGAATGCCCCGGCGGGCCAAGGCGGCATTGATCCGGCTTTTCCCCATCTCCCTTCTGCGCCGGGCCTCCTGGCGCTTTCTGGCCGCTGGGGCAATGGCCCGCAACAGGATGTCCATGTCATGGCGTTGCTTGATTTCTTGTATTGGGTTCATCAATTTCACCTCTTTTCTTCATCCACTCTTCCATCAGTTTTTCATACACATGGAAAATAGGCTGTTTTGCCCCCTCAATACACGTCCCAAAAAGGTATACTCCTTGTTTGATGCCGCGTCTAAGAGTATCGGGGGATATACTCAATCCAGCCGCTCTTAAAATTTCGGTTGCTTCCTCGATGGTCAAAACTTTGACCTTATAATTCGTCATATTCTGTTACCTTCTTTCTCTTGTAAAAAATCAGAGATATCACATTCAAACAATCGCGCTAACGCGTTGAGATGGAGGACTCCAGGAATTCGCTTCTCAGATTCCCAAAAGTAAACAGCCTGATTAGATACTCGTATCTGCCGCGCGACTTCCATTTGTGTAAATCCTCTTGAAATTCGAATTTTCCGAAGATTCGTCCCAATAGACATAAGATCACTCTCCAGATCCCCGCCCGATTAAGGGCGGGGTCGTTTTTCTCCGTTGCTTTTTCTTCTTTTCTTTTTGGGCTTGTCCCTCCATCCTTCTGCATACCCCGCAATATAAAACAGGGCTTCCTTTGGCAGTCCAGAAAGACTGTCTACCACGCTCTGAACATCAGAGAGCTTCTTTAGATCAATCATGTTGTCACCACCTTTCAATCCCGGCTTAGATTCCTGTGCTCACTCAATAAAACACCTCCTGTTGTCCTCCCTTTCCTGCTGTGGTATACTGAGCACAGCAGGGAGATGAAGATCATGCCATTCGTGAAATCATGGAGCGCAATTCCTGGATTACTGGCTCTGTTGCGAATGCTTTAATGAATTGGCTTTTGACAAAAACTCTGTAAAGTCCCCTTCAAATTCAAAGACTACTTCAAGCTCTGTGCTCCCGTGCATGGAGCTTGAAATTTTATAGTCCTTGATTTCTATGCTCTCACCGTTTAGCCGGAAAAATGATCGGCTCCCCAGTTTACAGATTGCAACATCCATTCTTATCACCTCTCTTTCCTATTCACCGTTGCTCTGGATGCCCAGTGGGTAATTAGTCGCCCAATCATTGCTTTTCCCTTCCTCTTGCGGTATAATATTTCATAGTAGAAAGCATAAAAAAGGATGTGCTCATATGATAATGACGACTATACTGAGGTCAAATAGCGGGGAATGCCCATTATGGGGCGTCGCCGTATCTGTGCGTGGGTGGTACGAGGAAAAAGAGAAAAATGTATGGAGTTTTCTGCGGGCTGAGTGCCCCATTATTGAAAATGCAAAACTACCATTATACAAGCAAAAGCAGGAATACAAGCTTATGTTTTGCAAAGATGCGTTTTCATGCCCGCTTTATACAGAGTTCCAGCCGAAAATCACAAAGGACATATAGCGGAAAACCTTTTCACAGACCTCCGGCTTTCTCGTCAGTTGGTGTTCTGCGATCACAAGGGCCAAATCCTGCCCCAATACCTTAAATTCTTTTGGGCCAAGAATCCTGTCCAGTTCATCCCCGAGCGCCGTTTGTTCGGCGCTTTTTTTCTTTTCGTCCATCCTCATCACCTCTCTTTCATTGCTTGGCTATATAGTAGCATAACTAAGTTCCTCTGTCAAGCAATTTTTATAACTCAGTTAAATTTTCTATTGACTTTTTTCTATCTTTATGTTTTAATGGATTTTAGACAGGAGGTGTAAAAAGTGGAGACCATTAACACTCGAATTGCATGGTGTGTTAAGGACAGTGGACTCACAAAAACAGCTTTTTCAGAACGCTTAAATGTATCTCAAGCATTTATTTCTCAATTGTGCTCTGGAGTGAAAACACCAAGCGACCGAACGATTGCGGATATCTGCCGAGAGTTCAATATATCTGAAGTGTGGCTTCGCACCGGAGAAGGTGAACCCCACATGGAAAGAGATAAAGACGAAGAATTCCTTGAGATCATGGAAAAAATCAACATATCAGATGATGATTTAATTAAACGGATTATTAAGGCTTATTGGTTTTTGGATGATGATGAAAAAGCCGCTGTAAAAAAAATGATCGACAATCTATCTGGAAAATAAAAAGCCCCGGATTTCTCCGGGGCCTGGAAGATCAGCAGATCAGTTTTTCTAATATTTTTGCACGGGTAATCATGGCTCTCAAAAATTCTTCATTAGAATTTCTCTCTATGATGTATTGAAGCTCTTTCTTTAATCGCTCTGTTTTCTTTCTTTTCTCTTCTTTCATATAGCATCTACCTCTGAGCGATCAAAAGAGCTGCTTATTTTGGGTAATACCTGTTTAATAAACGTATCTAATCGTGGATCAGTAATTTCACGAATATCACGTACCCCAAAAAGTAGCTCTAAATCAGTTTCAATACGGTTTTTGTCTGGGCTCTCCTGAATCATCCAATAAATTCCTTCCATATTCATGTCGACTCCTCCTTTTCGACTTTATATAAATAATAGAACATTTGTTCGATATTTGCAACTGAAACTATCCGACAGATATCGACGTTAGTCCATAGATTGGGCTACGTGATATATAAAAATAATTGGAGGTATCCATCATGGAGACAAAAGAGAAAAAGAAAAAGGGAAAAGCAAAGTGGATCGTTTTAGCCGTTGTCGTTGTTATCATAATTGCTGCCATCGCTGGCGGCGGCAATGATAATACGCCCCAAACTCCCTCAAATGAAGATCCCGTTACCACTTCAGAACAGCCGGCGAGCAACCAGGAAACATCGGAAGAGAAAAAAGATGCAGATGTCCCCACAGAGTACAAAAATGCGCTAAAGAAAGCCGAGACATATAGCAAAACAATGCACATGTCAAAGCAAGGAATCTATGATCAGCTTGTGTCTGAATACGGAGAAAATTTCCCGCCAGAGGCTGCTCAATATGCTATTGATAATCTGGAAGCCGATTACAAGGCAAACGCGCTTGAGAAGGCAAAGACATATTATGAAACAATGAATATGTCAAAGGAAGGTGTTCGGGACCAGCTCGTTTCTGAATATGGAGAGAAATTCACGCAGGAAGAAGCTGATTATGCCATAAACAATCTCGAATAAATAAAAACCGCCCCCGGTGTTGGCGCACCGTGGACGGTTGTAGAAGGGAAGATGCTTTGCAAGGGCTATCTTCCCTTCTATTCTAACGAATGGAAGGAGTATTGTCAATGTTATGTATCAAGTGCAAAAAAGAAATACCAGAATATTCTATCTTTTGCCCTTTATGCGGGAAAAAGCAGGTTGCCGAAAAAAGAAAAGCTTTGAAAAGAGCAAATGGAACAGGGACTGTATATAAGCTCCAGGGGCGCCGGAAACGTCCCTGGGTGGCCGCAAAGAATAAAGTAGTGATAGGATACTACGAGCGCAAAACGGACGCTCTGGAAATCCTGGAAAAACTTGCAGGTATAGATTTGACTGAACGATATAACATGACCTTTTCCGAGGTGTTTGAGGCGTGGAGGACGGAACACTTCAAGAACTTGTCTAAATCTGGACAAGAATCATATGAAATAAGCTATAAAGCGTTTGCATCTTTGTATGGCCGAAAATTCCGGGGACTTCGGGCAGCGGATTTCCAGGCTATTATAGATGAAAACAAGGAAAAATCAGAGGCAATAAAAAAGTATAAGCAACTTATCAATCAAATGTCAAAATGGGCGATGCGAGAGGAGATTATTATGAAGAACTATGCTCAATTTATTCAGCTTTATTCCAAGCAGAAAAAGGAAAAAGAAATCTTTACTGAAGAAGAAATTGAGAAAATCGAAAAGGACGGTTCAGAAGCATCCCGAATTATTTTAATGCTTCTTTCCACAGGTATGCGGATCGGAGAATTATTTTCTCTCCGATTAGAGGACTACCATGAAACATATTTGATCGGTGGATCTAAAACAGAAGCAGGACGAAATCGTGTGATCCCTATTCGCCCAGAGGGAAGAGCCCATTTTAAATATTTTGCTGAATTGGCTACAGGACCGTTGTTTCTTTCAGGATATGTGGGACAAAAAACGTATGCAAATTATCGAAACCGGGATTATTATCCTCTGCTAAATAAGTTAGGGATCGCAAAGAAAACACCTCATGCTACTCGCCATACCTACGCCTCCAGAGCCGTTAAAGAAGGAATGCCGCCCGAGCTATTACAAAAAATTCTCGGTCATGCAGACTTTTCTACAACGGCAAATGTATACACACACATTGATATTGATACCCTCGTGAAAGCCGTCGAGGAGACATCTGTTACAGACTGGTTACTAACAAACAAGAGATGAACAAAAACAAGAAAAACCCGCTATCCCTTGCGGGACAACGGGTTTTCTGGAGCTGCTGGGCGGATTTGAACCGCCGACCTCATCCTTACCAAAGAAAGGAAGAGGATTCCTGACACCGGTTGATAAGTATTCTACCTTTATTTTCAGCCATTTTCAACTGTTTTTCCGATGGAGAAACAATCGCAGACGTTTAAGAACAGAAACGGTTACTAACAAATCACTAACACTTAGCAGGACCTTATTTTTCTCATTACTCCTTCATATACACGGGGATTAACAGTATGCAATGTGTCCATAAGGTCATCTATTATTTCCCATACAGCGTCCGGGTCCCTATTCTTCACCTCACAGAGGAAATCACTTTCCCCCCAGCGGGGAGGATCTGGGGAAGTAGAATGCCCTCCATCATAAGCAATAGGAACCGCCTTTCCTTCCTCCCGATCCATGCAGTCCCGGATAGTATAAAGGTTTGCCAGCTTGGCATAAGCCGGGTAGCTACTCTCCCCATACTCCAAACGGGCAATTTCAATATCTATTTCCTTGCGGTCAAGCATGGGGGCACCCCCTTACGCTTTCTCCAGCTGCTCCATAGCCCGGCGCAGGATTTCCTTTTCTCTTTCGTTGGCACCACTCATCATATCCTCAATCTGGTCCATCATGTGTTCTTTAGCATCGGTGCGGGAATACATGCGTCCATCCCGGCTATACCGGCCCATGGAATCCCGTTTCCGGCCACGGTAGCTGGAGCCTCGTCCATAGGTGCCGCGCATATCGGCCTCCCAGTCACCAGCCCGGCTGTAATCGCCGTGTTCCTCCAGCATCTCAATCTTGTCCAGGTTTTTAATGGTATCAGTCAGCTTGTGGACGATCTCCAGGTCTCCGGCGCCCAACTCGCCCTTGCGAGCAATTTCCTTCAGCTCTTCGCAGAGCTTTTCTTTCAGTTCATGCATATACATATTGACTCTCCTTTCAGGCCACACGCTCAACGATCAGGTTAGCATTTTCAATCTCAATCGTCTCTGTGCTGGTATTTTTGACTGCCACAGTCACACAGCAGCCACGGGGAACCTCAATAAAGGCCGCAGCAAACACGTTGAAAAACTCGTCCACCGCAGCAGGGGTCACGATAGCAGTGGCGCTGCCCAATGCTTCACCTTCCACCGCAATAGCAATAGAGATAGGTCCAACTGCGCCGCCTGTGGGAATGGCAATATTGCCGCCAAATACAACTTTGTAACGGGCTCGGCATTGATTTGTCATACCGCGCAAGGTAACGATGCCAGAACCATCTCTATGTACAACACAATTAGATCCGCTCACGGGGGTCTCTGTAAATACGACATTCTGTCCCGCAGCCACTTGCTGCACAAATACGCCAGTAAATTCAGCCATAAGATCATTCCTTTCAAAAAAGATAGCGGCGAGGCTATTGCCCCGCCGCGCTTGTTCCAAAATCGGCACGGGGCCGAACATTCCGGTCATGCCGGAAAGTTGATGTATTAGGTTTTAGCAGCCGCAGCCACAGGGATTACACCCACAACCGGCATAAGGATTTGGAACCTGATAGGCCGGAATGGGCATGGGGTTGATGCGTCGGATCAGCTCATTGGTCTGCGCATCCAGAGTCGCTGTCAAATAGCTGTTCTGATTAGCCTGAGAGGCAGCCAGTTTCAGAGACTGGTTCTCGGCTTGCAGCGTTGTAATCTTGTCCTGGGTCAAGAAGTCAAGAATGGCTCGGCTGTTCGCATTGGCATTGTCAATGATGTCCCTGGTGCTGTTCTGGATAGTGTTTCGAGTATCGCATGCCTGGGTGGCCATGTTATAATTAACACCATCAATAGCTCGCTGGGTATCGCAGCAACACTGAGCCATCTGTGCCCCCAAAGCATTGAAGCCCTGCTGCGTCTGATAACCAAGAGTACAAACGGCATTATCAACGCCATGGAATCCGTTACTCACTGCATCACGAATGGAATTCTGTCCATTCTGTAAACCATTCAGAGCAAAGCCTTCATTGATGTCGGCGCGAGTAGCCCAGCCCTGAAAGCCAGGGCCATTGGTACCACCGTTACCGCCAAAACCGCCACCGAAACCGTTCCCCCAGCCAAACATGCCGAAGATCAGAAACAGGATAATCCAGGAGGCCCAATCTCCACCCCACATGGAATTACCATAACCGCCGCCCTGATAGGCAGGAGTTACTGGCATGGTCATCACAGTATTGTCCGAAGAAAGACTCATTGTTTTTTCTCCTTTGTAAATTTATTTTCAAAACCCGGCCGGGATTTTGATTATATTTATTTCCCAAACATCCCCCGCATCCCCTCGAACATCCCTCGCATTTGCTGAGCCTGTTTCTGGGCTGCATCCAGTTGGGATTGGGTGAGTTTGCCACTGGACACCAATTCGTTAATCATAGCGTTTGGGTCCTTGCCTTTCATTTGATTCATGAACTGCTGAAACTGCTGCATCATATTGGATTGGCTATTCCCTCCACCAAGAACTTGAAAAATCGGATTAGGCATTACTCTCGTCCTCCTTAGCTCCCTGCTCTTTTGCAGGTTGTTTCTGCGCTGTCAGAGCGTCCAAGCGGGCAGCCAGAGCGGCTAATTCCTCTTTGGTGGCAAACTGAACAGACGATTCCTGCACGGATTGTGAGGCTTTCTTTGCCCCCGTACGTTCGGTATAATCAAATACTCGAAGAGGCAGGGGCATCCCTGACGCATCAGTTGATTTGATATAAAACGTGGAGTTTTCACTGTCCATCAGCAAACGGTTTTCTCCTGGTGCAACTAAATACCCTTTTGCCCCTTCTTCCCCTTGCACCCAGATAATTCCATTTCCGGCTGTGTTTCCCTGTGGCGGAACAGGTTGTCCCTGCATAGGAGCTTGGAACGGCTGTTGTCCACGAAGCTGCGCAAGATGATCCGGCGCAGGTGGCGGATAATATGGAGACTGATAGCTTGGATAATATTGATAAGCCATTTTTGTTATCCTTTCTCCCAAAAATATAAAACGATTTCATTTCCACTATCCCAAGTATCGTAAATGGTGCCGTCCTGCACGCAAACGACATGTCCAGATAGGGCAAGAATGTAGGTCCCTTCGGGATTCCTGTCTGCAAAGGAATTTACCGTTGTATCTTCTTCTGCCAGATTTCTTCGGTATCCATGTTTTCTGAGGTATGCCCCCCAAACATGATTTGCCGATGGCATATCTCCCATTTGATACCCTTGTAGCACAACTCCGATATATGTTTTTTCCCAGCTCTGTCCTAACGCTTTTGACAAAGCCCTTATTGTGCAATCCCCGACGTTTTTCTTTTCTGGATTCGGATTGTAATAAACAAACATAAAACCACCTAAATAAAAAAGGATACAGTCCGCGCCTATTGGCCAGTGGTTATTTCCACTATTCACTGCATCCTCCTTTAATTTTTATTTTATAATGATTCTTTCGCTAAAATGTTCATCCTAAATACGGGAAAAGCACAAAAAAAGACCACCCAAAAGGGTGGTCAAAGTACATGGGAAATTTTCCGAAGTGATTCCCTGTGCCTCTCTTTAATTGTACGTTCGGAAAACCCAAGAGAATCACCGATATATCGAAAATCTTTTCTCTGAACATAATGCATCCTCAAAATAGCTTTGTCCTCATCATTCAGTGTGCATCGCGCTAAAACTGCATCAAATTCAGATACAAGCGGAATCTCTTTCAATGCTCGTCTTGTTTCAATGTGTCCTGGGCTTGAATTTTGTTTCTGTGCCAGTAAATCAAAGAGGATTAAACATAATGCTTTACACTCTTCTAATTCGTTTACTGTTCCTTCTGAAATCTTCATAAACCAAACTCCTCCATTTTCTGGTTAAAGAGGACTAACAGTTGACATATTTACAAATATGAATTATTCTTTGTATAAAGGGGATGATCATTATACAAGCAAAAATCAAAGGAACACCTGCTTCTCTCCACGAGTCACTAAAAAAAGCGACAACAAGTATGTTGGTTCTTTTTCTGTTGCGTCAGAAACCTATGTACATTTATGAAATTATGTCATCTATTTCAAAAATGAGTGACGGAAAAATTTCTTTTTGTACTCTATACGCTTTATCTAATAAACTTCAAAAATTAGGTTTTATCCGTGTTGCGTCTAAAGAAGTGAGTGAAGATAACAGAATCCGCGTATACTTGTCAATTACAGAAACAGGATTAGATTATCTTTCGGACTGTATTGCATCTTACAAAGATTTTAACCATGATATAAACGAAATACTTTCAACTGACGTCTTAAAATAACCCCTCTGGATATATCCCAGAGGGGTTTTCCATTTACCTCTGGGCAAACATAATTTACAGTAATCCTTTTCGCCCCAGCACTGCAATCACCTCATCCCGTTTCATGGGGCGCTCTGGGCTGGTACCATCCACGATACCATTTGCCATAGCCTTTGCCCAATGTCCCTCCTGTTGGGACCAGGTGGGCTCAGCCAGCGTTTTGGCGTAGAGCTCTGCTTTCTGCATGAGCTGGTAGGCTTGTTCGTTGGTCATTTCAGAGATCAATTTTGCGATATCCATGGGCTCCTCCTCTCCTTCCAGCCGCCGGTTGACTTCGGCAGCAATCTCTCCGTGCCGGTTGTATAGATAATCCCCGGGACAATTTCCGACAATGAAGGTTTTCCCGTTTTGCCGCATCAAGAAAAGGCCGGTTTTTACACTGACGCAAGAAACAGTAGTCTTTGCCCCAAGGTGATTGTTGCGCACCGTAGAAGACTCATCTTTTCCCAGTACGCAAAACGGAACATTACGGAAAGAAACACTGGAGCCGGTAACATTGCTCCCTACACCGTTGAGCGCAGCAACGGCACTTACCACATCCAAGTTGATACTGTCTTTGGAGGAATACAAAGACGCGCTCTCGCACCCATCCCACGAAAGGATTTCGTGTAGGAAAAGATTCGCTTGTTCTTGCGACAGTTCCAGCCATTTCCAGGTAAACTTTTTATCATGCAGGTACTTTTCACAAACGTCCTGCACAACGCTTATTCCGTCCTGATTGTAAATTCTGATTTTCGTGGACCCGTTTCCCTGAAGGGTTTCCCGGTAATCCAGTTTGACTTTCTCCAGAATCTTTTTCAGCCGGTGGATTTTTCGCTCTTTTTTCAAATGAAACTCTATGCCATAGTAGCTTTTGGCTCCATCCACCGTTCTTTCGTACATGTAGTGGCCATCGGCCTGCACTGCCACATAGAAAGAAATCATATCGTCTGTCAACGAAAGCCCATCAGCGCAACGATAGCCAGCTAAAGGAATATAAATCTGGCTTCCACTTCGCAGCAGGTTTTTATATTGTTCTACCCGATAAATTCCTTTGCTGCTTTGCTTACAGTAAACCATGCGATGATCCTTAGTTGCGGTCAGTCCATTGTTGGTGTAAGTGTCTTGCGTCCGATCATCCACTTTATCATAGATTTCCTCAAACGTAATCCGAAGATTTTCCAAATCGGCGCAAGCAATTTCATCGCCAACATCAACATCCGAAAGTTTTACCCACCCATTGCGCGTAAGCACTTCGCTGTCAGTAGGGAGGCATGCCTTGGCAGCAAACCACCGGTGAACCGTCATATTCTGCTTGTCCACCTGGCCGATCAGGGATTTATCCCCTCTCCATAGCAATTTCTTGATGCCATTTCGCCGGCAGATGTCCGTCAGCAGGTTCAGCAGCGCGGAATAGGCTTTGTCTGATACCGGCCAATCCGGCGCCCCGCCATTGTTGGCCACCTCAATGGTAATGGCCCGATGATCGTTGGCGGCGCTGGAGGTACACCAAGAGCGGTTTGCCTCGTCCACATACAGGGCAATCCGTCCGTCGCTTCCGATCCCATAATTGCTGCTGGCCTTGCGGGTCGGGTCGGCAAACAAGGCCCCGCAAGTCTCTACGCTGGCATTGCCTGCCATGCAGTGAACGGAAACGGTGTCGATTACGTGGTTGCGCCGCCCGGAATGGTTGGGGGATAATTTGGTGTAGGTCACAAGAGGGCTGTTACTCATCTTTATCTTCACCTTTTCCGTTGGTCATCTCGTCCAGCATAGATTCTGGAATATCATCTTCTGGATGTACAACAGACAGAGGAGCATTCTTTTCTTCCATAGGAATCCCCCTTTTACTTAAAAAGATCCGCCAGCGTCTTTGTCTTAGACTTCATGTAGGAACGCTGAATATCATTCCACTCGTTCATTTCCTTTTCCCAGCCGGTCCAGCCCTGCTGCTGCGCATACATGCGGGAGGCGATATCTACGTCCACGCCCTCTTTCTCGCTGATTGCCTTGATTGCCATGCGATTCTGATAAAAACGATTTGCCATAATAATTCTCCTTCTTTGTCTTTAGTTTTTGTTTGCAGTTTCTTTCTCAACTTCCGGCAGGCCCTTGATACTAACCAGCAAGGACAGTATGCCGGACAGTACGGTGGCCGACAGAACCACCGGCCATTCCACCGCAGAAAGCACCGCTGCCGCCCCAATCGTGGCAATGGCGGTCTCTGCCATTGTCTTGATTGCACGGATTCCCGCTGCTTTCCACCAGGCTTTCCATTTCTCACTCATTCCCTTCACCCCCTCTCATAACCCGATTTTTGCCAGCAGAAACGCAATCACTGCCGCGAAAACAGCCCAGATTGCTTTATCAGCCAACCCTTCCCACCGGCGTGCGGGCTTGATCTGGAGCTCACTCACCTGGCTGAGTGCTGATGTGATTTTGGAGGACATTTCATCCAGCTTGTCCAGAATCTGAACATACTGTTCATCCCGGCGTGCGCTCTCAGTTTCCAGGGCCCGGATGCGGTCATACATCTCCTTATGGGTCTGCCGGGCCGCATCCAAATGGCTGTTCAGAGACTTCTCCAACATGTTAGCCTTTTGCATCCCCAAGCATTCATTCCCGGGGTTAAAGGTACACTTGTCCATGGGCATAACAGCCCTCCTCTCTCTGTGTGGGATGGTTCGTCAGGGTTCCACTTCCTCCCAAAACTCCGGGCTTGTCTCCGGGGACCAGGTGTTGGTGTCAATCTTGCTGCGCCAGGTTTTGCCATCTGCGGTACAGCAATCCCCTTTGGCGTAGGGGGAAGTGGAGAGGGAGAGGAAGGGCAGCGCCTTGTCCGGGTCAGTGGACCAGACAAACCCCCACTGGGCGGGCAGCTCCTCCGGCTCCTGGGGATAGATTTCACTGTCGTAGACCTGGAGGAGCCGAACCACCCGCCCGGCGCTGGACCGGCAGACAAAGCCATCTTTCTGGCCTGCCTTGCGCTCCAGCATGTTTTTGGCAGCCTTGGCCGCCTGGAAGTCCGGGATATACTCCTCTGTGGCACAGAGTTCCGTGCCGGTCATGGAGGGGGATTCTGCTTGCAAGTTGACTGCGGCAGACTTCCCCGCCCGGCGCAGGGTATCCAAAACAAACTCTTTTTCAGTCAACGTCATTCACTCCTTCTCGAATTGCTGCCGCCATAGCGCCCCAGGTAACGGGTTCCTCCGGCTCTTCCGGCGGGAGGTCGGGGTGGTCTGCTTCATAGGCGTCCAGCGCCTCCTGGTTGGTCTCCAGGCTTGTCACAGCGCCGTTTTCCACGGTCAGGGTCACAAACCCCTTTGCCGCAAGATAGGGGCTCAGGAGATCGTCAGGGAGGGTCACACAGTTTGGGAAAGGTTGTCCCATGGGGTTGCCGTGGTTGCCAGTTTTATTGGGGGTTGGGTTAATGTAATACATGGGTTACCTCCTTTATCCAAGTGCAAGAAAATAATACGAAAGGCCAGAAGCGTTTGTTACAACGGCCGTTCTATTGTACCAATAGAACGTTTTCCCGTCCGCAGACTTTTTCCCAAGCGACATCCCATTATTTCCATTAAATGCCATGCGTTCGGCAAAAGTTGTTGTCAGGTATTTACCGAACATCACGCCGGTCTCTCTGTCACCCCAATAGCCGTTCACTATACCTGTGGCGTCTGGATCACTATAAATTGTCCCAGTATACCCCAAAAAGAATAATACCTCAATCGGGAAACTCGCAGTAACTGAGCAAGCGTTAGCTTCCCCGGATGTCCCTGTTCCTACATAGGAGAGCACCTGTATCTTAGATTTCTCCCCCAACACCCCCAGATACTCAATGGTGGTGCCTGCGGGGATGGCGGGATAGCCGGTAACAGTTTGAGCCTCATTTACATTTAATTGGCGTTTTGAGTTTTCAATTTCTACAGTAAATGTAGCGGAATCAGGAATATAAACAATAGTACCTTGAGCAATTCCGATATTGCCTGTAAGTTCGAATGAACAGAATTTCCCACGAACGTTTGAATTACAGAACCCAGCAGAGTTCTCCTCATTTGCAAGACTAAATGACGAAGAATATTGAGGTTCATGTAGAGATACTTCTCCATCGGGTGACACATCAACGCTTTGAGCATACAAAACACGAAAGAAAGCGGTAGTCTGAACTTCTGCGGTGCAGACATACTCTTTGCTTTTCCCCAACACATACCCCGCCTCTTTCGCATCATCTCCCTCCTGGTAGGCGTTGCGGTTTGTGGAGGTT
>OBVO01000171.1_pt1 | contig 46176 bp, 43 predicted proteins | sample 1495151 | NCBI WGS metagenome assembly OBVO01 (sample SAMEA2580019, study PRJEB22360) | human gut metagenome | reverse complement strand
AGCACGACCACATGACGGATTACCGGAAGCCGCTGGCCGACATTATTGATAATACCCTTGCCAATGGCGGCAATGTCGTAATTCCGTCGTTTGCCGTGGGGCGCACGCAGGAACTGCTCTATTTTATCCGTGAGATCAAGGAACGCCATATGACACCGCGCAATCCCAATTTTCCGGTCTATGTCGATTCGCCGCTTGCCTCGGAGGCAACCGCAATTTACAGCGGCAACCTGCACGGCTATGCAGATGAAGAAACAGCCACGCTGATTGAGAATGGCTATGAGCCGCTCCGCTTTGAAAACCTGAACATCACGACAAGCGTCGAGGAATCCAAAGCCCTGAATACGGATGGTGTGCCGAAAGTCATCATTTCCTCCAGCGGCATGTGCGAAGCTGGTCGCATTCGGCATCACCTCAAGCATAACCTTTGGCGTCCGGAATGCGCCATCGTATTTGTCGGCTACCAGGCGAACGGAACGCTGGGACGCATGCTGCTGGACGGAATGGACAGCGTAAAGCTATTTGGAGAACAGATCGCGGTTAAAGCGCATATTTTTAATTTCCGTGGACTTTCCGGACATGCGGATCACACAGGGCTGCTTGCGTGGATTGACGCCTTCCGCCAGCGGCCGCAGAAGTTGTTTGTTGTCCATGGTGAACGCACCTGCTGCGAAGCCTTCACGTCTGAATTGTGCATGCGCGGTTATGACGCCGTCGCACCGGACTTTTCCGCTTCGTTCGATCTATTGACCGGGCGCTTTACGGATGAGGGGGTCCCTCCAGAACGCTTGCATCCGAAGCGCGCTATGATTGCCATGTCACAGGGAGGCCGTCATTACTCTGCTGCTTATGCCCGTCTCCAGCAGGCACAAAAGCGTTTGGAACTGGTCGTCCAACATAATGAAGGCGGCGCCAACAAGGATCTGAACCGTTTTACCGAAGAGCTGCTCGCACTCTGTACAAAGTGGGATCGATAACATCGAAAAAAGACGTCCTGACTTTCACCGCTTAAAAGCCAGGACGTCTTTTGGTTTGTTGTATTGATTGTGGGGAGGCAGCCTATCGTTTCAGGACTTCCGGTGCCAACCGGCGAAGCACCCGGACCGTCAAATACAGCAGACAGCCCAACCGCACCAGGGCCAAGGCCCAGTTTGGCGCTGTCTGAATATGAAACAGGAAATTGGTTTGGGAGATGGTCGAAACCGCCATACACAGCGCTGCACAGAGGATATCCCCCCGCTTGCGTGTATAAAGTGCCAACAGGCAAAGCAACAGATCGGTCGGATAAATGTAACGCTCGTGCATATTGGGTAGGAAAAAGACACACAAAAAGCTGCACAAGGCACCAAGCAGCACCTGCTCTTCTCCGTCAAGCCTGCGCCCTGCGCGCAGAACCAATGCAGCGGCCAGTCCCATCAGGATCAACGTTAAAATGACCGCAAAGGGCCCGAAAATAGCATAATCTGCATGGGACGCGGCATCAATCTCATTCGGTGTCAGGAAGCTATACAGATTCGGGCAGTTTGCATTCATCAGCCGTACTTTGCCTGCCTGCTGCGTTACATAGACCGTAAAGACCTCCCAGATTGGGCGCCCCGCTATTGCTGTGGGAATGCCGGTCACCAACATGGCCCCTGGAATCAACAAAAAATGTAACAGATGGCACTTCTTATCTGACAACCAGACCAGTATGAACAAAGGAAGCACAAAAATGGCCTGAAGTTTAAAAGCAAGCGCAAGGCCCATTAAAAGGAATGCTGGCACCATCTGGCGTCTTATCAAAAAAGCAATGGCCAAAATGCAAAATGTGGTGTAGATGGCGTCACATTGCGCCCAGACGCCGCTGTTCAGTACGACCTCCGGCAGCAGGAGCAGCACCGTATAGGTCAAAGTGCAGAGCAACCTGCGGTGTGGATGCGTCGCTTCTAGCAGCCTACTCACCAACCATGCGCCGGAAGCCGCCATGGCAAAATCAAAGCAGATGGAAACCGCTTTGATGGAAGCCAGCGAATTATCGGTAATTTGCCCCAATAGATAGAGGATCGTTACATAGGCAGGGCTGTAGTTGCAGCTCTTCGGCCGGATGCCAAGGCCGCCTGCCTGTAAGTCCCGGTACCATACACTCAGAAAGCCGTTGAAATCCCCGCTGCGGAAGTAATAGGCCGACATCCGCAATCCGAGCGCCGCAATCGTGATACACAAGACCACAATCACAAACAAATGGCGGCGTACAAAGTCCCGAATCGGGCTGCTGCTGTCCTGCGAATATCCCACCTGCGTCTCAGGCGCACGCTGTCGGGGAACAGTTCCATTGTTTTCTCGTCTTTTCAGATTCATGGTTTTTATCACAGCCTTTTCGGTAAATTTTAAAAATCCATCTGGCTTTATGAATATGGCATCCGAATCGAATACCTATCTAGCACAGAAAGGTTTCTCAGTAAAAGTGCCAGGAAAATTGTAAATTCCCCATCTACGCATTATACGTTTGGATGAGCGGAAATGTTCCCGTGCGCCAATAATTCTGGGACCAATGCATAGAGCACCCGGACCGTCAAATACAACAGGCAGCCCAGCCGCACCAGAGCCCAGGCCCAATCCGGCAGGGTCGCCGTATTGAACAAATACTGAATCTGTGAAATCGAAGAGACCGCGATACTCACAATCGCACAGAGCATGTCCCCGCGCCTGCGTGTGTAAATCGCCAGCAGAGTCAGCAAAAGATCTGTCAGATAAGTGTAACGCTCGTGCATATTGGGCAGGAAATAGACACACAAAAAGCTGCACCAGACGCCAAGCAAAAGCTGCTCTCCAGCGCACAACCGGCGTCCAGCACGCATCACCATAATGGCAGCAAGCAGCAGGATGCCTACTAACAGAAGAATACCGATGCAGGCAAAGGCATCGTAACTGGCCATCGGCAAAATAAAGCTATACAAATTGGGGCATCCGGAGGTCAGGACTTTTCGACCGATCTGTTGCGTCAAATAGATGGTAAAGGCTTCCCAGATGGAGCGGCCCGCCATGGCAGCCGGGATCGCCGTTGCGAGCATAACCCCGGGAACGAACAGAAAATACCACAACCGGCACTTTCTGTCCGACAGACAAACCAGAATAAAGATTGGAAGGAGAAACACAGCCTGCAATTTGAATGCCAACCCCACCCCCATGAAGAGAAACGCCGGAACCATGTTTCGTTTGACCAAACAGGTCATTGCCAACACACAGAAGGTTGTATAAAGCACATCGCACTGTCCCCAGAGCCCGCTATTGAGTACAACTTCCGGAAGAAAGAGCACCACCGCATAGGTGACTGTGGAAATAAGGCGGCGACGCGGGTGTTTTGCACCCAACATCGTGCAAATCAGACGCGCGCTTGAAACTGCCAAACCAAAATCACAAATCACAGAAAACGTTTTTACCGCAACCATAGCATAATCGGTGACCTGGCCCAATAGGTACAGGATGGTCAGATAGGGGAGGTTATAGTCACAACCGGTCGGATTTACGCCCAATCCATTGGCATGCAGCTGGGTATACCAGACCTGAAGACTGCCAACCATATCACTACCGGAGTATGGATAGCAGGCCAGCCGCACGCCCAGCGCCACCACTGTAACACAAACAATGGTGATGGGATAAAGGCGGCGGCGCACGCCGTCGCGAGCCGGACTGTGGCAGTCCCGCTCCAAATCATTCTCCAGCGCGTGGATTTCGGCGCAGCGGTCCTGGCTCATGACAGAAATCCTTCCTTTTCTTGAGTGGCGTCACGTGGCATTGGGATTTGCCTTTTTTAAATTTTCGCGGGCAACTGCCAGCATGAGTTTAATGCGGTTTTCCTGATTCACTTCTGTGGCGCTTGGGTCATAATCAATGGGGACAATGTTTGCTTCCGGATTCATTGTCTTGATTTTGCGGATCATCCCTTTGCCGACAATATGGTTCGGCAGGCAGCCAAAGGGCTGGGCGCAGATGATGTTTTCAAAGCCGCATTCAGCCAATTCCAACATTTCCGCCGTCAGGAGCCAGCCTTCGCCCATTTTCGCGCCATACCCAATGACGCCCTTCACCAGTTCCTTGACATGAGCAAATTCCGTGGGTGCCAAAAACTGCGGATACGGTTTAAACGCATCTGTAATGGAATGCTGCATGGCTGTCACATATTGGAACAAAAGCTTGACAAGCACCAGTTTGGCCGGATTGCCGCCATACAGATGAATGTCATCCAGGCTGTGGCCGACCATAAAGATCAGGAAATTCATCAGGCCTGGCACATTGACCTCGCAGTCCTGCGATGCGAGGAAATCTTCCAGGTGGTTATTCGCAAAGGCAGCGTATTTGACATAAATTTCACCGACAATGCCGACCCGCACCTTCGGGACCTTCTGGACGGGAATAGCCGCAAAATCCTGCATAATCCGCTGCAGATTCTTCTTCTGTGCGCCCATGCCGATGCCATGACCATGATTGAGCTGTTCGTTGAGCTGCTCGGTCCAGTGATCCAACAAGGCATCTGTTTGCCCTCTTTTGATTTCATAGGGCTTGATTTGATTTCTCAGGCACATCAACGTATCACCATAGACAACGCCAGCCAGCAGCTTGCGGATAATGTCCAGGTTGATGGAAAAACCGGGGTTCTTTTCGAGGCCAGCCAGGTTCAGACTAATCACCGGCACCTGGTCCAGCCCAGCGCGGTGCAGCGCCTTACGCAGCAAGTGGATGTAATTGCTGGCGCGGCAGCCGCCGCCTGTCTGCGTGATAATGAGCGCCGTACGGTTAATATCGTACTTACCGGAATGCAGCGCGTCCAGAAACTGCCCGATGACAAGCAGGGCAGGGTAGCAGGCATCGTTGTGGACATATTTTAACCCTTCCTGCACAATGGCAGGCCCATCATTTTCCAACAATTCAATTTTATAACCGGAATTCCGCAATACGCTGACAAACAGCTTAAAATGCACCGGAAGCATCATGGGGCAGAGGATGGTGTATTCCTCTTTCATTTCTTTTGTAAAAATCAGACGCCCGGTCTTGTCATATACCAATTCAGCCATTGCTGCACCTCACTGTTCCAGGGCGGCGAAGAGACTGCGCAGCCGGATCTTCACAGCGCCCAAATTGGTGATTTCGTCGATCTTTATTTGCGTATAGATTTTATCCTTCGCTTCCAAGATACTGCGCACTTCATCCGTGGTAACCGCATCCAGGCCGCAGCCAAACGAGACAAGCTGCACCAGATTCATATCCGACTGCGTGGTCACATATTCTGCCGCGGAATATAGACGCGCATGGTACGTCCACTGGTTGAGTACGTGGACTGGTTCTTTGGCCTGATGTGCGGCGACCACGTCTTCCGAAACGACGGCAGCGCCTAAACTGGTAATCAGTTTATTGATGCCATGGTTGATCTCCGGATCCAGGTGATACGGCCGTCCGGCAAGGACAATAATCTGCTTGTGCTCCAGGCGCGCCTCCTGAATAATTGCATCGCCTTTTCGATGCACATCGTTCATATAATCATGGTAGGCACGATAGGCTGCGTTGGCGGCAATGTGAATTTCTTTGCTGCTGATGTCCGTAAATCCATAAGACTTCAAAATTTTGAGCATCTTTTTCGGGAAGTCATGCGGCCGGTGAATTCCCACATACTCATGGATAAATTTTTTACCTTCCAAACGCTGGGTGTTGGCCGCAATCACTTCCGGATAATACGCAACGACCGGACAATTATAGTGATTATCGCTTTTGTGCTCATCGAAATTATAGCTCATGCATGGATAAAAAATGGTATCCACGCCCTCGTCCAGCAGGCGCAGAACATGGCCATGCATCAGCTTTGCCGGGAAACAGACCGTATCGCTCGGAATCGTAACCTGTCCTTCCAGATACAATTCCCGCGTAGAGAGGGGAGAGGTCACCACCTCAAAGCCGAGCAAGGTAAAGAAAGTGTGCCAGAAAGGCAGCAGCTCATACATATTCAGCCCCATTGGAATGCCAATTTTCCCGCGTTTGGCGGCAAGCACCGGTTTATAGGAGCACAGCTTCTGCAATTTATAGGCATACAGATCCAACTGTTCCCCATTGCTGCTGCGTTTTGTAACCGGACGTTCGCACCGGTTACCTCCGATGAACCGGCGTCCGCCATCAAAAATATTGACGGTCAGGCGGCAGTTATTGCTGCACATACCGCAGTTCGTTACCTTGACCTCGTGTTTGAAGTGCTCGAGTGCTTCCCGCGCAATCATGGAACTACTGCCCTCACGGCGCAGGGACTTCTGCATGGCATAGACCGCTGCGCCATAAGCGCCCATCAATCCGGAAATATCCGGGCGCACCACCTGCACATGCATTTCCTGCTCAAATGCGCGCAGAACCGCATCGTTCAGGAACGTGCCGCCCTGAACCACTACATGCTGTCCGAGTTCTTGGGGTGAATTGGCCCGGATTACTTTATAAAGTGCATTTTTGACTACACTGACAGACAGACCGGCGGAAATATCCGCCACCGTCGCGCCGTCCTTCTGCGCCTGCTTGACCTGACTGTTCATAAAGACTGTGCAGCGGCTGCCCAAGTCGACGGGATGCTTTGCAAACAACCCAAGTTTTGCAAAATCCGCAATGTCATATCCCAGCGTGTTCGCAAAAGTTTGCAAAAAGGAACCGCAGCCAGAGGAACAGGCCTCATTCAAAAAGATATTATCAATGGCGCCGTTCCGGATTTTAAAGCATTTCATATCCTGACCGCCGATGTCGATGACAAAGTCGACGTTAGGCATAAAGCGCTTTGCAGCGGTGAAGTGGGCGATAGTTTCCACAATGCCAAAGTCCAGGTTAAAGGCATTCTTAAGCAGTTCCTCGCCATAACCAGTCACCGCCGCTGCCGTAAAAGTCAAGTCCTGGCGCTTTTCATAAAGCCCCAGCAGATATTCCCGGCAAATGGAAACCGGATTGCCCGCATTGCTGCGGTAGAAGCTGTCCAACACCTGGCCGTCGCTGCCCATGACCACTGCTTTAATGGTGGTAGAACCGGAATCGATGCCCAGATAAATCGGGCCTTTATAGGTCATCAGATCGCCGCGAGGCGCCTTGCATTTGCTGTGGCGCTCCACAAAAGCGTCATATTCATCCTGATTCCGGAACAGCGGCTCAATGCTGCGGAAATTGCCACTCACGCCATACTTGGAGATGCGTTCCAAAGCCGTGTCCAAGTCAATCTGGATTTCACTGCTGAAGGCCGCACCCAAGGCGACAAAATAAAGACTATTTTCTGGGCAAAGGCCCTTGGTATGCAGCGCTGTATCAAACGCTCTGCGCAAGCCCTTCAGAAATGTCAGCGGGCCGCCCAGGTAAAGCACATTTCCTTGGATTGGGCGTCCTTGCGCGAGGCCAGCAATCGTCTGGTTGGCAACTGCGGCAAAGATGCTGGCGGAAACATCGCTTTTACGTGCACCCTGATTGAGCAGCGGTTGAATATCCGTCTTTGCAAATACACCGCAGCGGGAGGCGATCGTGTAAATTTTCTCATAGCTCTCCGAAAGCTTATCCAGCTCTTCCAAAGATACATTCAAAAGCGTCGCCATCTGATCAATGAAGGCGCCTGTGCCGCCTGCGCAGGTACCATTCATGCGGACCTCAGTTCCACCTGTCAAAAACAGAATCTTCGCATCCTCACCGCCCAGTTCGATGATGCAGTCCGTGTCTGGATACAGCCGACCCGTTGCTATACGCGTCGCGTAAACCTCCTGCACAAAAGGAAGGTTGCAGGTGTCGCTGATACCCATACCGGCGGAACCGGAGACCGTCAGTTGCGCCTGGTTGCCGCCGATCACCTCTTTGCGAACTTTGGTGAGCAACTCTGTCATTTTTTCTGTGATCTGTGAAAAATGTCGTTCATAGGATTTATATACGATTTGGTTACTGTCGTCGAGCACCACGCATTTGATGGTCGTGGAACCGACGTCAAGTCCAATCTTCATGCAAGTTCCCCTTTCTTCTCTCAAGCCTTTATGGGGCAATCATCTTTCCAAAAATATTCATCATACGTCGAGCCAAACCAAGAAGCCAAAACCATGTGTCCATTTTTGACGCATTACTCGTATTGGATTCCGTTTTATGCCAAATATAAGAATCTGTCTCGCATTTTTTACAAAAAACAATGCCTGTGAATAAATAGGTGTGCATGCCATGCTTAGGTTATACCACCTCTCCGGTCCGGAGATTCTCTTTTCGTCGAAATGATTTGAAGTTGATGGCGGTTTTTATCCGATCTTTTACATGCCTTACCTTAATATAAAAACCGATCACAGGCATAGAGATTGACAAGCAATCACTATATTTTATCGCTTCCCACTTTATCTGTCAATCCCTTGTGGTATTGGGCTGCGAGGCCAATTTGAGTTGCTTTTGCAAACCGGATGTGCTATAATAAATGATAAATTTTGCCGCTGTGGTGGAATTGGCAGACACAAGGGACTTAAAATCCCTCGGTAGAAATACCATACCGGTTCAAGCCCGGTCAGCGGCACCAACCCGAAAAGCTGGTATTACAAGGCTTTTCGGGATTTTTATATTCAAAAGCAACTGCTGCAAAACTTTGGCCCACCAGAATGAGCGCAAAAAGTTTCACGAAAAGGATGGTGAACCTCATGTATAACCCTCAGTTGGAGACTTTTCTCTGTGTGGTGGAGGCTGGCAGCTTTAACAAGGCCTCTGAGCGTCTGTATATCTCTCCGCCGGCGGTCATCAAACAGATCAATCTTTTGGAAGAGAGCTTGGATTTACAGCTTTTTATCCGTACCCACCGGGGGTTGAAACTGACGAAAGCTGGGCAGTCTCTGTATCAAGACGCCAAATACATCATTCAATACTGTAAGGATTCCGTCACGCGGGCGAAGAATGCTATGCAGGAGAGCGAAACCCTGATCCGCATCGGCACTTCTCCCATGACGCCGGCCCAGGTACTAGTAGATCTATGGCCCAAATTGCAGCAGTATTGTCCCAATATCAAATTCCAGCTCATCCCATTTGACAACACCCCGGAAAACGCTCGGGAAATCTTGGCGAATCTGGGACAGAATATTGACGTGGTAGCCGGCATTTTTGATGAAACCCTGCTGAATCTGCGCAAATGTGACGGCTTGGAAATCTCTCGGGAGCCAATCTGCTGCGCGGTATCCATTCATCATCGGCTGGCCCAGAAGGACCGCTTGGCCATTCAGGATTTGTACGGAGAAAAGCTAATGCTCATGCGCCGGGGCTGGAGCCACTATGTGGACCTGCTGCGGGACGATATCTGGAAAAACCATTCCCAGATTCAGATCGTCGATTTCGATTTTTACGACGTGAATGCTTTTAACCAATGTGAAAACAACAATTGTGTACTGATGGCGGTGGAAAATTGGCGGTATGTGCACCCACTCCTCAAAATTCTGCCGGTGGACTGGGGCTACACCATCCCCTTCGGGTTGCTTCACTCACCAACGCCCTCTCCCATAGTACAACAATTTCTGGACGCTGTGAAAAAGGCAACTGCCCAAAACTGACGAGGAACTATTAACCTTTTGGTATATGCTGCATAACGAATCGAGACTTCTGCTGAAGTCTCGGTTTTTTTATAATAAGGACAGCAGGAAGAAAAGGCGGTGAGGAAATTTGAGAAGGTTCCTATTGACATCTATAGCCCTTTGTTTTCTATTTTGTTTCGCCGGATGCAGCGCAGCACCGGCCGGCGTTTCCAGTAAGCAGGAAAGCGAAAATTTACAGCAGGAATCAGGAGAAGAAATTTTCATGCAGGAAAGCCCAAGTGTAAGCGGTCCCTATACGAAGGATAGCAAGCTATCGGATGTGATGCGTGACCCAGTGTTCGGGGACTATGGACGCCTGCTTTTTCCGGTGGACAGCGGATATTACAGCGGCGACACGCTGGGGAATCTTCGCCTGACCTGGTATAACAATATTGACCCGAATGAGACAGTGGAGATTGTCAACACGCTGTGGCAGCGCGCTAACGCCGGGGAGACCGTTTTCTACGACATCTACACCGATGAGGAAAAAGCGGAGGACCCAGAAAAAGAGAACACCGGCCTGTTCTTCTTCAAGGGAAATCCCGGCGAAAAATTTGCCGTGTGCAACGCGGGCGGCGGATTTGCCTATGTGGGCGCCATGCAAGACAGTTTCCCCCATGCGCTGGAGCTCTCCAAAATGGGCTACAACGCCTTTGCCTTGATCTATCGTCCCGGTGCACAAACGGCCTGCGAGGATCTAGCCCGGGGTATCAGCTTTATTTTTGGACACGCAGAAGATCTGGAAGTGGGCACCGAGTGCTATTCTCTCTGGGGCGGCTCCGCAGGGGCGCGAATGGCGGCATGGCTGGGTTCCTATGGTCCGGCAGCCTTCGGCGGGGATAATCTTCCCCAGCCTGGTGCGGTGATCATGCAATACACAGGCCACTCTGATTATACCAAAAACGACCCACCTACCTTCGCCTGTGTGGGGGAAAACGACGGCATCGCCAACTGGCGCACCATGCAGCGGCGTATCGAAGCACTGGACGCTCTGGGTATTCCTACTGAATTTCATCATTATCCCGGCCTTTCCCACGGCTTTGGATTAGGCACCGGTACAGTGGCCGAGGGCTGGATTTATCAAGCAGTTGATTTTTGGAAAGCGCAAATGTGACGCATGCTTCGTCAGCATATAGAAGGGAAACATTGTGTTATGAACAATTTTATTTTTCAAAACAGCACAAAAGTCTACTTTGGCCGAGGATGTGTGAAAGAGTATTTGGCTTGTTTGACAAAAAGCGCCAATACCATCTTGCTAGCCTATGGCGGTGGCTCCATCAAGCGCAATGGCGTTTACGATGAAGTCACAAGGATTTTAGCCGGCCCCGGCAAAACCATTGTGGAGTTTTCTGGCATCATGCCCAACCCCACCTATGCCAAAGTCCAGGAGGGAGCGAAACTTGCTCGGGAAAATGACATCGACATGATTTTGGCCGTGGGCGGCGGCAGCGTCATGGACTGCTGCAAGGCGGTATCTCTGGCTGCCCGGTATGACGGCGATATCTGGAACGATTTCTGGGAACATCCCGGCGTTATCGAGGGGGAGCCTCTGCCTCTGGGCGTGATCGTCACCGTGGCGGGGACCGGCAGTGAGTGCAACGGCGGCGCGGTCATCACCAACGAGAAGAAAAAGGTGAAAACCGGTCGGGATTACCCCAAATTGAATCCGCAGTTTGCGCTGATGGACCCAGCCTACACCTACTCAGTTCCGGTAAGACAGATGGTGTCTGGTGGATTTGACATTCTCAGTCATATGATGGAAACCTATTTCAGCGAGCCCAATGAGGACAACGTCTCCGATGACATCATGGAAGCCCTAATGAAAAGCGTCATCCGCAATCTCCGTGCCGCGATCAAAAATCCAGAGGATTACACCGCCCGCTCCAATCTGATGTGGGATTCCACCATTGGCGAGAACCGACTCATCAAAATGGGCAAGAAATGTGATTTTGAGTGCCACAACATGGAGCATCAGCTGGGCGCCTATACAAACTGCAACCACGGCTGCGGGCTTGCGGTGTTGCACCCGGTGTATTACCGGCATATCTATAAGGAAGGGCTGTCCAAGTTCGTCCGGTTTGCCGAAAATATCTGGGGCATTGCGCGGAACCGCAAAACCGATGAAGAACTTGCCCTGGCAGGTATTGACGCCTTGGCAGCCTTTATCAAGGAGATCGGTCTGCCCAGAACCTTACAGGAACTAGGCGTTTCCGATAAATCTGTGCTCAAGGAGATCGCCGATTCCTGTGCCATCTCCCTGGGTAGCTACAAGAAAATGACCCACGAAGAAATCCTGGAGATCTTCCAGGAGTGCTATGCATGAAAGGAGTTAAAAACATGAACGTAAAGAAACTGACCGCATTGGGGCTTTCCGCCCTGCTGGCCTTGAGCCTCGCCGCATGCAGTGGCGAAACCGCCTCCTCGACTTCGTCTGCGCAGGAGAATGCTTCGGAAGCATCCACCGAAAGCACGGCATCGGAAGCCACCGCGTCAAAAACGAGCGACGGCACGGGAAATACCTTGGTGGTGTACTTCTCTGCTACCGGCAACACAGAGAAGGCTGCCAAGTACATTGCTGATATTACCGGCGGCACCCTATTTCAGCTTGAGCCCACCGACCCATACACGACGGAGGACTTAAACTATAGTGATGACAACAGCCGCGTCAGCCGAGAATATGCAGACGAGAGCCTGCGGGACGTAAAACTGGTAGCGGACACCGTGGATAACTGGGACAGCTACGATACCGTGTTCATTGGCTACCCCATCTGGTGGGGCATCGCCGCCTGGCCGGTGGATGGCTTTGTGAAGGCCAATGACTTTACCGGCAAAACGGTAATTCCCTTCTGCACGTCCGCAAGCTCAGGAATCGGCCAAAGCGGCGAGCAGCTGGCGGAAATGGCAGGCACCGGAAACTGGCTGGAAGGTCAGCGATTCTCTTCTAGCGTCAGCGAAGGGGACGTGCAGACCTGGCTGGATGGGCTGAACCTGTAAGTGGGAAGTGAAAGGAAGCTAAGCCGATGAAACGGGTTTGCTCTTTCATTTTAATTGCAGTCCTGCTTTTCACTTTGGAGGCATGCAGCTTATCGCCGGACACTGGCTCTTCGGTAGCGCAGGCCGGGACAAGCGCCGGCGAACGCACACGCACTGTGCAACAAAGCCACACGAATCTTCTCATCGCATATGCGCCGGAGGAAAGCGGCCGGGTAGCCGAAGCGGCCACCGCCTTACAGGGCGTTCTGGGCGGCGATCTTTTGAAAATTGACGCAAATACAACAGACGATTTTTCTTCATACGCGTTTGTCCTTCTGGGATTTGATGCGGAGGAAAATGCTCTGCCTCAGACAATCCAGGATTTTTTACAGAAAAATGACTTCGGGGCCAGAACAATTTATCCCTTTGTTACTGGCAAAGGGAATGATTCCACGGCCATCTTCTCCGCTATTTCGCAGCTTCAGCCCGGCGCATTGATGGGGGACAGCGCACTGCTGCTTTCGGCAGACTCCGATGAAGGGGAAATTACTGCATGGGGACAGGGATTGGCGCTTTCAGGCAATCCGCCCGCCCTGGAAAATGGAGAGGACAATACCGTTGCGACCGCCACCGTAACGCCGGATGAACAGCAGATTCTCTATCTTTGGGAAGAGGGCAACGTGCCGGCCACCACGGAATATACCGTGAACAACGGGAATTATTCTGATGATCCGGATTTCAGGCCATACATGACCAGTTATCCAGTACCGGAAGGTGTAGAAGTCAAGGGTGCAGTGCTTATTTGTCCCGGCGGTGCTTTCCAGTTCCGCAGCGACCAGCCAGAAGGCGTAGATGTAGCAGAAGCTTTGAGTGTGCTGGGTTATCAGAGCTTTGTGGTGGATTACCGCCTTCGGCCCTACACCCAGCAGGAAGGCGCATTGGACCTAGCCCGAGCAGTACGGTTTGTGCGTGCCCATGCCAAAGAATATGGTATTGACGGAAACGACATTGCTGTCATGGGCTTTTCCGCCGGAGGAATCTTGAGCGGGGAAATGCTCCTGAATTTTGATGGCCTTGTCAATGGGACGGCGCTGGATGCGGACTATCAGCCTGATGCTTTGGATAAAGTTTCCGCCGATGCTGCAGCCTGCGGTATGATTTACTCCTTTTATGGCAGGCTTAGTGTTGGCACCACTGATGTAGAATTGCTGCGTTCCGGCAACCTGCCACCCACCTTCTACTGCTACGGCACGCGCGACCCGTTCTATGACCAGTTTCTTGCCAATGCGGATGCAGCCCAGAAAGCCGGTGTATCTGTAAAACGTCTGCAGTTGGATGGAATGCCCCACGGTTTTGGTGCACAGGGCGGATGGATTCCCACTTATGATACATGGCTGTCGGAAATCTTCCAAAGCCAGTAAAGGCAAAGCCGCTCGGATCACTGTCATCAGGAAGAATTTGGAGCCGGACTGTCCATATAAAACCGCGCTGAAAATTGGCCCTCCCCGCAATTTTTTGGGGAAGGGCCTGCTGTTTGCATTAACGCAAATAAGTCATAACTTTTTGGTTTACACTGCATAAGCAATCGAGACTTCTGGCTTTCAACTGCCGGATTTATAATAGGAAGTACGAGGAGGGACAAAGTAGATGAATGTATTGCTGGTTAATGGCAGCCCCCATAAAAATGGATGCACCAATGCCGCTTTGGATGAAGTGGGGCGTGCGCTGAAACGAGAAGGCATTCCTGTGAAGTGGTTTTGGATTGGCAACCAGCCGCTGACCGGTTGCATCGGCTGCGGGTACTGCGCGGCACATGGAAAGTGCCATTACGAGGACCGAGTCAATGCATTTTTAGACATTGCCGGTCATTACGATGGCTTTGTGTTTGGCGCGCCAGTGCATTTTGCATCAGCTGCAGCTTCCATGATTGCCTTTATGGATAGAACGTTTTTTGTGGACCATTCTGCGGGTTTGAACCTTTTTGCCTTTAAACCGGGAGCAGCAATCGTTTCGGCCAGACGAGCCGGAACCACGGCAACATTGGACGAGCTGAACAAATATATGTCGTATGCCCAAATGCCTATTGTGACCTCTCGGTATTGGAATATGGTGCACGGTCAAACGCCGGAAGAAGTACAGGAAGATGCGGAAGGGATGCAGATCATGCGTGTTCTGGGCAAAAATATGGCCTGGCTGCTGAAAAGCATTGAAGCAGGGAAAAGGGCCGGGGTGCTTCTTCCCGAACCGGAAGAGCGAGTCAACACGAACTATATCCGGTGAGAAGACCTCACTTCCCTGGTCGAAAAGATCGAGGGTACAGTTTTCGGCGTGCCGGAAACTAACCGCACCATATTTGAAGAAGTTCCACGCCGCCCGGGCTCCCCGCCATGCGGGCGGTTATGTTGGTGGGAAGGTCTCAGAGCTGGCAACTTTCCTGCAGCTCCATGGCCTGGCTGCCTTTACAGTGCCTAAAGCAAATTCAGAAAGGTGTAACCAACAAGATGCGTAGAGATGCCTATCTGCTAAAGAAAATTGCGGTCCTGGTCCCTTTGCTGTGCAGCCTCTGGGTGCTCTGCCTGTCCGGCTGTACCGGAACTTTTCCCTCATCGGAAACAACAACAGAGGACACTTCTTCAGCACAGCAGACCGCAGATGCCATATCGTCTGTCAGCCAGACGGAGCGCTCTTCGTCTGGTAAATCCATCCAGACTCGGCTCATTGCGGAACAGATTCTGGAGGGAAAAGCCGGTGAAATCCATTACAGTTATTATCTGCCAGAAGATTACGATCCCAATCAGAAATATCCCCTTGTGATCGCCATGCCAGGCTATGACAGGATGTGGTTTGGGGAGGATTCCTCCGGTTCCAACCTAAACTGGCAGGGATTTTTATGCTGGACACAACTCCCGGAGGATATGATCGTGGTATCTGCCCAGCTGACTGATTGGGGTGAAACCTCTGCCCGGCAGGCCATCGAGCTGACGGAATATTTCCTTGAGAACTTTTCAGTCGACAAAAACCGCATCTATGCCGCAGGTTATTCTGCTGGCGGTGAGACAATGTCACAGGCGGTGTCCATGCGGCCCGATTTGTACACCGCCTATCTCCACGTTGCCTCCCAATGGGATGGCGAATTTACGCCCATCGCGGAAAATGGGGTAGCGGTGTACATCTTTATGGCCCAGGGGGATGAATACTACGGCTCGGGACGGGCCCGTGACGCCTACAATGGCCTGCACGATGCCTATATGGATGCAGGTTGGACTGAAGAAAAGATCGACGATGTCCTGCAAGTGCAGATTCCAAATGAATCTTGGTTCGCCCAACGGGATATTACTGGAAATTATCACGGTGGCGCAAATGTTGTATTCGAGGAGACGTCTATCCTAAATTGGATCGTCTCCTACAGCAAATAAAGGAGAGTTTGCAATGAAAGTCTTATTTGTCAACGGCAGCCCTCATAAAGCGGGCTGCACCTATACCGCCCTCAGCACGGTATCCGACGCACTCAATCAGAATGGGATCGACACCGATGTGTTTTGGATTGGGAACAGGCCCCTATCCGGCTGTATCGCCTGTCATAAATGTGCCGATTTAAACCGCTGCGTCTTTCAGGATACCGTCAATGCATTTTTAGACATTGCCGGTCATTACGATGGCTTTGTGTTTGGCACTCCGGTCCATTGGGGCGGGGCTTCCGGAGGCATTACCTCGTTTTTGGACAGGGCCTTTTATGCCGATCTAAACGGCGGCGGAAAGCGGTTTTATCTGAAACCAGCGGCAACGGTGATCTCCGCCCGCAGGGCAGGCACCACGGCCACCTGGGATCAAATGAACAAGTATTTTGGCCTGATGCAGATGCCCATCATCACTTCTCGTTATTGGAATATGGTCCACGGCACCACTCCGGAGGAGGTCCGCCAGGATCTGGAAGGAATGCAGACGATGAAGCTGCTGGGACATAATATGGCATATTTTCTTAAATGTAAGGAAGTGGGCAGCAAGATTGTTCCCCCGCCGCCCGAGGAACCGTTTGTTTATACCAATTTCATCCGGCAGGAAATGAAACAATAAAAAATCTAACAGGAGACAGCCGCCATGAAGCCAAAAATGATTGGCAAAATCATTATAGATATTGGCATGACCGTCCTTCTGATGTTGCTTATGGCATTTGAACTGATCGGCAGGACCGCCCATGAGTGGATCGGAGTGGGAATGTTCATGCTGTTTATCATTCATCACATTCTCAACCGGAACTGGAGCAAGAACCTGTTTCGCGGCAAATATCCGCCCATCCGGGTTTTGCAGACTATTTTGGCCGCTCTGGTCTTTCTAACCATGCTGGGCTCTTTTATCAGCGCAGTGCTGATCTCCCGAAATGTATTTGCCTTCCTATCTCTCCGCCACGGTGCTGCCTTGGGAAGAATCATGCATATGCTCTGCGCTTACTGGGGTTTTGTGTTCCTGTCCCTGCACCTGGGGCTCCACTGGAGCACAATTCTGGGCATGGCGGGGGGGCTTTTGAGAAAGCCTTCCCGCACCCGCCAGATCGTTTTGTCCATCTTGGGGGCCTGTATCGCATTGTACGGCATCTATGCCTTGATCCACCGGGGAATTCCAAACTATCTGTGTTTACAAACCCAGTTTGTCTTCTTTGATTTTAACGAGCCTCTCTTCTTCTTTTTTCTGGACTATCTGGCTATCATGGGGTTGTTTGTCTGGATCGGGCATTCCCTGGCGAAAGGGGTGCGCTTGCTGCAAAAGGGGAAAACAAAACGATGAAGCTAAAAATGCCGGCATTCCTCTGTCCGCTTCTGCTAACCTTGATCACCTGTGGTAGGATGGCTGAACTCGGCAGTGCCACTCGCGGCTATGACGGAATCGCCGGGACATGTTGACAGGGCGGAATCAGAGCAATCCGGTTTCGCGCTGTTTGTTTTTCTACTTTGATATATGCCGAAGCTATCTCATTTAATTTGAATTTTTTCTATAGATCGTTCTGCGTCTACATTTTTAAGGCAAGAAAATAGAAAAAGTCACCTATTGGAATGCTTATCTGGTGCCGGCGGAAGGGAATGAACCCACACGGTGTTGCTACTAGCAGATTGTGTGCTTGCCGCTGACAGGCCAGTAAATTATCTGGTATCCACGGACATATAAAAAAGCCGCCTTTGCGCAGGCGGCTAGTTGAAAGCAGATTTCAATCAGATTTCTCTGAATCGCAAATCGGGTAAGGACGTCAAGTTTTGGAAATTATAAGGAGTGAAAAATCGCTGCCCACGCAGCTTTTTGTTCTGCGTCTTATCTTTATGACAAAGAAGGCAAAGGTGCAATGCTGCGCTTTAAAATACCACGCAGATAGGCGATTAAAATGCCATAATTGGTCATGGGGATTCCCTGCCGGTGGGCACAGCGCAACCGCCGGCGCATTTCACGTTCTGTCAGCATACAGCCGCCGCAGTGTATGACCATATGAAAGGGGGAGAGGTCTTCTGGAAAATCGACGCCGCTGGAAAAGGTAAACTGCGGCTGCACACCGGTGTATTCCCGAATCCATCTGGGCAGCTTGACCGTACCGATATCGTCGCATTGACGGTGATGGGTGCAGCCTTCGCTAATTAAAACGCGGTCTCCATCCTGAAGCGATTCCAAAGCTTCCACGCCTGTGATGGCATCCCGCAAAACGCCCTTTCGACGTGCCATCAAGATTGAAAATGAGGTCAGGGGGACGCTTTCCGGTACAGTGGCCGCTACTTCCTTAAATGCCTGGCTGTCCGTAACGACAAGGCGTGGCGGTTTTTGCAGAGAATCCAGCGTCGCTTGAAGTTCCGATTCACGGCAGACAGCCGCCATTGCGCCGGCATCCAACAAATCGCGGATGGTCTGCTGCTGCGGCAGAATCAGACGCCCCTTCGGCGCTGCGGAGTCGATCGGAACAACCAACACCACCAACTCACCCGGCTTGACAAAATCGCCCAGCAGCCTACGCGGCGGCTCCTCCGGAATGCAGGCGGCAATCTTGTCCTTGAGCGCGCGGATATTGTCACCATTGGAAGCGCTGACCCACAAGGCATCCGGATACGCCTGCTGCAACGCCGCTTCCTGTTCCGGCTTTTGGCCACGCACCTCGTCGAGCTTATTCAAGACAAGAACAGTCGGAATTTCCTTTTTGCGGCAAAGGGCCAGGATTTCCATGTCTTCCGCATTTGGCCCTTCCAATCCGTCGATCACGACCACCGCCGCGTCCGCCGTATTTAAAACGCGGCGGCTGCTGGCCACGCGCTGCTCGCCGAGCATACCCGCGTCATCCAATCCTGGCGTGTCAATGAACACGACTGGTCCCAGCGGCAGCAGCTCCATCGCTTTTTTGACGGGATCTGTCGTGGTGCCTCGAATCTCGGAGACGATCGAAAGCGGTTGCCCGGCGATCGCATTCAGCAGGCTGGACTTGCCAGCATTACGCCGGCCAAAAATGCCGATGTGCAGGCGGTCTGCATCCGGTGTGCTATTTAATCCCATAACAATATCCTCCTTTTACCAATCCGCAACTTAGAAACGAAAATCGCGCTGTCCGTTTGCAATTGCATTCAGATGCTCTGCCGTAACCTTGCGCACGGCCTCTTTAGGAATGTGATTCAATTCTTTTTGAATCAACGCCTCACCGACCCGGCGTGTATCGTCGGATGCATAGTCCATCAAATATTCCTTCAATGTCATTAGTGCATTGGGATGGCAGCAGTTCTGTATCTGCCCGCTCTTGCAAAGCGACATAAACCGGTCGCCTGTCCGTCCTTCGCGGTAGCAGGCCGTGCAAAAACTTGGAATATAGCCAAGCTCCATTAGCCAGCGCACTACTTCGTCCAGGGAACGGGTGTCCGACACATCAAACTGGGCGGAATTTTCCTCCTCTGGCTCCGCATAGCCGCCCACGCTCGTACGGGAGCCGCCAGAAATCTGCGAAATGCCAAGATGCAGCACACGTTCGCGGCATTTCTGACTTTCACGGGTGGAAATAATCATGCCAGTATAAGGTACTGCAATGCGGATACAAGCCACGATTTTGGCGAATGTATCATCGTCAATGCCGTTGTCAAAAGCATCTGGATCAATGTCGTCCGCTTTGCGGATGCGGGGCACGGAAATTGTGTGCGGCCCCACACCATGGACAGCCTCCAAGTGTTCTGCATGCATCAAAAGGCCCGCAAATTCATAGCGATACGACTCCAGGCCAAACAGCACACCGCAGCCTACGTCGTCGATACCGCCTTCCATTGCCCGGTCCATCGCTTCTGTATGGTAATGGTAATCATGCTTCGGGCCGGTTGGGTGCAGCTGTTCATAACTCTCTTTGTTATACGTCTCTTGAAACAGGATATAGGTGCCAATGCCGGCTGCCTTGAGTTTCCGGTAATTCTCCACCGTTGTGGCGGCGATATTGACATTCACACGGCGGATGGCGCCATTTTTATGCTTGATATTATAAATGGTCTGGATGGATTCCAGCACGTACTCAATCGGGTTATGGACTGGGTCTTCGCCAGTTTCTAGCGCCAGCCGCTTGTGCCCCATGTCTTGCAAGGCGATGACCTCATTGCGAATTTCTTCCTGGGTCAGCTTCTTGCGGCAAATATGCTTATTTTTGGCGTGATAAGGGCAATAAACGCAGCCATTGACGCAATAATTGGACAAGTATAACGGTGCAAACAAAACGATGCGGTTACCGTAAAAATCTTTTTTGATCTGCTCGGCCAGCGCATAGATTTCCTGATTGCGTTCCGGAATGTCACAATCCAACAGCACGGCTGCATCCCGGTGCGAGAGCCCCTTGCGCTTGCGCGCCTTTTCAAGAATTTCCCCGATCAGCGCGTCATTGTGTCGGTTTTTCTGAGCATAGTCCAGAGTTTCCCGGATTTCGCCGTCATTGATAAATTCCTCTGCATTCAGAGATTTGGGATCATATTTCATTTTTTATTTTCCTCCATTTCGTGCCGCATACGGGAGTCCCCTCGTGAGACAGTCAAATGATAACCGACCGTCTGCATGCGGCGGTTCAGGCACGCCAGACATTCCGCCGCTTCTTCACCCGTACAGGCTTTGTTGTCATAGAGCAGGTACTTTTTTCGGACAGCGATAGGGGAGAGGTTCGGCATCACCACATTGGCACCCGCCAGCATCCCTTTTTCGCGTCCTTGCGGATCAATGGTCCCCAGCGCTGTGGTGGCCGGCAGCAGCACAGCTGGAAACATCAAACGTAAAATTGCCAGCAAATAAACCGTCTGTTCACTAGTGCCCGGCGCCTCCTGCGCAAAGGGCGTTTCGTGGTGCGGCAAAAACGGCCCGATACCAATCATGTCCGGCTGCAAGTCGTGCAGGAACAGAAGGTCATCCGCCAGATTTTCTGTCCTCTGCCATGGGGAGCCCACCATAAAACCGGCGCCCACCTGATACCCCAGTTCCTTCAAATTCCACAGGCACTGCTTGCGGTTTTCAAGCGACATGGCCGGCGGATGCAGTTTCCGGTAATGCGCCTCACCAGCTGTTTCATGGCGCAACAGATATCGGTCCGCACCTGCCTGCCGCCACAGGCGGTAGACCGCCCGGCTGTGTTCACCACATGAAAGCGTCACTGCACAATCGGGAAATTGCGTTTTGATGTGCCGTACGATGTCGGCAATATCTTCCGGAGAAAAGGCCGGGTCCTCGCCACCCTGCAATACAAAAGTGCGAAAGCCGAGTTTCCATCCGGCTGCGCAGCAGTGCAGAATTTCCTCTTCTGTCAGCCGGTAACGCTGCGCCTTTGCATTGCTCCGGCGCAGACCGCAATAGTAGCAATCATTTTTGCAGTAGCTTGTAAACTCGATCAGCCCACGGATATAGACGTCTGTTCCATATTCCCGCTGCCGGATGGCGCGGGCCCTCGCAAAAAGGTCAGCTTCCGTTTCTTGACTTTGCCCATCAATCAAAGCGGCAAATTCACTGTGCGTCAAGACATGGTTTCGTTCCAAACGGTCAATCAGTTTTTTCATCCGCACCACCAAACACATTGGAATAAATAGTCTTACTGGTGACGCCAGGCAGCATGCCCAATTTTCCGGACAGTGCGCTTAAAACATTCATGGGCGCATCCAGCACAATGCTGATAACCGCCACGTCCCGGCGTGCATAGGGCAGGCCCATCCTCCCAATAATGTACGTTCGATACTGATGCAGCAGTTGATTGATCGCTTCGGTGGACGAAAAATCCTGTACGATGATGCCAATCAGAGCCACACGTGTTTCCATTTGCTTCTTCCTTTCTCTTCCAGACAACAAAAAAGCGCCCAGAAGGGCGCAGAAATCCTCACGGTATCCATTTCCAGCGCCTTCTCCATCGGGAAATCCCTTTGTGTCAGGAGCAATCGATTATTTGTATTTTTTTGATATACATCGGTTTGCCGAAAGGACGAACCTCGCGGCGCACGACATGCTGTTTGCTATTATATCGTCCAAAGGTGTATAAGTCAAGGGAGAGCCCGGCGACTGGAGCGTTCAGGATCCGACCTCTGGAGTGGCCAAAACTCCGTCATGTTCCCCCAATACCGCTTTGGCAAATGGCCCTGTCGGCATTTTGGATTCTCCCGCCCTTTAATGGCCACCGTGTTATAAAAGCACTGCCAAAGCTGCCGGAAGTGCGCCTCCTCTGGGCCGGGCTGCGGCAAAGCGAAGTGTGCCAATGGGATGATCGCTGTCTGGTGTGGTCGATAGAGCAGCGCTTGTGCATGGGTACTGTCATAAATCAGGAAGCACTCCTCCGGATAACGCCAGCAAAAATGAGAAACCATCAGCGGTAACACCTGGTTTTTCGGTGTAATAATGGCGGCAAGCCTGCCATCATACTCCGAAAAGCGCACAAATCCAAGTAGCAAATGCGCTTCGTTATGCAAATGCTGGACCGCGCGCGTTAACTGCCCGACCGTATCGTCCGCCAACATATGCACCACAGATGCGCCCTGGCGATACCCCATACGGATAAATTGCAACAGCAGCAGTTCGCGCTCCGGCAGGCAGGTCAAAAATCCCAGGGAAACCAAATCCGCTGCCTGTGAAGAGATGCGCCGGCGCAGCGAAGTATAGACCCGCTCCGCGTGACCTGTGTCCGTTTCAACCCGGTGCTCGGGAAACAGCAACACCCTGTCGTCCTGCTCCGATAGAATGGCGCTGGGCAGCTCCCGGCGGTAGAAGCTGTCAAATACGCAGCATAAAAAGCCCTCAAAGCTGCCGTCATATCGATACGTAATCCAAACGTTTTGCATGATTGCCTCCCAACATACCCAATGCGGATTCGTCGAACAGCGAGAGCTGTTCCATTGGCTGCTCTACGGATTTCTGCGAGGGAAGGAGCGCCCGCATCACGGCCTGCGGCGTCACGCGCAGCCCTTCCATCGATTTGCCGCGGCATGTCACAAAATACTGCGCGCGTTTCAGCACAACGCCCAGCTTTTTGAGTGCTGCGAAGTCGAGGCTGCACACACGCCTTGCCCGCAGAATTGCACACACAGATTTCGGCCCAATGCCCGGCACACGCAAAAGCGTATGGGCGTCCGCCCGGTTGACCTCCACTGGAAAAAAGGCAGGATGCCGCAGCGCCCAGCAACATTTGGGATCCAACAGTGGGTGAAAATTTGGGTGCTCCGCATCCAAGAGTTCCTGTGCCTCGAACCCGTAAAATCGCAACAGCCAGTCCGCCTGATAGAGCCTGTGCTCCCGCAGTAGCGGCGGCCTGGTGCCGGGCGGCGGCAGCAGGGCGCTTTCCGTCACCGGCATATAGGCCGAATAAAATACACGCTTGAGTCCATACTGCCGGTAAAGCCCCTCTGACAACCGCAAAATCTGGTAATCGCTCTCAGGTGTCGCGCCGATAATCATCTGCGTACTTTGCCCGGCAGGCACAAATTTCGGCGCGTGCCGGTAACGAGAAAGCGCCTGCGTGCTTGCTGCAATCTGCCCCGCAATCCACCCCATTGGGCGCAGAATCGCCTGGCGTGATTTTTCAGGGCAAAGGCGATTCAGGCTTTTCTCCGAAGGCAGCTCAATGTTTACGCCCATGCGGTCCGCAAGCTGTCCCAGGCGCAGCAGTAATTGTGGATCCGCGCCAGGGATCGCCTTGACATGGATATATCCGCGAAAGTGGTATTCATTGCGCAAAAGAGAAAGCGTCTCAAGCAAAAGCTCACAGGTGTAGTCCGCATTCCGGACGACACCGCTGCTCAAAAACAGTCCCTCGATATAATTGCGGCGGTAAAACCCAATCGTGAGATCCGCAAGCTCGCGCGGCGTAAAAGCGGCCCGCCGGACGTCCCGTGACCGGCGGTTGACGCAGTATTGGCAATCATAAACGCAGGCATTGCTAAAGAGCACTTTCAAAAGGGAAATGCATCGCCCGTCCGCCGAAAAGCTGTGGCAGATCCCACAAGCCGCGCTGCTACCAATAGCGCCCGTCTGTCCGTTGCGATCCACGCCACTGGAAGTGCAGGCCACGTCATATTTTGCTGCATCTGTCAAAATCTTGAGTTTTTCCAGTGTGTCCATTCCTTTTGCACCACCATATAGAACATTTGTTCTATATCAGTATAGACGATGTCTAGAAAAAAGTCAAGGGGTTTGTGATGCAAATTTATGATCGCCAATAGCATGACGCTGCTCGAAAAAAACAAAATGCGGTATAAAAAACGCACATGCAAACATGCATATGCGTAAAGCTAAAAATCTTTATACGTTTGTTTGGAATATCCACCGGTCAATCGCCTGGGCCAGGCCGTCGTCGTCGCAGTTGCCTGTGATCACGTCCGCACGGGAACGGACCAATGCCGCGGCGTTTCCCATTGCCACGCCAAGTCCTGCCCATTCCAGCATCGACAGGTCGTTGTGTCCATCGCCTACAGCCATCACTTCGGTCTGGGGGACTTGCAAGTGCGCAGCCAGAGCGCGCAATCCGCCGCCTTTGGTCGCCTCCCGGTCCGTCACCTCGATGACCGTTTCAAAGGAAGTGGTAACCGCAAGGCGGTTGTCCGCTGTGAGGATATCCCAACAGCGGCTGCGTGCCTGCATATTCTGAAAGATAGAAAACAGCTTCTCGACGGGTTCCTTTTGCTTTTCCAAAAAGTCCGCGAGATCCGCCACCGGCGTGCGGGAACGGCGAAATGTCTCCACATGGTCCGGCTGCACCCCGTATTGCAGCGGATGCGCATAGCGTTTGCGGCTTGTATAAGCCCGGCCATTTAAATAGACGTCCACCATACCGCCATGTGCAGTAATCACGCGCAGCGCCCATACTGCCGTCTCAGGCGGCATTAAGATCTGATGCAAGACGCGGCAGTCCGCCTTGTCATAGACCACAGCGCCATTGCTGCAAAGGTAGTATCGAATTCCCGGAACCTCTTCCAGTTCCGGCGGAAGCCCGGAATACAGCCGGCCGGTTGCAGGCACCACAAAAACGCCTGACCCAATGGCTCGGATGAGTGCATTGCGGTTTCTCGATGAAAGTGTATTGTGACTGTTCAGTGTGGTCCCGTCCATATCAATCGCCAAAATGCGGTACGGCAACTGTTTCATCGCAGCACCTTGACCTGAAGATTGGCGAGCACCTCAAGCGCCTCCCGATTCTGTTCGGGATCTGCACAGGCCGTGCAGGCAGCGTCCACCACAACTTCCGCCTCTGGCAGCGCCGCCTTCGCCAGCACCGCATTGGAAAGTACACAGATGTTGCTGACCAGGCCACACAGTTCTACGCGATCATATTTTCCGGCCTGCAGATAGGGGAGAAGGGCCGCGCACCCAAAAGCGGATTTTTCAAAGTGGCGGGCGTCTTTGAGCAGTTGTGCCGACTGACCGTATAGCTGCCAACCTGGCGTATCCCGGACGCAGTGCACGACAGGCAATGCGCGGCCTTCGGCGGTGGCAAGATAATCCGGGCCATGGGTGTCGAGCGTATAAATGACCTCGTCGCCAGCGGCTCGATACGCTTCAATTTTCCGGCAAATGGCATCCTGAATCTGGACAGCACCCGGAAATCCCAGGCTGCCTGTGACAAAATCCACCTGGTTGTCGATGACAATGAGAAGCTGCTTCATCCGGCTGATGCCTCCTTTTGATCAAGTGGATAGGATTTGCAAAACGCCCGCATACAGCAAACGCTGCATTGGGGAGAACGCGCCGTGCAAACCGCCCTGCCATGGAGAACCAAACGGTGACAAAACGCATTGCTCTCGTCTTCAGGCAGCACAGCCCGCAGCTGCTTCTCAACCTGCAGGGGATTTTTGCCTTCCGAAAGTCCGAGCCTGCCACAAATGCGAATGCAGTGAGTATCTGTCACGACGGCGGGCTTTCCATAAATGTCGCCCACAACCAGGTTGGCCGTCTTGCGCCCCACACCAGGGAGCTTAACCAGCTCCTCTACCGTATCCGGCACCACACCGCCATAAACATCGCGCAGCATCCGGCACATGGCGCAAATATCCCGCGCCTTTGTTTTATAAAGCCCGCAGGAATGGATATATTTCCCGACTTCTTCCGGTGTCGCGTTACAAAATGCCTCCAGTGTGGGGAACCGCGCAAAGAGCGCGGGGGTTACCTGATTCACACGCGCATCTGTGCACTGCGCCGAAAGCCGGGTGGCGATCAGCAATTGCAGCGGATCGCGATAGGTCAGGGAACAGATCCCCTCTGGATACGCCTCTTTCAACGCGGCGACAGCCAATAAAGCGCGTTGCTTGCGTGTCATGCATGCACGTCCTTTCCAACTAGCTTACTCTTTATTTTTATTATTGTACTGCATCTTTCCGTATTCGTAAACAAAATTTTGCACGAGGCCCAAAAGAAAGGGCCCGAAGTGTTGTGTTTTGGAAAAGCAAACGGTATAATATAAGAAAATTGACAACAAGGAGATACGGAAATGTACAAGGATATCATGGACACAATCGGCTTCGTTAAAGCCGCTGATCCAGAAGTCGGCGCAGCAATGCAGGACGAATTGTCCCGCCAACGCCGCAACCTGGAGCTGATTGCTTCGGAAAACATTGTCTCACCCGCCGTCATGGCTGCGATGGGCAGTGTTCTGACCAATAAGTATGCGGAGGGCTATCCTGGAAAACGATATTACGGTGGATGCCAATATGTTGACGTTGTGGAAGAAATCGCGCGCGAACGTGCCTGCCGTCTGTTCGGCGCGGAGCACGCCAATGTGCAGCCGCATTCAGGCGCACAGGCAAATACGGCGGTTTATTTTGCTTTTCTGAAGCCGGGCGACACGGTGATGGGCATGAATCTCGCAGAAGGCGGTCATCTGACTCATGGCTCTCCTGTGAATATTTCCGGCAGCTATTTCAATTTTGTACCTTATGGCGTTGACGCGGTGACTGGCCGCATCGACTACGATAAGCTGATGGACCAGGCCATGCAGGTGAAGCCCAAAATGATCGTGGCCGGTGCGAGCGCCTATCCGCGTATCATCGATTTTGAGAAGTTCCATGAAGTTGCCAAAGCCTGTGGCGCCATGCTGATGGTGGATATGGCCGCATATTGCGGGCTTGGTGGCGGCCGGCTTGCATCCGAACCCGGTTCCGTGGGCGGATATTGTCACGACCACCACGCACAAAACGCTGCGCGGCCCGCGCGGCGGTCTCATCCTGTGCAAGGAAGAATACGCCAAAGCGATCGACAAGGCTGTGTTCCCCGGAACGCAGGGCGGCCCGCTGATGCACATCATTGCGGCCAAGGCGGTTTGCCTTGGTGAAGCGCTGCAGCCTTCCTTTAAGGAATACGGCAAGGCAATCGTCGACAACGCGCAGGCGCTTGCCAAGGGCCTGTTGGACCGCGGCGTCAAGTTGGTCAGCGGCGGGACGGATAACCATTTGATGCTGGTAGACCTGACGGGCATGGAATTGACCGGCAAGGATCTGGAAAAACGCCTCGACGCTGTGCGGATCACAGCCAACAAAAACACCGTACCCGGCGAAACCCGCAGCCCGTTCAAGACATCCGGCCTGCGCCTGGGCACACCCGCGGTAACGACACGCGGCTTGCAGCCGGCAGATATGGATGTCATTGCACAGTGCATCGCGGATACGATCAATGACTATGAGGGCACCAAGGAAAAGAGCCTTGCCGCTGTCAGTGCGCTGTGCGAAAAGTACCCGCTGTACGAATGAATCCACGCGCCTGATTCTAATTTCTAATTTCATAGATTGCGAACAGGTAGGGAGGTGTAATGGATGGCGACCCCGCTGGCGGACCGCATCCGCCCAAAAACACTGGATGAGATCGTTGGGCAAAAGCATCTGCTCGCTCCTGGCCGTCCGTTGCGCCGTATCCTGGAGCGCGGTGAGGTCCCAAACCTCGTATTTTACGGTCCTTCCGGCGTTGGAAAAACAACGCTTGCTTCCATCATTGCACATCGGACGAAAAAGAAATTCTGCAAACTTAATGGGACTACCGCATCAACTGCGGATATTCGGGATGTAGTCGGAAAGATTGGCACGCTGGAAGCAGTCAATGGCATCTTACTCTATTTAGATGAAATTCAATACTTCAATAAAAAGCAGCAGCAGACGCTTTTGGAATTCATTGAAAATGGGGACATAACACTGGTGGCCTCTACCACAGAAAACCCTTATTTTTACGTATACAGCGCCATTCTGAGCCGGTCCACTGTATTTGAATTCAAATCCGTGGAGCCGCAGGATGTGGTTCCCGCGGTGGAGCGCGCGTTTCATATTCTGGAGAAAGACTCTGGATGTCCGATTCACGTCAGTGAAGAAGCCGTGCGCCGCATTGCCACGGCCTGTGGTGGCGATGTACGCAAAGCGATCAATGCGGTGGAGCTGTGCGTGGCCGCAGCGGAAAGCCGGGATGGCTGCCTGCAAGTAAACGAGGACCTTGCACGGGAACTGACGCAGCGCAGCGCCATGCGCTATGACCGTGAAGGCGATGAGCATTACGATATCGTCTCCGCTTACCAGAAATCCATGCGCGGCTCTGATCCGGACGCAGCGCTGCATTATCTGGCACGCCTTCTGACGGCCGGCGATCTGCCCTCTGCATGCAGGCGTCTGATGGTCTGTGCCTGCGAAGACGTGGGGCTTGCCTATCCACAGATTATTCCCATTGTGAAAGCGGCGGTTGATGCGGCCCAAATGGTCGGTTTGCCGGAAGCGCGCATCCCGCTGGCCGACGCAGTCATACTGGTCAGCCAAGCGCCCAAGAGCAATTCCGGAGAAAAGGCGATCGACGCCGCGATGGCAGATGTGAATGCGGGAAAGATCGGCCCAATTCCGCGCCAGCTACAGAATAAGCATTATGACGGCGCAGACCAGGCGCGCAAAGGCCAGTTTTACAAATACCCACATGATTTCCCGGGCCATTGGGTGGCACAGCAGTACCTGCCTGATCTGTTGTGCGGCGTACAATACTATGTACCCGGCGAAAACAAAAACGAACAATCCTTCGCCGCCTATTGGAAGCATAGAAAAGGTGAAACTGGGCAGCCTTAAACCGGCTGTACATTGGAGGTGTCCCATGAAGCCTGAAGCTTTGTTGAGCTTAACCTATGGCATGTACGCGATTGGCGTGACAGATGGTGAGAAACCCTCTGCCTGTATTGTTAACACCGTTGTGCAGGTGTCAAACCATCCAAACATACTCATGCTCACCATGAGCCATAATAATTATAGTCACTCCTGCATTCAAAAGAGCGGCTTTTTTACAGTCAGCATCTTAAGCGAAGATACATCCGGCGCTGTGATTGGCGCACTCGGCCTTACCTCCGGTCGCGACTGCAATAAGCTGGCAAACGTACGATATAAAATGCTGCGGGAGGGCGTTCCTGTTATCAAGGAAAACAGCTGCTGTTGGTTTTTATGCAAGGTTGTCGGCCAAATGGAGGCCTCCACCCATACGATCTTTTTGGGAGAAATCCGCGCTGGCAGTGACCAGGTGAAGGGGAAGCCCATGACTTATGCCTATTACCGCCAGGTCATTAAGGGGTCAGCTCCGAAAAATGCGCCTGGCTACCAAACGCCTGCGCCTGACCACTGTGAAAACGATGGGGAAGCATTTCTGTGCCGCATCTGCAAGTATGAATATGATGATCCTGTGACGCCCTTTGCGGAGCTGCCGGATGACTGGGTATGTCCCATTTGTGGCGCGCCAAAAGCAGCATTTAAACGAAAATCCATTTTATAAATTCAAACCAACCGCCCTGTCATCCGGCAGAAGGATGGGGCGGTTGAATTCTGTCTAAGCCGCCCAAAAGGCGCAGTCGGTCCATAACATATACTCACCAAATTCGGCCGGAAGGCGAATTTTGTGTTCAAACTCGCAAAGTATTTGAAATCCTACCGTATTTTTGTGGTATTGGGACCGGCATTCAAGCTGACCGAGGCTATTTTGGGTGGTTTTGATCAAGCCGCTGTCCATTTTTATGACAACCCTCATTGCCTGCCTTGTACACAGTCAATTTACCAAGCAGCAGGCTACCCAAGGTGAGCTGAACGGCTTTGTCGAGGTACAGTACATATCGGCGGTCAGAAAGTCGTCGTCAAGGCATTCGGCTGCGAAGCTCACGCAGGGCAGGCTTTTTATGATGCAGACATTGGCACAATCTGTGTAGGATGGACATCGTATTCAGGATGTGATGTGTGGCGTGTTTGCGCAGCCTTATATATTCCTGGTTGTTTGCTGGCACTGTGCACGAAAATATCGCGTACGAACGCCACCTTGGATGAAGTGGTCGAAGCGGCAAAGGCAGCGCATGCACACAGCCTTATCGAGCGTCTGCCTATCGGGTATGACACGGTGATTGGGGAAGAGGGCAGCAACTTTTCTCAAGGGCAGCGCCAACTGCCCTGTATTGCCCGCGTTATGCTGGTGCTGATCCTGGATAAAGCCACCAGTTCAATTGATACCCGCACAGAGTTGCGCGTTCAAAAAGCTTTTGATAAAATGATTACCGACCGCCAAAGAAGCGGATTGCATTCTTGTGATGAAGGACGGTCGTATTCTGGAACAAGGTCGTCACGAAGAACTTTTGGAAAAAATGTTCTATACTAAGCTCTATAAACAGTCAGTTTGCCAAGACGAGCGTTTGAACAAAAACAAACTGCACGGAAAATAGCTTGTCCAAAAATGCATTTTGAAGTATAATGGATCCGAAATAGGCTCCTCGTTGCTGGAAGTTGTCAAAGAATCAGGAGGGATCCCATGAACTTCAACGAAAAGAAAGCGCTTGCCATTGCGGCTTGCAAAATCCGCATGGGCACGATCATAGGGGTGTACAATGCGAAATCCGGCCATCCGGGCGGCTCTCTGTCTGCCGACGATCTTTTTACGTACCTCTACTTTCGTGAAATGCATATTGACCCGAAAAACCCGAAGATGCCAGATCGTGATCGCTTTGTGCTGAGCAAGGGACACGGCTGTCCCGGCCTGTACGCCACATTGGCCGAACGCGGCTATTTCCCGCGGGAAGAACTAGAGTCGCTGCGTCACATTGGCGCCATCCTGCAGGGACATCCGGACATGAAGCATACCCCTGGCATTGACATGAGTTCTGGCTCTCTAGGACAGGGGATCTCCGCTGCCTGCGGCATGGCGCTGGCCGGTAAGATGGACAAAAAAGATTACCGCGTCTATGTCATGCTGGGCGACGGCGAAATCGAAGAGGGACAGGTTTGGGAGGCTGCTATGTTTGCCGGTCACCACAAACTGGACAATCTGTGCGCAATTGTCGATTATAATGGTCTGCAAATCGACGGAAAAGTCAGCGATGTGGGCGGACCGGAACCGATCGACAAAAAATTTGAGGCTTTTAACTTTGATGTGCAAACCATCAATGGACACGATTTCGACGCGATGGAGGCCGCTTTTGCACATGCGCGCTCGGTAAAGGGCAAACCCTCCTGCATCATTGCACACACCATGAAAGGCAAGGGCGTTTCTTACATGGAAAATGTAGCTGGATGGCACGGAAAGGCCCCCAATGAAGCGGAATATAAAGAGGCCATGGCGGAATTGCAGGCCGCGCTGGCCGGATTGGAGGCAAAATAATGGCTGAGATGGTGAAAAAGGCAACACGCGAATCCTTTGCGCTCGCGCTGGTGGAAGCCGCAAAGACAAACCCCAATATTGTGGTGCTGGATGCAGACTTAGCGGAAGCGACCAAGACAGTGCTTTTCAAAAAAGCATTTCCGGACCGTTTTGTGGACTGCGGCATTTCATTGGGGAACATGGTCGGCGTGGCAGCCGGCTTAGCTGCATCCGGCAAAATTCCCTTTGCTGCCAGCTTTGCAATGTTTAGCGCCGGCCGGGCATTTGAGCAGGTGCGCAACAGCGTCGGCTATCCGCACTTGAATGTCAAAATTGTCGGCGCTCACGCCGGTATTTCTGTTGGCGAAGACGGCGCCACCCATCAGTGCCTGGAGGATATTGCGCTGATGCGTTCGATTCCTGGCATGGTTGTCGTAAACCCGGCCGATCATTATGAGATGACCGCAGCCGTCAAAGCGTTGGTCGAATATGAAGGTCCCTGCTACCTTCGTTTAGGCCGCCTGGCCGTGGAAAGTGTTTATCACAACGATGACAACTATCATTTTGAGCTAGGCAAAGGCATTACGCTGCGCGAGGGAAACGACATCACGATCGTCGCGACCGGCCTGATGGTAGGGGAGGCAGCCAAGGCCGCCGACGCGCTTCAGGCGGAGGGCATCTCTGTCCGTGTCATTGATATCCACACGATCAAGCCGATCGACCGCGACATCTTGGTCAAGGCCGCAAAAGAGACCGGACTGCTTGTTACGGTCGAAGAGCACAACGTGATCGGCGGCCTCGGAGAAGCGGTCTGCAGCGTTCTGTGCGAGGAATACCCGACCAGGGTAATTCGCATGGGTATGCAAGATGTATTCGGCCACTCGGGTCCAGCAATCGGTTTATTGCAGGAATTCGGTCTCTGCGCGGACAACATTGCCGCCACTGTGCGCAAGGCGCTTCACAAATAAATATATTTTCATTTTAAAAAGACAGCTTTTTCGGACTTCGCTGACCGGAAAAGCTGTCTTTTCTCACACTCAAAAAGCAGGGAAGATGCACTCCCTCAATATTTTGATTCTGGCTTTTTGTCCTTCTCCTTTGGCGCCTGCCAGACAATCTGCACGGCGTGGCGAGCAGTCGCCTTTGTGACGGTAATGGTATTTCCCTCATAGGTAAAACTATCGCCTGCGGTCGGTATTTTTCCGAGATGCTCCATGACCCAACCGCCAACCGTCATGTAATCGAAGTCCTCGGCATCCAGTGGAATTTTAAAAAATTCAAAAAAATCGTCCAAAGCAGCGCTGCAATTTACCGCCCAGCGAGAGGGGCCAATCAGCTTGAAGTATTCGACCACCTGGTCGTGCTCGTCCCATATTTCTCCGACCAGTTCCTCGACGATGTCCTCCATAGTCACAATGCCTTCTGTGCCGCCAAACTCATCCACAACCACCGCCATATGTGTCTGGCTTTGCTGCAACTCATGCAGCAGGTCGCTAATGTGGATTCCTGCCCCCACATAAATCACTTTCTTGATGATTTCCTCCAGAGAGGTCATCCCGGTATGCAAGCCACGGAAGAAGTCTTTTTCATGCACCATACCAATGATATTGTCAATGGATTCGGCATAAACCGGCAGGCGTGAATAATTGTTGTGCAAAAACACATCGGTAATATCTTTGATCGAATCCTCGTGATCGACCGCAACAATATCGACGCGCGGCGTTAAAATATCACTGGCATCCAGTTCATTGAATTCAATTGCCGAGCGAATCAAATCACCATTGCGTTCATCGATGCCGCCATCATTTTGCGCCTCATCGACAATGGTCATCAGGTCTTCCTGTGTCACTTTGGTCTCATCTGGATGTTTAAAAAGATGCGTCAGCGCTTGTTTCCATTTCGCGAACAGCCAGTTCACAGGTGTAAAAACAGTCACCAATACGCGTATTGCCGGTGCAACTGCCATCGCATACCGATCGGGGAATTCTTTTGCCAATCCCTTCGGTGTAACCTCCCCAAAAACCAACACCAGAATCGTCATGACAGCCGTCGAAATGGAAACTCCGCGTTGCCCCAGCCAATACGTGAACACCACAGTTGCCAACGAAGCGGATAAAATATTGACAATATTATTTCCGATGAGAATCGTCGACAGCAAGTTGTCGTAATTTTCCACGATGTGCAGCGTCATTGCGGCCCGCTTATTGCCATCGTTCGCCATATTTTTCAAACGCACGTGGTTGAGTAGGTTATAGGCCGTTTCAGCAGCAGAGAAAAAAGCCGACAAGATCACACAAATAAGAATGCCAATTATTCTGCCAGCAAGAATTCCGTCCATTCTACTTTGATATCCCCTAACCCATTTGATTTCTGCCTATATTTTTGAACAAGCGGGAATTCTGAAAACCTAAAGTCCAGATATATATATTTATTTTTATTTTACCAAATCTATGCACATTTTGCAATCGGATAATTTTTTTCAAAAAGCACTTGCTTTTTTTAAGACTTTGTGGTATTATAATGGAGCTGCTTGATGAAAGCAGTTGAAAAATGGGGCATTAGCTCAGTTGGGAGAGCGCCACACTGGCAGTGTGGAGGTCAGCGGTTCGAACCCGCTATGCTCCACCAGAACAAAAGCTCGGATCTGTTTTGTTGCAAAATGAGATCCGAGCTTTTTATTTTTCACGTTTCAGGCATATCGGAATCCAGCCAGGGCGGCGGGGGCATGCAGCTCCGTCGTTCTAACATTGAATTTGAGCAAAATAAAAGTCCCTACACACATCGTGCGGGACTTTCCGAATCGATTGAATTCTCACGCTTTTTTACGCCAACCGTCCAAACGCATAGAAATGCTGGCGGTAATAGCTGGTATCAATAGACGTATACTGGATCGGGTCGCCGGCATGGATCATCGTATTACTTCCGACATAAATTCCCACATGCGTAACAGTGGAGCCGGAATTATACGTGCCTGTAAAAAATACCAAATCCCCTGGCCGCGCCTCAGAAACTGAAATCTTTTGACACTCGTCATAAAGCCCCTGTGCGCTTGTGCGCGATACATTCGCAACACCGGAATGTGTGAAAACATAGGAGACAAATCCGCTGCAGTCAAAGCTGTTCGGGCCAGAAGCGCCAAATACATAGGGTTGTCCCAAATGTTTTTCTGCTTCTGCAATCAAAGCGGCAAAGCCGGAGGAACTACTATTATTAGACGTATTGGATGGCTTTGAGGAAGTGGTCTCCGTATTCCCATCATCCGACTTGTTGGAGCTGCTGGCCTCCCGAGAACTGCTCGAAGATTCATTGCTGCTGGAGTCGCTCCGGTCATCGCTCTGGGTGTCAGAGCTGCTGTTGGAATTCTCGCTGCTTTGGCTCTGAGTACTGCTGTCAGAAGCGACATTCGCTTGCTGCGCATCGTCGTCTGCGGTGCTGCTTTCAGCCTGCTTTTGCTGCGCTTCCCATGCATCCAGAGCGGCTTTTGTTTTCGCAACCTGTACATCCAGAGAGGCATTTTCCGCCTGGATGCTTGTCTTCTGTTGACCAACCTCTTCCAGGAATTGTTGGGTCGCTTCGAGTGTTTGGGTCACATCTTTCTTTTTCTCATCCAATGCGGCCTGCGCCTCAGAGGCTTTTTCCCGTTTTGCCTGGACAGATTCCTCTTCTTTTTTGACAGCTTCCTGATCCGCTTTCATCTGATTGATAAGAGCGGTATCATGTTCTGTAATCGCACGCACGGCTTCTGCTCTGTCCGCCAGGTCTACCAGGTTACTAGCAGAGAGGAGAATTTCCATATTGCCGGCAGCGCCCGCTTTATACAGGGCACAGAGACGGCTTTTCAATTTTCCAGTATTTTCCTGAATCTGTTTCTCCTTGGCGTCAATCGTCTTCTGGGCTTCCCGCATTTGCAGATCCAAATCGGTAATCTGGTTGCTGTATGTATTGAGCTGATCCTCATACTGTGAAAGCTGCGATTGCAGCTTATCGAGTTCTGCCTGTTTCTGCTCTTCCTGCTGGTCGAGCGAAGCGAGCTTGGCGTCATTTGCATTTTTTTGTTCCGCATATTGTGACTGCTTCTGCTTAAGTGTATCAGCATCCTCTGCGTGTAAAGGCAACGTCATAGAAGAAGTTGCGCACGCGGCAGTCAGCAGAATGGCCAAGATACGTCTACGAAATAAAGACGAACGCATGAATTTCCTTCTTTCTGTGGTGCACATCCACTTTTCGCTTTTGCATTTTACTCTAGCAGAAAATGGTGTCAAAATCGTTTCAAAAAGGTTACGAAAGTGTTACAATGCGTATTATAGACACTTTCCGCCGATTTGTCAAGGCTTGCTGTCTGAAATTGACCGCTGCAAAAATCCCCACATGCGCTCCATGCATGTGGGGATCTGTCTACTGTTGACGATTCGAAACCGGCACACCTTTATGGATTGGGAGGTCTTCCTGTGGGATCCTCATGACCATCGTCCGGTGGTTTGCGGTTGCGGCGGTGGAGAATGAGCCAAAGAACTGTGATCACAGAAATGGCGAGTACCGCCACGATCAGCAGGATATTCAATTTATCAGACTGGCCCTGATTGGTCAGGGCCAGTCCATTTCCTGTGCCGATTCCGCTGACCTGACCCGCTATGTACGCTTCTCCGCTCGGCGCGCTGAGAGCGCTTCTTGCATTTTTACTGGAACTTTTCTTGGAACTGCTTGATTTGGCACTACTGGTTTTCGTACTGCTCGTTCGGGCACTACCGGCCTTTTTGCTACTGGATGATTTATTTGCAGTCGTGCTTTTCCGGCTGCTGGTGTTGTTTTTGAAACTTCCAGTTTGTTTCTGGCTTGACGCACTGGCACCATTTGCCACTAAGCGGTGCACAATAATGCGATAGATTGTCTTGGCGTCCGTGTCCCCGGAGGACACGGTCAGCGTAATCAACGTATCGCTACCCGCAGCCTGCAACGTATAGCGGTTGACCAGCACGGCGGCTCCATCCGACGCACGATAGTCGAACGCAACTTCTGAAATGGAGGATGCCACCGTCATTTCATATTGCAGCGTATCCGGGGAGAACGCGGGCGTCAGACCTGTATTGGCAGGTGTACGCACCCGCAGCGAAGTCAGTTTGGGCAATAGAGCGCTCGCTTCGGAAGTGTCTGGCAGCAGACGATGCACCACAACGGTATAAACCGTCTTTGCCTTCCCATCTGATGATTTGACGGTAGCCGTAATCAACGTATCATTGCCAGCCGCGTTCAACGTATACCGGCTGATTTCCGTCGAAATCTGCGCATTCTGCGGAGCCGTGGAGAAAAACACTTCGCTACATGTTGCAGGGACCGTCAGTTCGTATTGAAACTGCTCAGGATGGAAGGCAGGGGAGAGGGTTCCCTGACTCGGTTGCAGCATGGTCAGACGCGGCAATGTCACCTGGCTGGAGGCTTCCGACGATGAATTGGCGCTGGATGTACGATTGGTGCTGGATGCGCGGGATGAGGGATTTGAGGAAGCCGCACTCACCACCGAAGCCACGCTGCTGCTCTCTGGCCGTTCGACTGTGACCTGCAAATCGGACGGTGAACTGTCTGGCAGTGCATTCGCATCGTAATCGTACACCTGTTCAACGTGCAGGGAAAAGCGGAATGTCCCTTCTGGTGCATCATCATGCGTACGAAAGACATAGGTCAGGATGTTGCCCGAAAGCAACGGCGCGCCGCCCTGGGTAGTGTCACAGGTATACACCGTACGAAGTGGATTTGCCTGATAGGTGAACACATCGCTGCCCACCAACTGCTGCGACTTCTCCACTTCCACATAATCGAATGCTTCCGTATCATAGGTGCAGGAAACCAGAAAAGCGCCTGCGGTTCGGTCACCGGGCGACACGAATACCTGCACACGAACCTCTGAACCCGGAGATGTTTGATCACTTACAAGTTTGGTTGTAAAAACAGGCCCATCTTGGACTCCTGTAAGCGCAAGCGCGCTGATCAGGCAGACAGCACCCAGCACAGCGGCCAGAATACCAATCCATAGCCATCGCGGGCGACGAATAAATCGCGTGGGTGCCTGTCGCATAAAAATTCCCCCTCAATCGTGCAAATGAAAAATACATCCTTTATTTTACATTATACGGCAGAAATTGACCGACGTCCACTTTACTTTATTAAAATGTGAGTTGTTCGGCTGTGCCTTCCGGATGAGTGGGTGACTGACAGACGCTTTGCAGCAGGGGCATCGGCGCGCGAAGCAGCGCAAACGCCCGTTGCGTATCAAAAAGCCACGTCCGCACCGTCTCCTGACACATCAATAAGGGCATTCGGTGATGCACCGGCGCAACGGATGCATTGGCAGGAACCGTTAAAATCACAAAATGAAGCTCGTCTTTTTCCTGTGTAAAAAGGCCTGCCAGATAAAAGAGGGGGGACTGTGCCAGGGTATAGGCATATCGCTCTTTCTGGGGAGACCACTCGTAAAACCCATTACAGGGGATGGCACACCGCCGGTTGTACAGGCTTTCCCGAAACATCGGCTTTTCGGGTGCTGTTTCCGCGCGGGCGTTGATGATCAGTCCTTTTCGATAGGGGGTTTGCATGCCCCAGCGCGCCATGGTCAGGCGCGCCCGGCCATGCTCCGGTACATAAATCGGCGCCTTGCAGGCCGGAAAAATGTCGCCGTCAGGCAGCGGCATATCCGGGAATCGCTGCCGCAGGCGTTCTCGCAAAAAGTGTGTCTGCCCATCATCCTGCCGGGCCAGAAACAGCGTATATCGTCCACACATACTCATCCCTCCGGTTTGTACGATAGCATAAACCGCTGTGCTTTTCAAACGGTATTTTGCCTTTCTGCGCGATTTATGATATGGTAAAGACAAACGAATCTATACAGATTTTACGAAGAAAGGCGGCTGCCAACATGGACACGATTTTCATCGTGGAGGACGAAGAAAAAATACGCGAAGAGCTCCAAATTCTGTTGGAAAAATACGGATATGCCTGCCAAACAACGGACGACTTTACCGATATTGCAGAAACCGTTCTTGCGGCAAAACCACAACTTGTCCTGCTGGATCTTAACCTGCCGCGTTACGATGGCTTTGCGGTTTGCCGGGAGCTGCGCAGCCGCTCGGACCTTCCCATTTTGATTGTGACGAGCAGCGACAGTGAGCTTGACGAATTGATGGCCATGAATCTCGGCGCGGATGATTTCATTACAAAACCATATAATACTCAGATTCTGCTGGCGCACATCGCATCCATTTTGAAGCGTACCTACCACAAGGATGACAGTGCCCGCCTGGAATACCGCGGACTCACGCTGGACTTGTCGCGCGGCAGCGCCATGCATGACGGGCATGAAGTTTCGCTGACCAAAAACGAGCAGCAGATTCTGCATTTGTTGTTGCACAATGCGGGCGCAGTCGTTGCCCGTGAAGATTTAATGAATGCACTGTGGCAGTCAGACGAATTTATTGACGACAACACGTTGACCGTCAATGTGAACCGCCTGCGCAAAAAGCTCGAAACGATCGGCCTGCACGGTTATCTGGTGACAAGGCGCGGGCAGGGGTATCAGATATGAACGCGCGGCAATATGGGCGCGATCACATCTGGCAGATTCTCTGCATGCTCTGCGCCATTGCATTTTCCGGCTTCTTTTTATATGTGATGGCAGTCCCACTGAGCGCCATTTTATTTTTGGGGAGTATTCTTCTGCTGGTCTACGGCGTCGGCTGCTGGGTGGACTACCGCCGGCGGCGCCGGTTTTATCAGGACGCCGAAATGCAACTGGACACGCTCGACCAAAAGCATCTGCTCAGCGAAATTCTGGAAAAACCAGGATTTGCGGAAGGAGACACATTGTATGAGATTCTCCAGGAAACGGGAAAGTCCATGGCCGACTCGATCGCAGCATACCGCCACCAGATGTTGGATTACCGGGACTATATCGAGACCTGGGTGCACGAGATCAAGACCCCCATCGCCGCGGCAAATCTGCTGTGCGAAAACAACCGCTCGCCGCTGACGCGCAGCCTGGAGCAGGAGTTGCAACGCATCGACAGCCTAGTAGAGCAGGCGCTTTACTATGCCCGCAGCAACGGGGTGGAAAAGGACTATGCCATCCGCGCTTGTACGCTGGAGGATCTCGTGGACCGGGCTGTCAGGCAAAATGCGCGCGCACTCATCCAGACTGGGTTTTCCATTCAAAAAGAGAACCTGGGCCTCTCTGTGTTTACCGATCCCAAATGGCTTTCCTTTATTCTCAGTCAGATCATCCGCAACAGTATCCAATATCGCCAAACGCATCCCATTCTACGCTTTTCCGGGGAAAAGTTAGCCGAAGCAATGGTGCTGACGGTATCCGACAATGGCATTGGGATTCCATCGCAGGACATCGGCCGCATCTTTGAAAAAGGCTTTACCGGGGACAATGGCCGCAAATTTCAAAATTCCACGGGCATCGGGCTGTACCTGTGCAAAAAGCTGTGCGATAAGATGGGGCTTTCCCTGACGGCGCGCTCCAAAAATGGTACGGCATTGCGCATTCTGTTCCCATTAAGTTCGCACACCTTGCGAATCTGACGAATGTGACAAAACTGTAAGCCATCTGTAAGGCAAATCCATGGCGGACACCCCGGCCTGCGTGCTACACTAAGTAGGCAAACGAAACAGCAAAGGAGCATTCGTCATGGAACGCATCTTAGAGGTTCAAAATCTTGAAAAATATTATGGCAACAAGGGAAACCTGACAAAGGCCATTGACGGCATCAGCTTCTCCGTGCAGCAGGGGGAATACATCGGCATTATGGGCGCGTCGGGCAGTGGCAAAACAACGCTGCTTAACTGCATCTCGACCATTGACCGCGCGACCGCCGGGCATATTCTGGTAGAGGGAAAGGACATCACCACCTTCAGCAGCAAGAAACTGGCACAATTCCGCCGGGAAGAGCTGGGTTTTATTTTCCAGGACTTTAACCTGCTCGACACGCTGACTGCCTTTGAAAACATTGCGCTGGCACTGACCATTTGCAAAACGCCGCCCAAGGAAGTGAAAAAGCGCGTCAGCAGCATTGCGCGTAAGCTCAATATCGTTGATGTGCTGGGAAAATATCCCTACCAGTTGTCCGGCGGCCAAAAGCAGCGTGTTGCCAGTGCCCGGGCAATCGTGACAAACCCTGTCCTGGTGCTGGCCGATGAGCCCACGGGCGCCCTGGATTCCAAGAGTGCGCGCATGCTTCTGGAAACCTTCGAAACGCTCAACAAAGAGCTCGCCGCCACGATCCTGATGGTCACACACGATGCGTTTACGGCCAGCTACTGCCATCGCATTTTATTTATCAAAGACGGGCGCCTTTTTAATGAGCTCATCCGCGGGGAGGACAGCCGCAAAACGTTTTTCAATAAAATCATCGAGGTCGTTACCCTGTTGGGAGGTGACAACTCCGATGTTCTGTAAATTAGCTTTTAAAAATGTGCACAAAAGCTTTAAGGATTATTCGATCTATTTTCTGACCTTGATGTTCACAGTTTGCATGTTCTATGTCTTCAATTCGATCCAAAGCCAGCAAGCCATGCTGGAGGTATCGGAATCCACACAAAAATCCTTGCAAATACTGACCACCAGTATCAGTTATTTTTCTGTCTTTGTTGCGGTTGTGCTGGGCTTTCTTGTTGTTTACGCCAATAATTTTCTGGTCAAACGCCGCAAAAAAGAGGTTGGTATCTACTTGATGCTTGGCATGAGGCAAAACCGCGTTTCCATTCTGCTGATGCTGGAAACGCTGATTGTCGGTGTGCTTGCGCTTGTGGTTGGCATTGTGGTCGGCGTGTTTGTCTCACAGGCAATGAGCGTTGTGACGGCCACGCTGTTCGAAGTCAAATTGACAAAGTACTCCTTCACCTTCTCTGCCGACGCGGTGGGGAAGACGGTACTCTGCTTTGGCGTCATCTTCCTGGTTGTCATTGTATTTAATTTCATCACGATCGCACGGCTTAAGCTGATCGACCTGATCCACGGCGCTCAGGAAAACGAAAAGCCACGTTTCCGAAACGGTGCGGTGTCCATCATCGCGTTTGCAGCTGCTGTGGTCATGCTGGCATACGCTTACTACCAGGCAGTCAGTAAAGGCCTGATGGATATGGGGCCCATCCCCGTTGTGCTCGGCTGTGTGGGCACACTGCTGTTCTTTTTTTCGCTTTCCGGCTTTTTGCTGCGGGTGCTGCAGCATAGCAGGCACTTCTATTACAAGGGGCTGAATATGTTTGTGATGCGGCAGATCAACAGCCGTATCAACACAACGTTTGTCTCACTGTCCGTCATTTGTCTGATGCTATTTCTTACCATCTGCACACTATCCGGCGGCATTGGCATCGCAAATTTCATGTCGGCCGACCTAAAAAATTCCACGCCCTACAGTGCCACAGTCATGATTCCCAACGCATTCGTGGATCGCTACTTTGCAGATCCGAATGACGCTTCGACCCAAAAAGCCAACATTGTGGATACCTTGCAGCAATACGGCTTTGATATCCATCAATATGCCGCTTCCTATGCGGAGTACAATGTATATACCGGCCCGGTATTATTGACAGATCTTATTTTGGACGGGGCGCCGACAAACGACTATACAAAAGCCTTGAAAGAGCAGTCCGGGAAGGTCACGGCCCAAAACGGAGGCGTTACACCTTCCTACCTCAAGCTGAGCTTCATCACCCAGTCGGATTACAACAAGATCATGCAGATGAACGGGCAACAGACCATCTCGCTGAAAGACAACCAGTTCTGTTTACTCGGTTCAGCCATGACTCAAAAAACATTTGATTACTTCCTGCAGCATAACGGCACACTGCAAATCAACGGTCAAACGCTAAAGGCACTAAATCAAGAGGTGGTGGACACGAATATCGCCACCAGTTCTGCGAGCACGGACGATGGGGTTGCCGTCATTCCGGACAACGCGGTCAAAGGCCTGCCGGTTTCTTCTGTGGCGCTGAACATGCAATATAAGCCCGACCTTTCTACAGAGCAGGTTGACAATGCGCTTGGTGTAGTGACAAACGACAAAAAGGTTGAACTGGAGGGATTCACGCGCACGGACATGTATGAATCCTCCAATAGTATCAAGGTCACAGCCACCTATCTGGCCATCTACCTTGGCTTTACCTTCCTAATTGCAGGTGCCGCCGTTTTGGCAATCCAGCAGCTGTCTGAGGCAAGTGACAACGTTGTCCGCTACAATCTCCTACGCAAACTGGGCGCAGAGCCGGGCCTGATCCAGGGTGCCCTTTTCAAGCAGATTGCAATCTATTTTCTGCTGCCACTGGCATTGGCTGTCATTCACAGCATCGTCGGTTTAACGATCATCAATCAATTTTTGCACGCAATGCGGATGATTTCCACGCTGCCTTATATTTTGACCACAGCAAGCATCGTGATCGTCGTATACGGAATCTATTTTATCGCCACGTATTTTGGTTGCCGTGGCATGATCCGGGAAAAGAAAGCATAACTTCTTCCTGAATACAGGAAAAAGGCGCCCGATACGGTTTGCAGAAAATCGTATCGGGCGCCTTTTACATCTCCACTACTTTTTGCAGGAGTTTCTGGGCAATCGCCTGGCCGGTTGGCGTGGCGGCCAAGCCACCGCGGCCGGTTTCCCGCAACTCTGCGGGCATCTTGTCGCCGATTTCGCCCATGGCGTCGATCACTTCATCCGCCGGGATACGGCAGACAACCCCGGCGAGCGCCATATTGGCACAGCCGACGGCGTTGAGAGCGCCCGTTACATTGCGCTGCACACAGGGCACCTCTACCAAACCCGCCACCGGGTCACAGACAAGGCCAAGCAGGCCACTGAGCGCCATCGCAAATGCGTGGCTACACATGACATCGGTGCCGCCCTTAAGATAGGTCAGAGCGGCCGCCGCCATGGCGGATGCTGCCCCGACCTCTGCCTGACACCCACCCTGCGCACCCGCGATGGATGCGCGTGCGGCAACGACTTGTCCAAAGCCGGCCGCCACATATAGTGACTCGACGACGCGGTCATCCGGGAGTTTGTCCCATTTTGCCGTTGGAATCAGCACAGCGGGGAGGACGCCGCAGGAACCGGCCGTCGGAGCAGCAACGATGCGTTTCATACAGGCATTGCACTCACTGGTACGCAGCGCTTCAATAATCACCGCCTGGATGAAATCGCCGCCAATCAAAACACCCTGCTGGGATGCTGCCTGCACGCGGGCCGCGTCTCCGCCAACCAAACCGCTGTTGGAACGGTCTCCCGCCTGGTATGTCCGGCTGGTTTCCTGCATGACTGCCCACAGGTGGTGCATTTGCCGCAGGGACGTTTCCCGGTCGCCTTTTTGTGCAAGCACGTCGTCCATCAAGATGGTTTCCCATAAAGGCATCTGATGAGTGCGGGCATCCTCCAAAATCTGCTGAATTGCGTAATATGCCATGGCCGTACCTCCTTATGCGTCCAGGTTCAGATAAGATACCTTAATAATGCCATCCAGCTTTTCGAGCCAGTCAATCAGATCATCCGGAATCTGCTGATCGCATTCGATAACCATTACGGCATACCCACCCTGCAAATTGCGGAAAAGCTGCATCGTGGCGATATTGACATTCCGTTGTGCCAGAATGGTGGTAACCTGCGCCACATGGCCAGGCTGGTCCAGGTTATGAACAACCAGCGTATTGTATTCGCCGGAAAAATTCGTCTCAATCCCGTCAATCTGACAGACGCGGATCCGGCCGCCGCCCAGGGAAGAGGCCACAATTTCCAGCTTGCGGCCTTCCTTGTCCTCCAACTTCAGACAAGCAGTATTGGGGTGCGCCCCACGCAGATGGACTGTGCCCATAGTAAAATTCAATCCGTGTTCCTCAGCCACAGAAAAGCTCTGTGGGATGCGCAAATCATCCGGCTGCATGCCGAGCAGTCCCGCTACAATGGCACGGTCTGTGCCATGCCCACTGCCTGTACTGGCAAACGAACCATGCAGCAAAATCTGCGCATGTACCGGTTGGCCGCCCAATAACCGGCGCGCCACCAAACCGATTCTGACGGCTCCAGCTGTATGTGAACTGGAAGGTCCGACCATGACGGGGCCTAAAATATCAAACAAATGCAAAGTGGGCCACCTCCTTTAATCTCTCTTTTAAGAGCGTACACTGTTTTCTCTTAAAATGCAAGTGAAATGCAAACGTTTGTGCCTACGCACAAGGACTTGCAAAAAAGTTACAATCCTGTTATCATAAAAATGCGTTTGCATTTCTACATTTCTAAATATCTAACTCTATTTTGCCACAGGGAGGTCACTTCATGACGAAAAAATTCCGAGCAGTGCTGTGGCGCCTGCTCTGTTCCGGGGTAGCGGCAGCGGTGCTTTGTGCTTGCGCGCTGACCGCCTTTGCAGAAGATGGAGGACAGCCGCCGGAAAGCAGTACTGCCTCCAGCAGCGCGTCATCCTCCAGCGCTGTTTCCAGCAGTGCGCCCAACGAGCCCGTTTCCAGTGAAGGCGCAATGGCCCGTGCGGCTTCGACCAGCTCGGACACTGCTTCCAGCCAAGCGGGAGTAGCAAAAGCCGCCAATTCACATTTCCAGGTTTTTGTAAACGGGAAAGAGGTTACAGATCCAGAGACGGTTTTCACCATGCCGAAGACGGGCATGCTATACTTTACCGTTATCAGTGATTCATCGCCGAATCTTACTGCAGGCTATGGCTCCGTTGCTTCCACGCGAGTGAGTTCTTTTTACGACTCGGGGACAAAAAAGGCCGTTTTCGCCGTGGTAGCTGCCGGCAATCCCGGACAAGCCAGCGGCGTCTATATCGACGGTATCAAAGTCTTTGTGCTGCGCGTAACCGACCAGGTGTATACCTCCAGCAACTATCAACTGGTGACCATAGAAAAAGGAAAGTCTTATACCTTTACAGTCACCTCTACCAATCCGGAGGATCAGATCACCTTTATCGTCGGCAATGGTTCTGTCTTGTCCACCAGTGCAAAACCTGCCACCACAAACAGCAGCGGGCAGAAGGTCTACACCTTCAGCGTAACGGGATTGAAGGCTGGACAAACCGGCGTCTATGTGCAGGTCAATGGAGTGTCCTACCTGCCATTTGACTGCCGTGTCCAAGATTCCGGAACGTCAACTCCGACGGATTCTTCGTTTACATGTGACAATACCTCCTCCATCTACCGCACGGTTGGTCACAGCTTTACCTTTCAGGTCACCAGCAACTCTGCAAATGCGGTCACCTTCAATCTCGGCAACGGCAGCGTCGGCCAAACGACAGTTGTGAAGACCGAACAGGCAAACGGAAAGACGACTTATACCTATCGAATTGATACCCAGGCGCCGGGCTGCACAGGCGTCTATGTGTCGGTCAACGGCAAAAGTTCCAAAGTATTTTCCATTGCAGTCGGCTCCAAGACAGACAGCAGCGGGCCTTTCTGGTGCGAACAGGATGATGCCGCCAGCGCAACGGTTGGCAGCTATTATGATTTCGAGGTCGTCAGCCGGTCCAAACAGATTTCCTTCTCCGTCGGGAACGGCAGGCCATTCTCCCCCACCGGTGCTGCAAGTTT